>Ga0172372_10001334_pt1 | contig 38335 bp, 20 predicted proteins | sample LakKiv5m_2_FD_114544 | JGI IMG/M metagenome (GOLD analysis project Ga0172372, IMG submission 114544) | Freshwater microbial communities from Kabuno Bay, South-Kivu, Congo - kab_092012_9.5m | ecosystem: Environmental > Aquatic > Freshwater > Lake | place: Democratic Republic of the Congo...
CGGGCGCGCGACATCGCGAACACCCTTCTGGACCTTTTCCTTGCGGACAATCAGGACCAGAAATCCTTCCGCGCCCTCTCCGGTCTCCGCCTCCTCAAACAAGAACAGAATACGCAGGAGAAGGATCTCACGGCCGCCATCCAGGCCCTGCAGGACTACCGGGCACTGCACGGGGCCGTGTCCCTCGATCAGGACGTCAACGTCGTCTACAGCGGCTACCGTCAGGCAAAGGAGACTTACGAGATGCAGCGCATCCGCAGCGAGGGATTGCTACGGCTCTCGGATGAAGCCCAGCGCTGGAAGGCTGCCGGAAAGGATATCGCCGATTTCCCCGAGGTCGCGAAGGACCCGCTGGTCTCGCAGTTCAAGGCCTCTCTCGGTGCCAGCATGTCTGCGTTTGCCTCCATCACCAACCGCTACGGCCCGAAGCATCAGGAGTACAAGGCCCGCGCCAGTGCGGTCGCTTCAGACCGGCAGAAACTGGAAGCCGAAGCCATCCGTGCCTTCAACTCCATGCAGGCAAGTGTGGATCTGGAGAAGGCCAATCTCGAAGGTGCCCGCAAGAAGGCGGCTGAGGCCGAGGCTGAAGTCACCAAGTTGAACGACCTCAAGGTCAACTACGACGTGCTCAATCGAAAGAAGGAGCGCGCCGAGGCCATGTTCAACCTCATCATCGCCAAGACCAAGGAATACGACCTCAGCTCGAAGGATGTCCTCCAGAACATGCGGATCGTGGATCAGGCAGAAGTCCCTGCGGCCCCGGTCAAGCCCAAGAAACCCCTGATCATCGTGGGCTCTCTGGTCGGCGGCTTCGCTTTCGCGGTCGCCCTCGCCTTCTTCGTCAACTTCCTCGACGACTCCGTCAAGAGTCAGGAGGACGTCGAAACCTATCTCGGCCTGCCGTTCCTGGGATACATCCCGAACATCAAGTCCACCTCCGTCGTCGAGCGCGACCTCCAGGCGCACCGGCATCCCACGTCGGGTGCTGCCGAAGGTTTCCGGACCCTCCGCGCCTCGGTATCGCTGGCGCGGAATGCCGAGCGCCTCCGCAGCATCGGCGTCTCCTCGACGATTCCGTCCGAGGGAAAGTCGCTAGTGGCATCCAACTTTGCCATCGTCACCGCCCAGACCGGGCTGAAGACCCTCCTCGTGGACGCCGACCTTCGTCGTCCCTCCGTCCACAAGGCCTTCCAGATCCAGGGCCCCATCGGTCTGAGCGCCTATCTCTCCGAACGCGTCAGCTCCCTCGACGACATCGTCCATGCAACGGAAGTCCCGAACCTGGATGTCGTGTGCTGCGGATCCACTCCCAGCAATCCGTCCGAGCTGATCTCCTCGAAGCGCATGCTCCAGTTCCTGGAAGAGGCTTCGACCCGCTACGACCGCGTCATCCTCGATTGTCCGCCCGTCTCCGCCGTCGCCGATCCCCTCGTGGTCGGTGCGATGTGCGACGGCCTGATCTTCGTGACGAAGTTCAACAAGATCCGCCGCGAACATGCCCGCCGGTCCGTCCAACGGATCACCGACGCCGGCATCCATGTCGTGGGTCTGGTGTTGAACGACATCGATTTCGAGGGCCGCGACTCCTACTACTACAGCTACCACTACTACCAGAACCGGTACTACGCCTCGCACTACCGGACGCGGCCGGGGTCCGGATCGTCCTCGGACACCGGAAAGATGGCGAAGCCCGCCGAGAAGAAGGACTGAACCTTCCCTCCCGAAGACAGCGACAGGCCCCGGTGAAAACCGGGGCCTTTTGCTTGTCCGGGCTCAGGCCTGACGGAAGAGGTCCAACTGCGCCGAAGGAGCCAGGGTCCGGAGCCGATCGCGGTCGGATCGTTTCCGGGTGGACTTGGCTGTGGCGGGCGATGCACCGGCCGCGGAAGGAACCCCAGGATTGGAAGCACCCACGACCTGTTGGAGGTTGAGTTCCGCCTCTTCGAGGACACGCAGGATCTCCTTCGACCGGTCAATCACGCTGCGCGGGACTCCGGCGAGTCGTGCCACCTGGATGCCGTAGCTCTTGTCGGTGCCGCCCGCGACCACCTTCCGCAGGAAGATGATCTGGTCGTTGTACTCGCGGACGGCCACGTGGAAGTTCCGGGTCCGGGAGAGTCGGACCGCCGCACCGGGATCCGGGCTCGTCTGGCCACCGCCCAGCTCGGTCAACTCGTGGTAATGCGTGGCGAAGAGCGTCTTCGCACCCACCTGGTTGTGCAGGTGCTCCACGATGCTCCACGCGAGGCTCAAGCCATCGAACGTGCTCGTCCCGCGCCCGATCTCATCGAGGATCACGAGCGACTTCCGCGAGGCATTGTTGAGGATGTTCGCCGTCTCGCTCATCTCGACCATGAAGGTGCTCTGGCCGCGCGCGAGGTCGTCGGCCGCCCCGATGCGGGTGAAGATGCGGTCGAGGAGATCGATCCGTGCCTCCGCCGCGGGGAGGAAGGCTCCCGTGTGCGCCAGCAGCGACAACAGCGCCACCTGCCGGATGTACGTGCTCTTGCCCGCCATGTTCGGACCAGTGATCAGCATGATCTGCTGCGCCGCCCCATCGAGATCGGTGTCGTTCGGAACGAACCGTTCGCCGTTCAGCGACTGTTCCAGCACCGGGTGCCGCCCCTCCCGGATGCGCAGCACGCCTTCGTCCCGGACCTCCGGACGAGTGTGACCATGCATGCGCGCGACCTCGGCAAATCCAGCGAGGACATCCAGCTGCGAGGCCGCCGAAGCCGTGTCCTGGCAGGCGGGCAGGTTGGCCAACACTTCCTCCCGGACCCGCTGGAACATCTCGTACTCCAGCTTCGCCCCCCGTTCCTCGGCGCCCAGGATCTTCTGCTCCATCGCCTTCAGATCCGGGGTGATGAACCGCTCGCCGCTGGCCACCGTCTGCTTGCGGATGTACTCCGGCGGCACCTTCGAAAGCTGCGCCTTCGTCACCTCCAGATAATACCCGAACACCGAATTGAACCCGATCTTGAGGTTGGGAATCCCCGTCCGCGCCGACTCATCCTGCTGGAGTTTCGCGAGCCAATCCTTGCCGCCCTTCGAGGCGTTCCGGAGCTCGTCGAGCTCCGCGCTGAATCCATCGCGGATCAGGCCGCCTTCCTTCACCGCCAGGGGCGGTTCATCGACGATGGATCGGTCCAGTAGCTCCACCAGCGCCGGCAGGTCGCGCAGGCTTCCCGCCAGTCGTTGCAACAGGGTTCCCTGTCCTGGCAGCGCCAGCGGATCCACCGCCGCGCCCGCGACTTCCTCCACCAACGACCGCAACCGCGGCACCTGCTTCAACGCCACCCGCAAGGCCACGAGGTCCCGGCCGTTGCCCGACGACAGGCTCAGCCGACCCAACGTCCGCTCCAGATCCCGCATCTCCCGCATCGCCGAACGGAACTCGTCCAGAACCCCACCCGCACCCACCCACGCCTGCACCGCCTCCTGCCGCTCGTTGATCGCCGCCTCCGACGCCAACGGCTGGGTCAACCAATCCCGCAACCGACGCGCGCCCATCGGCGTCACCGCACGATTCATCGCGCCGAACAGCGTGGTCTGCCGGCTGCCATCCGCATGCAACGGCTCCAGCACCTCCAGGTTGCGGACCGAGGTCGTGTCCAGCACCAGATAGTCCGTCACCATGTAGGTCGTCAGCCGCGTCAGATGCGTCAGGTCCCGCCGCAGATGGTGCGACAGGTAATGCACCACCGCACCAGCCGCCGCCACCGCCGCCGCCTTGCCCCGCAATCCGTACCCATCCAGCGACGCCACCTTGAAATGCTCCTGCAACGTGTAGACCGCCGTCTCCGGCAGGAAGGTCCAGTCGTCGTACCCGATCAGGATGCCGCCCGAGGACAACCGCCCCGGCGCACCGGGCACCGGTGTCGATCCTTCCTCCACCACGCCCGCCTCCAGCAGCGCGCGCAGGTCCTTGGCCTCCGCCGGCAGGATCAGCTCGGCCGGACGCAACCGGTCCAGTTCGGCGATGAGCGCCCGCGGGTCCGACAACTCCGTCACCCGGAAATCGCCCGTTGTCAGGTCCACCACCGCCACCCCGATCTCCTTCCCGCTGCGCACGACAGCGGCCAGGAAGTTGTTCCGGTCCGAACTCAGCAGCCGATCGTCGAAATGCGTGCCCGGCGAGAGGATCGAGGTCACTTCCCGTTGCACCAGCTTCCCGGGTTTCGCCTCCTCGGTCTGGTCGCACACCGCCACCTTCCGACCCGCCCGCAGCATCCGGCCGATGTACGCGTTGGCCGCATGATACGGGATGCCGCACATCGGCACGCCATTGCGCTGCGTTAATGCCACGTTCAACAACTGCGCCCCGGCCTGCGCGTCCTCGAAGAACATCTCGTAGAAGTCCCCGAGCCGGAAGAGCAGCAACGCATCCTTGGGCAACTCCGACTTGATCCGCCGGTACTGCGCCATCATCGGCGTGAGCGTGACTTCGTTTGCAGACATGTGACCCGGCCACTCTAGGGGCAGGATGCGGCTTCGCCTAGCAGGGGGTTCAGGGGGTTCGGGGAGTGTTCCCGGTATGTTCATCCACAACCTCCTGACGTCGGTTGCTACGATCGGGTGGTAGCCAGGCAACGAGGCAGGTCCAGGAAGGGCAATTCCCGGATCCGGGTCTTTTGAAGGCCGCGTGCCCTCACGTGGCGGTTCATTGACCCCGCCGGGTGGGGACACCCGCCTCCAACCGGGAAGCCTCCATCCATGGGTTGTTCCCGGGAGGCAAAAAAAATCCCCAACTCGCACTGGAAACCCCTACGACCTCATCCTATAAGATCTCAGCCCAAGGAGTCCGTTACCCCCCAAAAAGTCAGATACCCCATGAGTCCAGGATTGTCCGATGTGATGCTCCCTCTTGCGTCACCTTTCACGACGACGCACTGGAGCGTCGTGATGTGTGCCAGGCAGGAAGGCACGCCGGCTGGAGCGCATGCGCTCGAACGGCTATGCCAGACCTATTGGCCACCGCTGTATGCCTATGTCCGGCGTTCCGGCCATTCGCCGCCGGATGCGCAAGACCTCACCCAGTCGTTCTTCGAACGTCTGCTCACCGAAGGTCGCTTCGGGTTCGCAGAGCGCGGGAAGGGTCGATTCCGAACCTTCCTCCTCAGCAGCCTGAAGCACTTCATGGTGAACGAATGGCGGCGAAGCACCCGCATCAAGCGCGGTTCCGGACTCGCCCATGTCCCCATCGACTGCTCGACCGAGGAGGATGCCTATGTCCACGAACCCATCGACCGCGCCTCGCCCGAGGCGGTCTATGAACGCCGTTGGGCAACGCGACTGCTCGAAGAGGTGATTGGCGCGATGCGCCGGGACTATGAGCGCACCGGCCAAGGCCCTCTGTTCGATGCAATCCTGCCCGTCATGTGGGGTGACCCCGATGGGGCCACCTATCAGGAAATCGCCGAACGCATGGCGACCTCCGAGGGCGCGGTCAAGATCGCCGTCCACCGCATCCGGTCGCGATTCCGCCAGCGGATCCGGGATGCGGTCGCGGCAACGGTCCAGAACCCACTCGACGCCGATGAGGTCGATTCGGAACTGGAGCACCTGCAGTACGTGTTGCAGCACGTGGCCGGAGGCTCGCACTGACAACCGCTGCACGGGCGATCCCGGGGGTTCCGTGCCCACCGGGTCAGTCCCGCCACACACCATGCCAACGGTTGAAACAGGTCGGTGTCTCCGCTGCGGCGGCGTCTGGGAGCATTCACCGGTTCCCGGGTCCACCCAGCTCTGCCCAGGATGCATGCTGGCGGCAGCTCGCCTGGATCTGGGCGGCGGTACAGCGCCGAGGCCGCGTGCCACAGAACAAGCACTGCCCAAGCGTCTCGGTGATTACGAACTGATCCGGGAGATTGCCCGCGGAGGAATGGGTGTGGTCTGGCTCGCCATCCAGCGATCGCTGGGACGGCATGTCGCCATCAAACTCCTCCCTCCGGACCTCGCCGCCGATCCTCTGCGTCTCGCGCGATTCCGTGCGGAATCGGGGTTCGCTGGCCGTCTCCAGCATCCCAACATCGTCGCCATCCATGATGTTGGGGAACAGGACGACATCCCGTACTATTCGATGGATTATGTCGCGGGACAAGATCTCGGAACCTATGCGCGGGAACGTCCCCTTCCATACCGGGAGGCAGCACAGATGGTGCGCACCGTCGCTTTGGCAGTCCAGTATGCCCATGACCTTGGCGTCCTGCATCGCGACCTGAAGCCCTCCAACGTGCTGGTGGCACCCAGTGGCGAGCCCCGGATCACGGACTTCGGCCTGGCCCGTCAGATGGGTGTGGAAGGACAGCTGACGCAAACAGGTGAAGTCCTGGGTTCCCCATGCTTCATGGCCCCGGAACAGGTATCCGGCCGTGCACGAAGCATCGGGGTCCGCACCGACATCTATGGGCTGGGGAGCCTTCTCTACTACGCCGTCACGGGTCGCCCCCCTTTCCATGGCGGGTCGATCTCGGCCACACTGCAACAGGTGCTCACCGCACCCCCTGTCCGACCACGCGACCTCCAACCCTCCATACCGGCAGATCTCGAGGAAATCATCCTGCGGTGCCTGGCAAAGGAACCTTCCCATCGCTTCGCCTCCGCCCGGTTGCTCGCCACCGAACTGGAACGCGTGCTCCGAGGTCAACCAACGGACACCCGCGCCCCAGGTCTCCTGCGCCGGAGCTGGCATTGGGGCCGCCGTGAACCGGCGATGGCGATCCTGACACTGATTTCCATGGGACTGGGTTCCATCCTGCTTCTCGGATGGGTTCACTTCGACCGCCACCGGAATCAGGCCACCCTGCATGCCGAGGCCCAACGCTCCGAGACAGCGCTCAACCGTTACATCGCCGACGTGAACCAAGCCGGTCGGGCACTCGCCGAAGGCGACACGCGCGTCGCCCTCAATCTCCTCGACGGCGTGAACCCAGCGACACCGGGCATGGATCATCGTGGCTTCGAGTGGTTCCTGCTGCGCCAGCAATGCACAGGCACAGGCGGCCGCGTCCTCTGGGATGGCCACGACCCGATCCTTGATGCGGCACTTTCCGATGATCACCGGTCGATCCTGTTCGTGACGGCCAACCATCTCCGCGTGATCCCCGCAGCCGGTGGGCTCCTGCTGGCGGAGCACCGACTCCCGGGACCCGTACGCGACCGACGCATCGTGTCGGCACCTGGCCGACAGGAAGCGTGGATCGGTGATGACCTGGGTGTATACAGCGTCCATCCGACATCCGGACACCTTCGGATGTTGACCCGCGGACCCGCACTTGAACTTGCCGTCGATCCAGCGGGCGCACGGATGGCCATGGTGATCGGCGAGGGGATGTCGGATCCGGTCGTCCAGGTCTGGGATCTCGACGAGCGGACAGAGATCGCCTCGATTCCACATCCTTCCCGATTTGGAATCACGTGGGGCGGGAACGGAATCCTCCGAGGGCGAACAGAGTCCGGCTCGATCTGGCAATGGTCGGAATCAGGCATGATCGATCGGAGAGACCCGATGGGTTCCGTTGGATCCGATTGGAAAGCGATGGCTGGATCGGCGGGAGCGAGACGTCGGGCCACCCTGGACGGGACGGGAATGCTTCGGGTGGAGGATTGCGTACGCCAACGGATCGAGCACGAAGAACGGCTGCCGGGCTCTGACGGCCTGCGGCTGTTCATGGATGACGCGGGCGAGCGACTGGTCCAATCCGGGGCGACCGACTCCCGCCTGATCCTGCGCACGGCGCCAAGCTGGTCCGTCAGCGGGGTATTGGTCGGTCACGAGGACCGGGTGAACCAGGTCCGATTTCTTCCATCGGGCCAGGGAGTGCTGACCGTTTCCCGTGACGGTTCGCTGCGGCGCTGGGCTTGGGAGGGGGCAGACACCAGCCAGGGTTGGCGGGACTTTTCCCCGGCGCACGCTGCCGAGGAACCTGTGTTTTCTCCCGACGGACAGTGGTTGGCGATCTCGTCGCGGAACAGAAACGAATGGTCGAGCCAACTCTGGTCGACCCGCGATCCGCAGGCGCCTCCGATCCGAATTCCCGGGCGCACGGTCCATCTCGCGCCCAACGCAGGGCGGTCGTTGCAGTGGTTCGCAGACGGTCACCTCGAAGTCTGGGAACTGAACGAGAACCGTTCCATCACGTCTTTCCGGATCAATCCGTCCCCGGGTGGCGTGCCGGATCAAGTGGCCGCGGACGGCAGCTTCTTCGCGTGCCTGGGTTCGGATGGACGGCTGCGGCTTTACCACGGCGGCACAGGACAAGAGCTCCCCGGTCCGGTGGCCAACATCCGGAACTTCGTCATTTCCGCGGATGGGCGCTGGATCCTGTTTGCGACGGCGGGCGGCGCCGGGGTCTATGAGGTGGGTGGCGGAGAACAGTTCCACATCGGAACAGGCACGGTCACGGCCATGGCATTTTCGTCGGATGGACGGTTTGCGGCGGCGGGGTTCGAGTCGGGAAGCCTGACGGTCCAGGATCTCGCGCAGCGGAGTCGGCCGCTGGAGGTCGCCATCCAGCCGGGCGCGATGAGCGCGCTGACCTTCATGCCGGACGGGAAGACGCTGGTGGCTGGCGGCCGGGACGGGATGGTGCGGTTCCTGAATGTCCCGACCTGGCGGGAGGTCGGGAGAATCCCGGGGTCGACTCCGGTGAAGCACTTGAAGGCCCAACCGGGACGGAAGGCGCTGTTCGTGCAGACGGGGACAGGTGCCCGTCTGCTGTCGGTCGGGGCGGAAGGTGAACCGTTGGTGCCCTTGTCGTGCGAGGGCGGGTTCTGGGAGGATCCGAGCCGGTTGGCGCAAAGGCTGAAGGCGTCCATGCCGCGCGCCTCGCTGCCGACCTCGGCGCTGTTGCGCTGACCCGCGAATGACGTCTGGCACGCCGTTCCGGTTGCAGGATTGCGAACGTTATCCGGATTGCTTGCCAGGGATTGCGACGGACACGCGGGAAGGTTGAGCCCCGAATGGCCTGTCGCCCGCCGGGACATCCACTGTTCCCTGGCGCACCAACGTCTCCCCCCTATGAAATCCACGCAGGCCCTTTGCCGGGCCCTCGCCGCCGTCGTGCTCGCCGCGGCGTGTGGGTTCCGGATCTCCTCGCCCGTCCCGAACCGGGCGGTCCCCGCATCACGCCGCCCCGCTTCGAGGGCGATCAGGTCCACTTCAACTGGGATGCCGGCGGCGACCTCCAGGTGGCGCCGACGCCGAACGGTCCCTGGACAACGGTCAACGCACCGAAGAGCCGGAACAGTTCGGCGAGCGTCCCCGCGCTGCGCGAAGGCAACCTGTTCTTCCGCGTTCTCGACAACGGCATCGCGGGTGAACCGCATCCCATCGTTGGCGGTGACCCCAAGCGTCCGTTTGTGATCCAATCGGCGGCCCTGCGCCGAGGGACGCATTCACGGGGCAACGTGCTGGTGGAGGCCCGGTTGGAGCCAGGGCAGAATCCACCGACCAACTTCCCGCTGTTGCTGGATGGCGACGTCATCCAGTTGAACGACGAGGGAAAGGACGGGGACCGCACCGCGAGCGACGGCGTGTTCACGGGCGCACTGTTTTTCGATGTGGGCGAGCTGGAAGGCGCGAACCAATTCGTCACGGAGCTCACCCAGCAGTTCAAGGTGTTCGGCACGTTCGACGGACGGAGCATCGTGGATGCGCGCCCGCCAGGACTGTTCGACATCGAGGCGTTCAACCGCGGGGACGCCATCCCCGTGCATCCGTCACCGATCGCGCCGCAGGGCGGGGTACGGCCGGGCCGGATGGCCGGCGTGCAAGGGAACATCCCGGTGCTGCTCAAGGAAGTCTGCACCACGAACCTGGTGCCCTTCACCGGCACGCTCACGAACGTCGTGTTCGATCCGGTGGTGGTGATCTCGAACGTCGTCGTCGACGTGATCGTGAAGCCGGTGTTCTCGAATGTCTTCGTGACGAACGTGGTCTTCGTGCCGGTGGAGGTTCCGACGAACATCCTCTCAACCAACATCGTGTCTAAGTTCTGCCCGACCCTGACCAACATCGTGTTCACGAACTTCGTGTCCGATCCGAAGTTTCCCGACCTGCCGCCGAAACAAGTGGTGCGCACGAACATCGTCGAGATCCAGGTGCCGTGCTTCGAGACGAACGTGGTGCTGGTCCCCGGCGTGATCCTCGTGCAGGTGGGGAAGACCAACGTGGAGTTGAATGAGATCCAGGTGGGAACCGTGGATGAACCGATCATCGAACCACGCCCGTTCACGAACCTCATCAAGCGGATCGTGCTCGTGCCATTCGACGGCCTTCGGACCAACATCTTCTGCACGAACATCGTCATCAGTCCCGGGATCGATCCCACAGTGGTGACGAACATCGATGACTTCATCCAGCGCCCGGTCATCTGGCCCAAGAGCCTCCTGATCATCGACCTCTCCGTGGTCGAGGACCCGAGCCGCACCTTTGATGTGTGCTCGGGCCGGGGATCGAAGCTCGCGCCGTGGACCTTTGGTCGGCTGATGATCGACATGTGCAACGAACCCGTCACCGGCATCCGGCCCGGCGACTTCACTCGGCGCTGGCTGCGCTCGTGGCAGACCGATCAAGTCATCAATTTCGACACCGTCACCAATCGCAATCCTGAGATCCTCGCGCAGGTCATCCACCAGTGGGAGACGGCCTCGGGCGGACCCGACAAGCCGCTGGATCTCGCGATCGCACCCTTCCGTCTGTTGGCGATCGTGAACCGCGTCGACCTGCGCGGAAACCCGGGTTACGGCGGCACCACCCAGCAAGACCCCTGCAATCCGAGCTGCGTGGGTGGCGAGGCGCGATTCGTCTTTGGCCTCATTCCGAATGCCTTCGCGCCAGGCAATGGCAGCGGTGGTGGCACGGGTACGGGTGGCGGCTACGGCGGTGGTGATCCGGGCAACACGAACAACTGCGATGCCGCCCAGTTCACCGTGATCTTCGAGTACTGCGTGCCCAAGACGAGCTGCGGCGAGATCAAGGACTGGGGGCTCGCCTGGTATAACCTCTCACGCATCCCGTTCGGTCCTGCGTTCAACGCCGAGCTTCAGAAGCTCACCGACCAGTTCGCGACTGCCGGCGCCGATCCCAGCCGCCGTCCCAACCTGAGCGCACTCAGTCAGCTCCGCGTGAACGAACTGCTCCGCGAGCCCTGGGACATGCGTGAGTGGCGGTTGTTCGCATCGGACAGCGACGCCGGACAGCTGCGTCAGGTCACGGCCAAGCAGACGCCGGACTTCGAGCAGAACTTCCGTCCGATCATCGCCGAGTATGCGGCCATGAACGCGGCGGCCATCCTCAGCGAAACACACGTCGTGCCGCTGGAATGGCAGACGCCGGGCAAACCCCGCGTTCCGTTCCTCGGCGGCAACGCGCCCATGCCGACCGACCGGTTCTTCTGGGACGGCCCGCCTCCCGCGGCCTCCAGCATCCCGACGCCGGTGCGTCACAAGTTCTCGCTGAACACCTGCAACGGCTGCCATGCCGGCGAAACCGGCACGCCGTTCACCCACGTATTCCCGCGTCGCGCCGGTGAAGAGGCACGCCTCAGCGACTTCCTCACGGGCAATGCCATGCCCAAGCTGGATCCCGCCGATGGCGTCACCCCGCACTTCTTCGCCGACCTGAAGCGACGCGAAGATGACCTGCTCCGGCTCATCTCCGAGCCCTGCTTCTTCCAACTCTTCCACGTGCCGAAGCAGTTCCCCCACTGATCGGCGGGTGGATGCAACGCAGCGAAGGAAACACACACAGACCCACGACGGTGCCGGGCACAGGGCCCGGCACCGTTTTTTGATTTCAGACGTTGAGACCCTTTTCCTGCTCAGCAACCGTGAGAAACCACGTCCGACGACATCTTCACCCCGACACCCTCGCTTCAAACTCCTGGAGGGTTGGTACCGTCAGGATGGCCCGAGCGAGCTGCCGGATCCGGCTCTCATCCTGAATGGTCTCGACCCTCTGCCGAAGGGCATCACCACAACCGCCAAACCGTTCGTGGATTTGCTCCAGCAGAAGTTCCCGGCCCGCGATGAGGCGGCCTTCATGGCGCCCCTGATCGAGGCCCTCCAATCGTCCTTCGGTCCGCCCTTCGGTCCGCCCTTCGAGTCGGCCTTCGTCGCGTCCTTCCTCCCAGACGATCCGTTCGTAATTGCTTCGCCGTTTGGTCTGCATGCTCGCCTCCATATGCCTCACATCTTTCCGAAACTCTAGCTCCTCCTCGTCCGGCAACGCCAGCAGCCAGTGCACGAGCCGCATCAGCTCGCGAATTTCCGTATCGCCCATCCCGGATTCCAGCAACGCCCTCACCAGTCCGAGCTTCCTGCTTCGCCGAGCCTTCGGATTTCTTGTTGTTGCCTGTGCCAGTCGATGCGCCTCGATGACGCGCGCCACCGGATTGCCTGCGGCAATCCACGGCGTCAGGTCCAGCTCCGCCAACTTGCAGGTGGCGTATTGGTAAACAATCGACATGCCGCCCAGCGCGTAAGTGTACGGGCCGGGAATCCATCGCGGATGGGGATCGGCCAGGATCGCCAGACTCACCGGTAGTTGCCCGAATCGATCCAGGATCCGGCAAAGGTATCGAAACATCCGGGACGGGAGTTCGTCGTCGCGCTGTGACTGCACCTCGATATGAATGAGGAGCAGTTCTGACGCACCATCCTTCCGTTGCACCTTGATGAGCTTGTCGACCCGCTTCCGCCCTGTCTCTGATCCGCGGACGATCTCCTGCAATTCGGTGTCCAGAAATTCGGGCGGCACGGACCAATCGACCACTTGGGCCAACTGCGGATGGGTGATCTCAAGGCATGCCGGAAGGAACGTTTCGAGCGTTGCCTTCCATGCGGTGTCGTAATCGGTCTTCAGCTTCAACGACCCGTTGCTACGCCGCGGGCCATCGAAAGGTTACCGGCTCATTCGGGAATCACCCGGACCTGCACGAATGCATCGGGTTTATCCGAAGCGAGCACGACGCCTTCCGCGCCCACGCTGGATTCCACCACGGTCCACCGTCCGTCACCCAGTTCCTCGGTTACCTCCAGTTGATACCGTCGTCCCGCGAGTCGTGGTGTGCAGGTGATGCGCACGCCGCCAGGTTCCAGCACCGCACCGACACGGAGCACGGATTCCGCGGAGCGCGGATCGGTGCCCGCCAGCACCTCGTCCAGGTTGGATATGCCATCGGCGTCCGCATCGCCCGCCTCGTCCAGGAAGGTCGGGGTCGCTACACCGCCTGACATGCCAGATGCCAACGCCACCTGCGCGGGTGTCGCACCTGCCGTGGGGATCCGGACGTACCAATCACCGGGATCGAGATCGACGGCACCAAACCACCCGTTTCCGTCGGTGGTGCTGGTGCGCCGCTGGCTCCACGCACCGAACCGACGCAGCTCGACCACAGCGCCATCGATGGGCGTGTTCGTGACGGTCATTGCCCGCGCCAGCAGGTGGGCTCTGGTCGGCCCCTTCTTCCAGGCGGGTTCCCATGGGGGCGCCAACTCGCCGAAGAGCGGCGTCGCCACTCCGTCGGGTGCTCCCGGCCTGGACACCGCCGTCAGGAACTGCGCCGTGGTGGCGTCCGTCGCGGGCACGGCGCGGCTGTAGAAGACCATCCCATCCGCCGGTCCTGAGCGCGTGGTGGGCCGCCGTGTGCTGCGGGCCTGCACCAAGGCGTTCGACATCGAGTTCAGATAAGACCCCATCCCGAGGGCCACGGCGCGACGGTATCGATGATCCTTGGCGAACTGGCTCCAGGCCGACCAATCCGTGGCGCGCTCCGATTGGCGGAAGTAGGCCATCGGAACATTGAGATCGAGGATCCCCTCCTCCATCCACCCGCGCCAATCCTGCAGTACGGTCCCGTAGGCCGCGGACGAGGGGAACTGTCCCGTGGCGGTGATCCCGGGAGCCCAGGCGATCGTCGCTGCCGAGACAATCACCTGCGGCTTCACGCGCATCGCATCCAGATAAAGCCGACGTACCACACCGGTCACCTGATCGCGTCGGAACTGCAACCAGGCGGCATCGTCGTTCGTCGGCGTTCCGGTGCGGTTCTTCAACCGGTTGAAGCGCGCGACCGACTCCGGGTTGAAACCCCATTCCCGACCAGCGTACCGGATATAGTCCCAATGAAGGCCGTCGACGTCGTAACGCGACAGGATGTCCATGGCCACACGGTGCGTGTGTTCCTGGACCTCGGGATGCCCGGGATCGAAGGCGTGGTTGGAACCGTCCCACGTCAGGCCCGCGCGGTTGCGCGTCAGCCAATCCGGATGCAGCCGATAGGGATGATCCGGTTGCGTGGGGGTGGCGGTTTCGCGATTCCAGATATTGAAGGCCACGATCCATGCATGGACCTGGATCCGCGCCTTGCCACCGCTGGTGTCGTGGGCGGTGCGGACCAGCTCGGCGAGGGGATCAAAGCCAACGGCCACGTCGGTCGCCACCGGTTCCAGGCCACCGCGGTAATAGGCATCCCCGCGTTTCCTGACCTGGACAAAGACCGCATTGAATCCGCCGGACCGTGCGTCCGCGATGACCTGCCGGGCTTCGGTGGCATTGCGAAGGCCAGCATGGAAAGCGTCCACCCAGAACCCGCGCAACTCGGGTGTCTGGCCGTTGAGACGCGCAGCGCAGGCGACCAGCCAGACCAGGCCAAAGAAGCATCGCAGCTCACCTCCTCGGGAAGATCGGTGGCCTGCCGTACAGTTCGCTTGCTTCGCGGTCATCCCAGACAAGGACCTCATCTCCGACCGCCGTCAAGGGCATCGCCCAAGCCTGTCCTGACGGCAACTCACCCTTGAAGGCCGCGTGCCCCCACGCGGCGCTCACTCAACATCGCCGGGTGAGGTCACCCGGCCTTCAACCGCTGTTCCGGCACCTCGCAACCATGCTTTGACGTGGCGCATCCTGACACGACCCGCATGAGGACAGGATTCGGGGTGGCGATGTCCTCATCGCCCTCAGGAAGGCTTCAGCACAGGGACACACCTCGCATGCCTGCCCGGCCCGCGGAAGTTGCGGCGTGACTCAACCCTTCCGGCAGCGCTCGACGAAGTTCGACGTCCGCTCCATCGCGATCTGGATCCGGTCAAACGCGGTGGCGAAGCACATGCGCAGGAACCCTTCACCGCTGGGGCCGAACGCACCGCCGGGAACCGCAGCGACCTTCTCCTCCTGGAGCAGCCGGATCGCAAATTCCTTCGATGTCAGCCCGGTGCTGCGGATGTCCGGAAACGCATAGAACGAACCGCGCGGCAGATGGCAGGGAAGCCCCATGTCGTTGAGGGCTTTCACGATGAAATTGCGGCGCATCTTGTACTGCTCGCGCATCTCCGCTGCGGCGGCCTCGCCGTGTTCGAGCGCTTCCACCGCCGCCTCCTGCGCGATGATGCTCGCGCACATGATGGCGTATTGGTGGACCTTCATCATCGCTTCGATCAGGTCGGTCGGACCGCAGGCGTACCCGATCCGGAATCCGGTCATCGCAAAGGCCTTCGAGAATCCGTGCAGGAAGATCGTCCGCTCGGCCATCCCCGGGAGGCTGGCGATCGACACATGCTCCCCCTCGAAAGTCAGCTCCGAGTAGATTTCATCGGTCAGCACCAGCAGGTCATGCTTCCGAACGACCGCGGCGACTTCCTCCAGCTGGGCCCGTGTCATCGTGCCCCCAGTGGGATTCGTGGGAAACGAAAGCATCAGGACCTTCGACCGGGGCGTGATGGCGGCTTCCAGCGCCTTCGCCGTCACCGCAAACCCGTCCTCGGCCCGGCACGCGACGGGCACCGGTTTCGCATGGGCCAACACCACCGACGGTGCGTAGCTCACGTAACAGGGCTCGTGGTAGATGACCTCGTCGCCCGGGTTCAACACGGCGCGCAGGGCGAGATCCAGGGCTTCCGAAACTCCAACCGCCACCAGCACCTGCGTCTTCGGGTCATAGCGCACCCCGAACTTCTGCTGCACATACGCGGCGATCGACTCCCGCAACCGCAGCAATCCCAGGTTGGCCGTGTACTGGGTCCGCCCCCGTTCGAGGGCGTAGATGGCTGCCTCCCGGATGTGCCAGGGCGTGACGAAGTCCGGCTCGCCAACTCCCAGGGAGATGGCCTCCGGCATGCGCTGCACGATGTCGAAGAAGTCGCGGATTCCCGATCGGGGAATCCCCGCGACATGGTCGGCTACGAAGTTCCGAGTGGTGGTGGACATGCTGTGTTTCCGGTGATGGGTGGGATGAAACCGAAGCCGGGCAGGGGGGGAAACACCGAAGTGCCGGTCCCATGACCGGCACGGGGAGAGCCCTGCCGGCCGTCAGGCCCGGGCTGCCTCCAACGAACGGGCAGCCGCGGCCTCCACGATAGCTCGAGCCGCCCGGGCGCGGGCGGCGGCTTTCGCAAGGTGGGCTGCAACCAAGTTCATCTTCCCAAACCTCACCCGGGACCCACCCCCGGAGTCAAGCCCCGGGTCGCCTCGTTGGGGTGCATCCAGGTACTGCCCCGATCTCAGGAACGATTCGGGGCGGCGATGTCCTCATCGCCCTGAGAAGGGTTTTGAAACGGCGACGAGGAAGTCGCCACCCCGTACCTCAGGAGCGCGGTGTCTGCTCTGGAAACGGGCGTCTGGCGACTGGGAACTCCCGTGCACCGCCATGCCTCCCCTGGTCCAGGCTGGCAGTGGAAAGGGGCGCCGTGGGACAACCAAGGGAATGCGCGAGCCACAGTTGCCAGGAAACCCGGATCCGGCCGGATCGGATGACGCGATGCTGCGTTCGCTCGGATACGAGCCCGAACTGCGGCGGCGGATGTCGGCCTTCTCCAACTTCGCGATCTCGCTGTCGATCATCTGCATCCTCGCGGGCGGCATCACCTCGTTCCACGTGGGCCTCGGCAGTGTTGGAGGGGCATCGCTGGGGATTGGATGGCCCGTGGGTTGCCTCTTCGCCCTGGCCGTGGCGATGACCATGGCGCAGGTGGCGTCGGCGTTCCCGACGGCGGGCGGATTGTATCACTGGGGTTCGATCCTCGGCGGACGCTTCTGTGGCTGGGTGACGGCATGGTTCAATCTCGCCGGCCTGATCACCGTGCTCGCGACCGTGAACTCGGGAACGTACGACTTCGCGCTGGCAGCCCTGGAATTGCACCCGGCGGAGGGTTCGGCCTCCACCCTCAAGCTGGCGGTGGTCGTGCTGATGACGCTGTCGCAAGGATGGCTGAACCACTTCGGCATCCGATGGACGACGCGGCTCACGGACCTGAGCGGATGGCTGATCCTGGGGCTCTCGGCGGTGCTGGCGGTGGGGCTGGTGGCTTGGGCCCCCAAGCTGGAGTGGGCCCGGCTCTGGACCTTCACGAACTTCAGCGGCGCGCCCGTCGGCGGGGCTGGATTCCCGCGGACCGAAAGCCTGTCGTGGTTGTTCCTGCTGGGCTTGATGCTGCCCGCGTACACGATCACGGGATTCGACGCCTCCGCGCACACCGCCGAGGAAACAGTGGGCGCCTCCGTGAATGTTCCGCGCGGCATCGTGCGCTCGGTCTGGATCTCCGGATTGATGGGTTGGGTTTTGGTGATGGCCATCACCCTCGCGTTGCCGTCGGTTCAAGAAGGCGTGGAACGGGGTGCCGAAGTCGTGCCTTGGGTCCTGCGGACCGTCCTGCCGGGCTGGATGGCGAAGGCGCTGCTCGTGGGTATCGTCGGGGTGCAGTACCTGTGCGGCCTGGCCGCGTTGACGTCCGCGTCCCGCATGGTGTTTGCCTTCGCACGCGACGGTGGGTTGCCGGGATCAGGTTGGCTGAAGCGAGTCAGCACGGAAACCGGGTCGCCGGCGGTCGCGGTGTGGACGGCAGCCCTGACCGCGGCCGGATTCACGGTGCTGGTGCCGTACACGACCATTGCCGTGGTGTGCACGACGTTCCTCTATCTCAGCTACGTGGTTCCTGTGGCCGCCGGATTCCTCGCGTGGGGCCGGAGCTGGACAAGGCCCGGACCGTGGCAGCTGGGGAAGGCGTTCCGACCGCTGGCGGCGGTCTCCGTGGCGGGATGCATCGGACTTCTGGTGATCGGGGTGCAACCACCCAACGCCCTGGCGCTGCGGATCCTCGCCGGAGCCTTGGCGGTGCTGCTGGCCGTGTGGTTCGGATGGGAGCGCAGCCGGTTCCGCGGCCCTCCGCAGGTTTGAAACACTGACTGGCTGATGCGGTCCGAGCCGCGGGATTCAACCGCCGGGGCGGCGATGTCCTCATCGCCTTGAGAATGGCTCTGGAACGGCGACGAGGACGTCGCCACCCCGTTCCAGAAGGCTTTCTGGGCGCTTGACGGCCCTTCAGCGGGCGACAGCTTGGTGTGCATGAAGGAATGCGCGGATTGCGGCCTCATGAACCCGGACGATTCCGATTCCTGCCCGGCCTGTGGTACCACCAAATGGACGGCCGTGGCGGCTGGAATCGCTGCCCAACCGCATGAGGGCAGCGTCGTATGTCCCGTCTGTGCGGCGCCAAATGACCCAACATCCAGGACATGCTCGGCGTGCCGCGCACCCCTAAGCGGCGGCTCGGGATTCCTCGGAACCTTTGGCGTCGGTGGCGTCCCTGGAGCCGGACGACGGACGCGTCGGCTGCGGTGGTTTGCCATCGCCGTCTGGGCAGGATCCGCGATCTGCACCGGGCTCCTGATCTTCCAACTCGCCGCCACGCTGGGCCAGCCACGATCCCACTTCGATTCGCCCGCTGACGCCATTGGCCCGCTGTTCGTGCTCGCGATCTCGGCCACCATCACCATCGCAGGGATCCACAGCCGCATCTGGAGACGCGACGACGGTTAACAACTGGGAACTGGCAACTCCCCCGGGGGTAACCGTGCTGGAACTTTCGCTCGCCGGCGGTTATCCATTCCGACCAGTCATGGCTCAGTTTCTCTACAAGGCGCGGCGAAAGACAGGGGAAGCCGTCGAGGGCATCCTCGACGTGGCGGATCGCACGGCCGCGTTGGGACAGCTGGAGCGGCTGGGGTTGTTCCCGGTGTCGGTGACGCAGGGCAAGGCCGGCAAGGTGCACGTGGAGGGAAAGCCTGCGGAAGCGGGCGGATCACTGCTGCCGGCATCGCTGAAGGCGATGATGACGAAGCGCCGGAAGCCGAAATTGCAGGAGCTGGCGACCTACACCCAGCAGCTCGCCAACCTGCTCAAGGCCGGCATGCCGCTGACGATGGCCCTGCATTCGATGTCGAGCCTGACGGCGAAGGGCATCCCGGGAACCGTCTCCCAACAACTCAAGCAGGACGTCATCGAAGGCCGTGGGTTGTCGGATGCCATGGCGCGGCAGTCGGATGTGTTTCCCGAACTGGTGATCAACATGGTCCGCGCCGGGGAACAATCGGGTGCCCTCGAGGAAGTCCTGCGCCGGCTGGCCCTGCACTTCGAGCGGTTCGCCGAGGTTCAGACCAAGTTCAAGTCGGCGATGATCTACCCGATGTTCGTCTGCTTCTTCGGGTTGGTGCTGATCGTGTTCTTCACGGCGGTGATGCTTCCGAAGTTCACCGAGTTCTTCCAGACGATGCAGCTGAAGGATGGTCTGCCGCTGGCGACGCGGATCGTCATCCAGATCAGCGATTTCATGAAGATCTACGGGTGGTGGATGATCCCGCTGGGTGGCTTCATCCTCTACTTCCTGACGAAACGGTACGGCGCGACGACCGACGGACGGCGTCGGCTCGACACGCTCCAGCTCAAGCTCCCGATCTTCGGGCATGTGATCCGGCTGAACCTGTTCGCCCAGTTTGCGCGCATCCTCTCGACATTGCTCGGGAACGGCGTCCCGGTGCTGCAGGCGCTCCGCATCACGGAGCAGATCATGCCCAACACGGTGATCCGGGACGCGCTCTCACGGACGCGCGAGGCCGTGACGGACGGCAAGACCCTGGCGCAACCGCTGGCGAAGAGCGGCGTGTTCCCCCAGCTGATGATCGATCTCATCCGCATCGGCGAGGAAACGGGCGACGTCCCCGCAGCGCTCATGAACGTCGCGGAAACCTACGAGGCCGACCTGAACATCGCCTTGCGGGCGATCATGAACCTGATCGAACCGGCGTTGATCGTGAGCCTCGCCGTCATCATCGGTGGCCTGCTGGTGGGCGTGATGCAGGCCATGTTCGCCATCACCCAGAGCATCCAGATGCGATGAATGCCAGGACCCGATCCAGGTGGGATGCCCACAGCAGTCGCTGTGGATCGGATTCCGATCCCCGACAGGCGGCATTCACACTGGTCGAGTTGCTGGTGGCGGTGGCGATCGGCCTCCTGATCCTGACGCTGGCGGTGCCGGTGTTGCGGGAGATCAAGCGGCCTTCGATCACGCAGGCAACAAAGGATTTCCTGGACGCGTGCAGCCACGCGCGGTCGAAGGCGATCATGGAAGGAGTCCCGACCCAGCTCGTGATCCGCGAGGCCGGCGCAGAACTTTCGGTGGAGCTGGCACCGGAAGGAATCGTGGGCGCGACCAACGGCGTGTCCTCGGAATCCTACTCCAGCATCACGTCGCCAGAAGGCCGCGCGCCGTCGTTCCTGCGGCGGATCGATGATCCGGATGTCGCCTTCGAATCCATCAACGTGAATGGACGATCGTTCATGCAGGCGCCGGCGACGGCGGTGCGATTCTTTCCCAATGGAACGGCGGACCACTTCGATGCCGTCCTGAGCTGGCAACGCCGGGAGGGGCGACGGTTGACCATCGAGGCCATGACCGGTCTGGCCGAGGCTTCGTCCGTCCAATGACATGAACATCCGACCACAACGCGGGACCCGACAGAGCGACGGCTTCACGTTGCTGGAGGTGGCGATCGCCTCGGCGGTGCTGGCGGTGGCGCTTTTCTCCATCCTGACCCTGTGCGCCACGAACCTGAAGACGGCGCGGGCGCTCAACCGGACGCATGTCGATGCGTCCAGCGTGGCCGCCCTGCTGAGCATCACCAACAAGCCGCTCGAGCCCGGTCCGATCAGCGGCGTCTTCGAGGAGTATCCCGGCTACTCCTGGGTCGGGAACATCTCGGAGTACAACTTCAACGCGGAGCAACCCACGGGGCTTCTCCTCGTCGAACTCGAAGTCGTGGGCAGCGGTGACAAGGCCCCGGGCCAATCCCGCATGCAGTTCCTCCTGTTCAGTCCCAACTCGGTCCGCCGCGCCAGCCGATGAAGCTCCACCCCCAGTGCCCGCGCCTCCCGAACCTTGGAGCGAATCCCCCGATGGATCGTTCCGGGGCGGCGACGTCCCCGTCGCGGTGCGAAGGCCATGCCGTCGGCCCTGCGGACATCGCGACGCCGAACCCTTCGGAAGTTCTTTCCAGAAGCGCCCTGAACCGCGCCTTCACGCTGCTAGAAGTATTGGTGGCGCTGACGATCTTCTCGCTGGTGTTGAGCCTTCTCTATGGGAGTTGGCGGATCCTCATCCAGAGCAACGCCGCGGGCCTGCGGATCGCGGCGAACGCACACCGCACGCGGATGACCATCCAGACCATCGAGGAGGCCCTGAACTCCGCCGTCTTCTTCAACGCCAACGCCCGTCACTACGCCTTCATCGCGGAAGGCGACTCGACCTACTCGGCCCTGTCCTTCGTGTCGCACCTCGCGCCCGCCTTTCCCGGATCCGGTCGGTTCGACGGCGAGAAGGTGCGCCGGGTTTCGTTCACGGTGGAACCGGACGAAGGCGGCTCGAATGCGCTGATGCTCTACCAGAACTCGCTGCTCGATCAGGTGGGCGAGACGGCGGATGCCTACCCGATCCTGCTGGCGCGCGATGTGTCCCTCTTCGAGGTGATGTTCCTCGACACGCGCCGGGGCGAGTTCACGGCGGAGTGGAAGCAGACGAACTCGTTGCCACCGTTGGTCCGCGTCACGGTTGGGTTCGGCCAGAAGTCGCGCTTCTCGAAGGAACCGAACGATGTCGTCACCCGCATCATCCGCATCCCCAGCGCCGGTGTTGCCGGTGAAGCACAAACGGGACAACCCGCCGCGGGTGGCGCCAATCCCCGATGAACCCCATGCCCTTTCCCAATCCGACTGGCGCGCGACGCGGTGCCGCGCTGGTGATCGTCATGGTCCTGGTACTGGCCATGGCGGTGATGGCGGGTGCTTTCGCCTACGCGATGAAAGTGGAGGCACGTCTCGCCGTGAACTCGCAGTCAAGCCCGGAACTCGAATGGCTGGGTCGATCCGGGGTCGAGATCGCGCGCTGGGTGATCACCGAGCAACGCAAGATTCCCGGCGAGGGAACGTACGACGGCCTCAACCAGTTCTGGGCGGGGGGTCCCGGACCCGTCGATTCCGCCGACAACCCGTACGCGGGCATCGACCTGTCAAACATCCCCATCGGCGAAGGCAGCGTGGGAATCGAGATCGTGGACCTGGAGCGGAAGATCAACCTGAACACCGCTTCCGAACCGATCCTGGAACTGGCCTTGCAGGTCCTCGGCGTGGGTGCCGGCGATTCCTCCCTCATCACGGCCGCGATCCTTGACTGGCGCGACCGCGACGACCTCGAACACGTGAAGGGCGGTGCGGAGCGTTCCTACTACGAGGGACTCCAGCCGCCTTACGTGCCGAAGGACGGCCCCTTCGATGACGTCAGCGAACTGCTGCGCGTCCGCGGCGTCAGCCCGGCAATGTACTTCGGCGACCGTTACGGCGGCATGCCCGAGGAACCGCAGCGTCCGGGAAGGCGGCGCGGCCCGATCAGCCTCGTGGCGGCGGACACCACCGGCGCGGGCATGGTGGACATCTTCACGGCCATCTCGGCCAACCGCGTCAACGTGAACACGGCACCGCTTCCGGTGCTGCGCGTGCTCATGGGTGGGGATGAAAACCTCGCCCGTCAGATCGTGGAACGTCGCGATGGACCGGACGGACAGCCCGGAACCATGGACGACCAGCCCTTCCGCAACGCCGCGGAAATTCCCGGTGGGGGCGTCAATCCGATCAGCCTCTTCACGACGCAGAGCGCCACGTTCGAGATCCATGTGGAGGCGCGGATCGGCAGCGCGCGGAAACGCTTCGTGGGCGTCCTCCGACGGGGTGCCGGCAGCCAGAACCAGATGATGTTGTTCCATCCCGAGTGAGGGCGCGCGAATCCAGACCAGTCCTGCGGGTGGTGGAGGACGAAGCACCCGCCGCCGAAGAGGGAGTGCGTCCGGTCGCGTGGTGGCGAGCGTTGATCTGGGGGGAATGGTTCGCCCACAGCCGGCTCCTCCTCGGCTTCCTGCTTGGATGGCTGGCCATGGTCTGGCTCCTGCCTCTGGTGGCGCACCCGCTCTGGATCCTCGGGTACGGATTGCTCGTCGCCGTGATCGCCGGTCCGGCCTTCGGCGGTGCCGATGTCATTGCAGGCTGTGAGGAGTTCTCGTTTTCGTGGCCGGTACCGCGTCGTGAACGGTTCGTGGCGCGGCTCATCGTGGGCGGCGGATCGCTGCTGGCAGTGTCGGTCATGGGCGTGCTGGCGCTGGAGGGCAACCTGTCCGACGTGCTGTTGCGGGTCTTCGTCACCAGCGGATTGCCGGCGGTGCAGATCAGCCAGCCCATCCTGCTGTACGGGTTGGTGCTGGTGGTGCCGTTCAACGTCTTCGCCCTCGGCTTCGCGCTTTCCGCGTTGTCCCGGTCGCGCTCGGTCGCATTGTTGTCCTGGATCTGGGGTGTGCTCGGCGCGCTGATCGTCCTGCGCGGTGCCGTGCAACTGGAGGAAATGCGCTTCGATCGCCTCAACGGCTACATCTCGGTTCCCGCACTGGCGATCGTGTCGCTGCTCGTGCTCTGGGTGGCGTCGCGATTCTACGGGCGCAAGGAAGCGGGCACCGATTCCGGGGGGCTGCGGATGCCCCCGGGCTGGTGGGTCGCCGCCATGGCGATCCTGGGAGCCATCGCCGGAATTGCCCTGCTGGGATTCTGGTTCGCAAACAACCTCTCCCGGCTGCTCTGAGCGTTCACCCTTAAAGCGGCAGTTTCATGGACCACGGATTTCACGAATTTCACGGATGGACGGGGCTGGAATGGAGGTTTTCCTCGCGGCAGGCCGCTCACCTTTCAGGTGTGCGACACATTCAACCCAAGTCCCTGCTCATCCGTGTTATCCGTTCAATCCGTGGTTCCAACTGCCTTTTCCAGGTTCACGGCAGCAACCGCACGCGATAGAGGCCGGCGGGTTCCTGCGGGTTTTCCCCGATGCGGAGACGGACCGTGGCGTTGGTGCCTTCGGCGGCGATGTCAGGTTCCAGCGCTTCCCACACGCTGTGAAGCGTTGCCTGCCGCTCGATCCGATAGGAACGCCCAGTGAAGGCATTCCAACGCAGTTCGAGATCAGCAAGGACGGGATCCCACGCGGCGCCGACGCGGATGTTCAGAGCGTTGGCCGCAGGCAATGCGTTGGGAGTGCCAGGCGTCGGCTGTGCGAGGCGAAGGAAGGGCCCGTCCGCACCATCGCCCCAGCGACCCTCGGCAACATCCGTCGTCTGCGAGGTATAGCGGATGGCATCGACACGGCGGCCGAGGTTGTCGAAGAGGGCGATGTCGGAGCCACTGCGGGCGAGCTGGAAACTCACGTGCAGCGATTGCCCGGCGCGGGTCTGCTCGGGTTGGCCGTCCGCCCACACCACCAGCGCGGCGCCCGGTTGGAGCACGAATCCCGGGGGAATGGTGTAACGCGCCGGCCGGGTGAGATCATCGGTGACGGTATAGCCCGCGAGATCCACCGGGAGATCGCCGATATTATAGAGCTCGAACCAATCGTCGAAGCGGCCGTCGGCCGGGTCGGCGACCGCGGTATTGTTCGAGGCCAGCCACTCGTTGATGCGCACCTGGGCCAACGGTGGGGCTGTGCCGGTCGCCACGACCTGGATCACATCCAACGCACCGGCAACAAGGCTTCCAGAGCGATCGACGCCCGTCACCTCAAGCCGGTTGGTGCCGGGCCTGAGCCCCAGCCGCATCGTCCAGTTCGTCGTGGTGGTCCACTGGACCGGCCAGTCGACGTTGTTGAGTCGGAGCGAGGCGACGCGGACGGGTGCGGTTCCGGTGAGGCTGACGATGGAGTCGGCGGTGGTGAAATCGTTCCCGTTGTTGGAGCGGATGGCGAACGTGGCGCGATGCCGTGCGATCTGTCCACTGAGGTAGGAACGCCGTTGGTTGATCCACGCGGTGATCTCTGCCGTGGACGCCGGTCCGGTGCCGGCGCTCTGCAATGCAGCAAAGCGTGGCGCAAGGAAGGCTTCGATGGGGGAACCCGCACCGACCTGGAAGAATCCGCCCAAGGATTCCTCCAGTGCGGTCCAGTACTTCCGCACCAACGGCGGCGACTGGTACATGCGGGTCAGGACGGGATCATTGCAGTCAAAGAGCGCCGCGTCGGGCGGGTCGTTGAACACGCCGAGACCCACGTCGAAGTCCCAACTCATGAGCGCCCAGCGGCCGCGCTCGGGCTTGTAGAGGAACGTGTTCTTGCCATTTGGATTTCCGAACGCGTCCCAGAACGAAGCGAGATCGTTCATGGCGAAGGTGCGCATCCAATGGTCGACGTCGATGAGCGCCTCGGCGGAGGCGGGAAGGCTGCCCGCCGGGACGTTCACGGCGTCGATGAGGGCGAAGAGATCCGAGAAGTCATTGGCGGAGCCGCGCACCGCACGGGGACGCCAGTTCCAGCGGTAACGCGCGACCTTCTTCGCTCCGCGGCTGTTGAAGACCTCGAGCGTGTTGAGGATGCAGGGATCGAGCCGGTTGCCGCCGTCGTCGAATTCATTCCAGCAATCCGTCTTCCACAGGGAGCCGTCCTCGTCCCCGGAGAAGTACTCACGGATGGTGTCAGAGCCCGGTTGCTGGATGTCCTCATAGACGGCGCCGCGACGCTGGCCGTTGACGTACAGGTGGACATGGCGGCGGTACATGTTCGGCAACCCGAGACGTTCAAGGAACCAATACATCAATTGTTCCCTGAGATAGGTGCTGTCGCGGATGGGCCAGTCGAGCAGCACGCGCGTCCCACCGAGGAAGAGGTCGTCGTCCGGGATGGCGATGTCATATCCGCAGAGATTCCCGACAGGTGAGTTATAGATGCCGGCGGTAAAGGAGCTGCCCGAGTACTTCGCCGCCGCGTTGTAGATCACGCGGTTGGTACCGAAGACGAGGGTCGCATCCAGGCCTTCGTTGCTCATGATCTCACGTGACGCCCACCGGCTGATCGTTGATTGCGTCAGCCATATCCGGTAGGTGCCCAGCGTCCCCGGTCCCATCGACTCACCAAACCGCACGAGGCACTCCTGCTCGGGGGCCAGTGCCGGGAAGACCGTGGTCGCCGGCGTGCCCGCGGCGTCCCGGGCTTCAATGCGGAAGGCAACGAGCGTGCCCGCGGGCTGTCCCGGAATCAGACCAACGAACTGTCCGTCCCCGGCGCGTTCGTCCCCGTTCAAGCCATCGTCGCGCATCGGCACGGCGAGCAGCATCGACGATGGGTCGATGCGGTACTTCACCTCAACGGTTCCAACCCGATCCGGATCCGCTATGCGGGCGAGGACACGTACGGCCTGGTTGGCGGCGGGAAGGATGGGCTCGTGCCGGACGTCGGAAAGGGTTGGTCCCTGGTTGGCGCGGAAGACCGTGTTGGTGGTCCCCGGCGTTCCCGAGCCCTGTGGCTGGATCAGGGTGCCCACGACTTCGACGGACCCATTGCGCAGGCGCAGGAGGATCTCCGGGTGCCCACGCAGCCAGCGGACCCAGGCCCGCAGGGTCACGGACGTGCCGTTCGCAATACCCTGTGTGAGGGGACGCCGGATGCGGTTCGCGACATGATCGCCACGCTCGGTGGCCACGACGCGAAGGGCACGTGTGCCCGTTCGGGCTCCAGAGGTCTGGAGCGTCGAGGGTCGATGCGTCCCCTGGGCAACCCAGCCGCTGATCCCGGATTCAAATCCGCCGTTGGCCAGCACACTGCGGCCACCTGCGATTACTTCGATGTCGTCGATCAGGGCCTCGCCTTCGCCAAGCAACAGGATCTGCAACTGGTCGGCGGACGTGACAGCGGGATGGCTGAGATCCGCCACCGCGGTCATTTCGACCAGCGTCCAGGGTGCCCGCGCCGTTTCGTCGCTCGCCTGCCACGATCCGGCCTGGTCCGCGTCCGAGCGCGGATCGATCCTTTCCAACGAACTGCCAAGGCCATCCGCCCAGCGGTTCCAACGTCCCCCGTCGCGCCAGGTGAACCTCTCGACCGAAGCAGGAAGTGGGATCGTGGTGGAAACGCCGTTGACCAGGACCGACTGAAGCGCCGGACGCGCGAGTTCGAGCTCTTCGCCGCCGTCGGAGAGGTTGCCGGTGAAATTGCCAATGATGCGGTCGGAGGCGACGCCGGGGTTCCGGAGGCGAAGGACGGCGGCATCCGCGGCGACAGCAATGGCCTGCCCGGGGGCCAGGAGGATCCCCTGGGGAAAGACGAACTGGATTCCTCGTCGAAGTTGCCATCCGCCCAGATCGATCGTCTCGTTGCCACGGTTGAGGAGCTCGACGAATTCCTCGGACTCTCGATCGCCCGCCGGGTGGTAATGGACCTCGTTGACCACGATGTCGGGGATGCGTGTCGCGGCGTTGGCGGCACCGGGCGTCGGCGCGGCCAAGGGTCGCCAGGCGGGCGCGCCGTCCGGCGAGCGGCCGGCACTGGTTCCGGGAAGCTGCCCCGGGACTTCCACGGCATCGATCACCCGCGCCTGTTCAGGATCGAGCAACACCACCGGCACCCGATCCTCGGTCCAGACCCACGTCGGCGTCTCGATGCGACTCCACCCGCCGGGTCCGATGGTTGTTCCGGGAGCGATCGGGAGCGGTGCGTTGGTTCCGGCACGCAGGGTGCAACCGGTGAGCGACCGGGCGAAAGGAGCGGGATTGAACAGCTCGACGAACGGCTGCTGGCCGCCCACCGGGTTTCGGACGACCTCGTTGATCACCAGCCCATCGAACGGGGATTCCGGGTCCGGATCTGCGGTGCCAGGGGATCCGCCGACCCGGGTGCTCGCCCGCCACGCTGCAGGGTCCGCTTCGCCAAGGCTCGGGCGGACAGGCACGAGCGAAGGACCGAACCCAGCTGCCGCCACCGGCCATGGATCGGTCGGGCGATACTCGAGTTCGAGGATGATGCCACCGGAGGGCTTCCGGAGGCGGAGGGTTCCCCCGGCATTGTTCAGGCGTTGGGTGGTCCCACCCACGACGTTGGTGATGCCATGGATTTCACGGATGGCCTGGGGATCGGCCGCGACGACGAGGTAGGAACGCGCCGGAATCTGCGTTCCCGCCGGAAGGGTGATGTCCCACTCGCCGGTGAGACGCCAGCCGCTCAGGTCCTCGACGAAGGGGTTGGAATTGTAGAGTTCGACGAACTCACGGTTGCGCGTGTCTGCGGACGGGACGGGTTCGTAGTGGATCTCGGAGAAGGCGATTCCGGACCGGCGACTGGAAGGACCGGCGGGTTCCACGCGACGTGTATTTGCCGAACGATACCCCAGCGTCAGGCGGGCCACACGACTGGTGACCGAACCCCACGGGTTGGCAACGCGAACGGAGTACTCGCCAACCCAGGATTCAGACACGGTGGGAATCGTCAGGAGAGCGTTGGTGGCGCGGGCCAAGGGGAAGCCGTTGAAGCGCCACTGATAGTTCAGCGGCCTGCCACCCCGCGCGCTGACCACAAACCGGGCCTCCTCGCCCGGACTGGCGGAGACATCGGCGGGTTGGGAAGTCAGCGTGGGCGGGGTTCCGGGTCCGGGCGCCGGGTCGGCCGTCGCGAAGACTTCGGCGCGGAATCCACTGGGGTTGGCTCCGTCCCCGGCGTTGTTGACCACGAATTCGAGGGTGTTGATCCCGTCGACGAATCCCGCGGTGATCTCGAACGGAACCGTGAACTGCGTGAAACCGCCTTCGTTCGCCAATCCCACGGACTGTCCGTTCAACCGGACGTCCACGCCCGAATTGTCCGACGCCCAGCGTCCGGTCAGGACCATCGTCGGGGGATCGAACTCATCGAGGGAAAATCGCAGCCGGTAGACGTAGTTTCCGGGGGCCGTCCCGGCACCGGCATCTGCGCGCGGCCCAATCCATTTGGAGGCTCCGTTGTTGGCGACCCATGGCGGGATGGGAAACCCTTCGTTGACCACCCGCGTGGCGGGCCCGGGATATTGGCCATCGGGCGATTCCACCAATTCCCAATGCGGATCGGCCGTACCGGCCGCCAGCGGCACCCGCAGGTCATCGAGGCCCGTGGAGTAAACGCCGGGAACCACGTCCGCCCGCGCAACGCTCGCGGAAACCAGCACGAACGCGACCGCGAGAAGATGCCGTAGCCTTCGTGCCGCAGTGGCCTTTGCCGATATCCTGTCCTGTCCAAGGCCGCCTGCAGTCCCGTTCATGGGAAACAGGTTAGCCCTTCAATGGAAACGACGCCCAGCTTCGAAACAGCGACCGCAGTGTGAAGACTTCGGGGTGGCAACGTCTCCATCGCCCTGTAAATGCCCCTGAACGGGCGACGGGGACGTCGCCTCCCCGTTCCAGAAGGGGCGGCGTCCAAAGGGCCCAGCCCGAACCGATCAGCTCATGCGCATCGGCATGATCACGTACAGGAACGGCTCGTTGCTCTTCAGGACGCCGGGCGACAGCTCATCGATGAGCTCGAAGTAGACCTCGTCGACGTCGAGCTCCTTGAGCGGATCCATCAGGTATCCGGGATTGAAGGCGATCGACATGTCCTTGCCCTTGTAGGTCAGGGCAATGGTCTCGCGGGACTCGCCGACGTCGGGCGTATTGGCCGTGATGGACAACTGGTTCCGGTTGAACGTCATCTTGACCGAATTCGACTTGTCGCTGGTCATGATCTCCGCCCGGCGCAGGCTTTGCAGGAGTTCTTCGCGCGGAATGCTCACGCGCTCGATGCACTCCTGCGGGATGACCTGCCGGTAGTTCGGGTAACTGCCATCCACCAGCTTGGAGATGATGTAGACGCCCAGACCACCTTCGGTCGCCGGGGTCAGGGTGAAGGCCACCTGGTTCTCGCTGAACTTCAGTTCGACCGTCCCGGCGGTCAGCAGGCGCTTCAATTCGTTGATGGCCTTGGTCGGGACGATGAACTCGCCATTGCTCTCCACGGGGATGTCGACCTCCTCGTCGCTCATCGAGAGCCGGCGGCCATCGGTGGCCACCAAGGTCAGCTTGTGCTCCTTCAGGCTGAAGAAGATGCCGTTCAGGACGTAGCGGGATTCGTCCGTCGATGCCGCGAAGGAGGTCCGGCGGATCATCGCCTTGAGCTTGTCCTGCGGCAGGGAGACCGCGCGGGCTTGCTTGAACTGGGGAACGGGCGGGTACTCGTCCGCGCTCATGCCGTTGATCTTGAAGAACGAGGCACCGGAACGGATCGATGCGGCCCCCTTCTCGTCCACTTCCAGTTCGATTTCGGCCACCACCAGTTCCCGGACAATCCCGAAGAGCTTCTTGCCCGGAAGGGTGACAGCCCCTTCCAGCGACACGTTGGCGGGAACGCCACACGTGATGGTCACGTCGAGATCGGTTGCCGTCAGGTGCAGCTTACCATCCACGGCCCGGAGGAGGATGTTGGACAGGATGGGGAGCGTGGTCCGGGAACCGACGACGTTCTGAACGGCTTGCAGGCCGTTGAGGAACTGTTCCTTGGCTATCGTCAGCTTCATGTGCCCCTACTAATTGACTCTTTAGAGAGAAAAGGAAAGTCAGTAGTAGGGTCTGTGAATAACACGTACAACCCATTGGGGTGTCCGTCCGCAGGCCTCTTCCTGCGGTTTTCGTCCGTGAACAGTTTCGTGAACAGCCAACCAATGACTCCCGGACGACCAACAACCCCCGACCTGTTGGCATTCATTCCGGGGTTCTTGGGGAGTTGTTCCCCGGGTTGTTGGTCGGTCGGGGGACCCTGCCACCCCGGTTTGGGAGTCGTTCGCGTGATCCGCGATGTTCGGCCGGGTTGTTCGCAGGCCTCCGCACGGCCGATGCTTGGGAAGAAAGTAGGTATTCCCGCCACGTCTCGGACGCCTCCGCGAAAAGTGGTTCCACAACCCGTTGAAGCCGAGGAGTCCAAGTCTGCCTTTGGAAGGTCCCGACCCAAATCCGGCCTGCGAACAAGCTGGGAACAACCCGTGAAGGAGAACCGCAGAAGTTCCAGCATCCGGGTCTCGACAGGGGCCCCGAAAAGGGATCGGCATCCGCATCTGGCGTGAAGGCTCACCGGCATCCCGCGGCGACCGGGTTCGCGCACGCGGAAGGCTTCCGGGGAGATCGGACAAAGACCGCTGCCAGCCCCAGTGCCGCAGTGACCAGGGCGAGGATCCGGAAGGCGAGGGCGTATGATCCGGACGCTTCCTGGATCCGGGCCAGAACCAATGGCCCCGCTGCCGAGGCAACCACGGTCAGGAATTGGGCGGCGCCTTGGATCGAACCCAGTTGGCGCCGGCCAAAGGTCGTCGGCCAGTACGAGAAGAAGAGGACCGTTACCAAACCTCCAGCAAGACCCATGACGGCGGCCTGGACGAAGACCATCCATGCGCTGGTCAGATGCGGCAGGGTCGCCAGACCGAGGGCCAGCAGGCTCATCGCGGTCACCATCACCAGACGCGCCGGTGCACGCGTCAGCCACCAGCCTCCAAGGAAGTTTCCGCCAAGTCCGGTCAGGGCCGTGATCGCAAGACTCGTGAGGTACAAGCCGGGGGCGAAACCGAGCTCTTTCAGGACGCTCTCATTGAACAGACCGATTCCGGACGCCACCAGCCCGTAAACCGACGAAGCCAGGCCGAAGACCCAGAATGCGGGCGTTGCGAGGGCTTCCAGCAGGGTGAAATCGGGGTCCGTCGAGGTCTGGGCCGGACCGCTGTCGCCGTCGGGTCCGTTGCTTCGCCGAAGGATTGCGAAGGAAACAACCGCCAACACCAGCAACCCCGTCCCGACCATCGCCCAGGCCGGACGCCATCCGGCGGAACCCACCACCGTTCCCACGACCGGGAACGCGATCATGAATCCGACACTCAGCAGGATGGAGTAGATCGCCATCACGGAAGGGGGCCGGTTCCGAGCCGCGATTCCCGCCAGAGTCAGGCTTCCCGCCGACAAGGCGCTTTGGCCCAGTCCGCGCGTCAGCCACAGGCCGAAGACGAGGCCGGGAATCCCGGAGGATCCCGCGATGCCCAGGACCACCAGGCCCAGCGCGCCCATCACCAACGAGACCGTCCAAAGGCCCCAACGGTCGAACAGCCGGCCAAAGCCCAGCGCGAACAGCGATCCCGCAAGCGAGGTCCAGAGATTGATCTCCGAGTACCGGACCCGGTCGAGCCGGAGTTCCGCGAGCATGGGCTCGGTGATCAGGCCCAGGCCCTGCGACCGACCCGGCAGGGTTCCCACCATCGCCAATGCCGCCAGCACGACCAGGGTCCAGTGCGACCGGCCTGGACACGATGGAGGACGGGCGGGGGGTGGGTTCATGTCCGGCGTCGACTCAAAGGTACTTGGCGAGGATGGGCTGGAGATCTCGCACCGTCTTTGCCGGCCACACCCCGCGTTCGGTCATGATGGCGCTGCGCAGAGCGTCGTGACACGGCCACTCAGGGGCTTCCGGGATCCGGGGAATGACGTCCGCGATGATCGCCTTGGCGGTGTCGACGTTGCGCCGCAGGTTCTCGATGACCATCTCGACGGTGACGTGCGCCTCATCGGTCTTCCAGCAGTCGTAGTCCGTCACCATGGCCAGCGTCGCATAGGAGATCTCCGCCTCGCGGGCACATTTCGCCTCGCCCAGGTTCGTCATCCCGATCACATCGAAGCCAGCCTTGTGGTTCGCGACTGATTCCGCCCGGGTGCTGAAGGCCGGTCCCTCCATGTTCACGTAGGTGCCCCCGTCATGGGAGCGGGCCTTGGTGCGACGGGCACTCTTGTAGAGAAGCCGGCGCAGCTTCTCGCAGATCGGATCGGCAAATGCGATGTGCGCCACGATGCCACGACCAAAGAAGGTGTGTCCCAGCGACTGTTTGGTGCGGTCCAGGAACTGGTCGATCAGCACGACGTCGCAGGGCTTGTACCGCTTCTGGAGCGAGCCTACCGCGCTGACGCTGATGATCCAGTCCACGCCAAGCTTCTTCATCGCCCACAGGTTGGCGCGTGGTTGAGCTCGGACGGGAGGATCCGGTGACCACGGGCATGGCGCGGCAGGAACACCACCTCGCGACCGCCAAGTTCACCGGTCAGGAGTTCATCGGAGGGATCGCCGAACGGGGTCTTCACCGAAACCCACTTCTGCTTCGAGAACCCGTCGAGGTGATACAGACCCGAACCGCCAATGATGCCAATGCGATGTGAGCTCACTGGGGCCGAGGATGCCAGAATCCGGGCGGACGCACAAAACCGGAATCTGGAACCTCCGGATGAAGGCCGCGTGCCCTCACGCGACGCAGGCCATGAACCTTCGCCGGGTGGGGTCACCCGGCCTTCAATCTGGAGAATGTCAACTTCCCCTGAAGGCTGTGTGCCCTCACGCGGCGCATGCCAGAACCTTCGCCGGGTGGGGTCACCCGGCCTTCAATCGGCAGATTGGAATCGTTGGTAGAGGAACGACGCCACGATCGCGACGACCGCCACCGCGGCAAACGCCCCGATCCGGTGCAGCGATCCCAGACTCGCGAGATCGTGCAGGAATACCTTCACCAGGGTTAGCCCCAGCAACCCCAGCCCGGCATACCGGGTGAATCGATTGTCGGCAACGAACCCTGCGACCAGCAGGCCGAACGCGAACAGCGACCAACCCACCGAGTATGCGAGGTCGCGGGCGAAGTTCCCGGTGAACTCCCACGTCAAGGTCGGGCCGGTGCCGAACGCGGTGGCGATCTCCAGATTCAACAGGAGGAATCCCAGCGCCGTTCCCGCCGTCATCAGGATTGGCGGCACGCGGGATCCCATGACCCGGTCCTTCGGCGGTGCCAACAGGTAAGCCGCCGCGAAGAGGCAGCCGATGACCGCCAGATAGGTGTAGAGGATCCAGTTCCAGGCCGAGTCCGGCCGAGGAGCATTCCCGAACAGCACCGGATGCGAGAACAACCGTGCACAGACGATCGTCAGCAGCCCGATGCCCGTCAGGCGCAGTCCCGGGTGCGGCAACCGATGGAACAACGCGCACAGCGCCGCACCTTCCAACGCCCACGCGATCGTCAGCCACTGGTTCCGGAACTCGATCGGGAAGATCGCGGTGACGAGGAACAGGCACGAACCAGTCAACCAGGCCAAGGCCGACAGGCGACCTTCCGCTTCCGGGGCGTTGCGCTTCTGCACCCAGACCAACACCAAGGCCGTCGCCGCAAGGAAAGGCAACGGGATCAAACCGGGAAATGCCGGGTCCCACGCCTTCCGGATCACCCAGTGGAGGAGCAGCAATTGCAGGGGGCCGGCCAGTGCGCTCGTGGCCCAGGCCGTGCGCCCTGTGTCCAGTGGCGTCCGCAAGAGGAGTGGGTTGGCTAGGAAGAGGATGAATGAGGCACCAGTCCAGACCACCGCGTCCATCGGCGAAGAATCCCGCGGCGCGGTTGTGATCCAGAACGCCTGGACCAGGCTGTGACCAGCCAAGGCAAGAAAGGGCAGCGACGGTATCCGCTGCCAGCGATGAAGCAGCAACAGCAGCGCCGACAACCCGAGTGACATGCCGAACACCGGTGAAGGGTTCGCCGGATTCAACCGCCCAATGACCATCCAAAGCAGCGTGTACGGCAGGAGTGCCGACAATGCCGGCATCCATCGCAGCAGATCCGGCTCGAATGCGGATGGGACACGTGTTGAGCGTCGGATCAGCCACGTGGACGTCGCCACGAAGAAGATCACGAAGGCTCCGATCACAAACAGGCTCTCGGCGAGGTCCGTTGCCGCCAGCGTCGGCATCCGCATCCACAGCGCTGCCGAACCCATGCTCAGCACCAGCACCACCAGGAGCCCCAGCAATCCTCCCGCTGCGAGGGCCACGCCTACCGCAATCACATCGAGCAACAGGATGAGGATCCAGAACTCGGGCCCCACCGGGAGCTCCCGGATCACGACGAGCAGCGCCAGCAGGATGGCGAGCGCCGGCGCGACCTGGTTCCAACGCGAGAGCGGGGTCTTTTCCTGCGACCGGAAGCGTCGCCACGCCACCGGCGTTGCCGCGTGCATCAGGGCGAAACCCAGCATCATTCCCAAGCCCCACCACATCGTCCCCTGCGTCAGGCGCGCCATGGTCCATGCACTCAGGATCAGGAAGGCCAGGCTACCGCCCAGAGGTTCCGCCCATCGGGCGTCCGATCGAATCCATGCAATCCAGCACAGTGCGGCCTCCGCAACGAACAGGGCCGGTACCCAGAGCCAAGGCTGCGTGGAGATCCCCTGTTGCGATCCCGCGAGGAAGAACGTGAGGCCCAGCGTTACGGCCGACGGCAGGATCGCGGCCAATGTCAGGGCCCGGCTGGCCCAACCCGCACGATGCGCCCAGGACAGCGCCGCCGTGAACAGCAGCGGGAATAGCGCCAGATGCATCTGGGTGATGTTGATCTTCGTCGGCTGGAACGAGGTGGTGTACCAGCCCAACTGCATCACCACCGTGCCAATGGCTGCCAGAAGCGGCAGATGATCCCAGCGCCGGCGCCACGCCACGGCAATCAGGCCCACGTCCAGGACCGCGATGTAACTGAACAATGCGAGCGCCTGGTCCTGTCCCGAGGACACCAGCACGGGTGTCAGGAATCCGCCCAGCATCCCCAGCACCGCCACCACCTGGGTCTCGAAGTGCACGGCCAATCCGAAGGCGAGGGCCGTGATCAGCACCATCACCCCGAACGTCACCGGCGTCGTGAACATCGGGAACGCGTACAACGACCGGCACGCGAACGTGACTGCATAGAGGATGACGACGCCTGTTGCCCAGAGCGTGGTCGCCGTCTGGGGGTAACGACGCCGGTTCAGCACCGTTCCACCCACCAGCAGTCCGACACCAAGACCTGCTCCAGCGACGGCCCGGAGCCACGGCGGAAGCAGGTTGTGGTCGAAGGAATACTTCAATCCCAACGCGGCCGCGAAGAACAGCGCCAGCCCGCCCAGCCACGCGAAGAGCTTGGCTCCGACGAATTGCTCCAGCCGCAGGTTCCGGGCGCTTGCGGTCTCCGCCGGGCTGTTGCTGATGGCAGGCGTGGGCGGCGTCGCTTGCCGTGTTCGCTCTGGATCCAGCCTTAGCGGTGCCGTGGTCGGCCGCGTCATTGGCAGCGGAGGAGGTGTTGGGCGGATCTCAAAGGCGGGTCTGGGTGGCGGCGCAATTGACGAGGGCGGTGGCGGTGGGACTGCTTCCGCGGCAACATCGGCTTCCGTCTCTTCGGCCGGTGACGGCTCGGGCGGCTGCTTCCGAATGGATTCCAAGGTCTGGAGTCGGCGGAGTGCCTGTTCCAGCAGGCTCCTCTGGAAGTCCACTTCCCCCGAAAGCTGGCTGATCCGACGCGAAAGGACACCGAACAGGATCAGGCACAGGACGATCACCCCGAACATGAACGCGGTCATGGCCGAACCCTATCGGGAGTCCAATGACGTGCATGAATCGATTCTCCCGCGATGGATGTTGTTCTCAGTCGATGCTCGGAGGGCGGCGCATCCTCATCCTGTCCCCCCGTGAAACGGGGTGGCGACGTCATCGTCGCCGCTCCAAACTCGGTCCAACGATGAAGCAGCTCGATCCAACCAGCGACGCGGCGCGGGACCTCGCTTCCGGCCGGTTTGTCATCCGGACCATGGACGCCACCGACATGCGTCGTGTGCCGATTCCATGGATGCGCGAGGCCGGTTGGAACCCCGGTCTCCATGACGCGGAGACCTTTCTCACTGCAGACGCCAAAGGCTTTCTGGTCGGCGAGCTGGATGGACAACCCATCGCCTGTGTGAGCGCTGTCCGTTACGACGACACCTTCGGCTTCATGGGCTGCTACATTGTCGATCCTGCCTTCCGGGGCCGGGGGTACGGCATGGCGGTTCATGAGGCGGGGCGACGCCACCTGGCCGGGTGCGTTCAGGGGGGCGATGGCGTGCTCGAGAACGTGGCCAAGTACGAGCGCATTGGCCGCGTGTTGGCGTACCGAAACGCACGCCTTGAAGGGATCAGGCCGGAAGGGTTGATCCCTGATTCACGCGCGGTCCCATTGAAGTCTGTGGTGTGGTCGGGTGTCCTGGAGCTGGACCGGGAATGCTTCCCAGCAGTGCGCGAAAGATTCCTGCGGGCATGGACCAGCCAGCCAGACGCTGTCTCGTTCGCCATGACCGACCCCATCGCCGCCCATCGCGTCCTGGGTTACGGGGTGATCCGGCCATGCTTCGTGGGTTGGAAGATCGGTCCGCTGTTTGCCCGCAACGCCGAGGTTGCGGACACTCTCTTCAGGTCGCTGCTGGCATCGATTCCTGCCGGAGCTCCGTTCTGGTTGGATGTCGCCGAGCCCAATACGGCAGCCACAGCGATGGCGGACCGGCTCGGGATGAAGGAGGTGTTCGCCACGGCGCGCATGTATACGGGGCCTGCGCCCGAACTGCGGTTGGATCTGGTGTTCGGGATCACCACTTTTGAGTTGGGCTGATGGGCTCGGTTGTGGAGCGGGGTGCGGAGATGGCTCAGTGAAAGGGGGAGCGCCCTTTTGCATCCGCGCGTCGCATATGCGACGTCCGGATGCAAACGTGGTCGCAGTCAAGACATCGGGTCCGCTGGGGCGCGGTGCCCTCCAGTTCTCGCTCAAGGCAAGACTCAGGCTTGCGGCGTGGCGTGGATCGGGTGTCCCATCTTCCCCGAATTCCACATGAAGACTCGATGGCTGGGTGCAGGCGTCCTGGGAGCGGTCCTGTTGTTGCTGGTGGCGGCTGATCAACCGCAATGGGAGGTCCTGTTCGACGGGAACTCCACCGCCGCGTGGCGCGCGTTCAAGGGAAAGGATTTCCCCGCGAAGGGATGGGTCGTCGAGAATGGCACCCTCCACGTGCAGGCCGGTGGCGGCGGCGGTGATATTGTCACCCGGGAACAGTACCGGGACTTCGAGATGACGTTCGAATGGAAGGTGGCCCCGGGTGCCAACAGCGGTGTGATGTATCGCGTCAGCGAGTCCAGGTCCGCCTCGTACGAAACCGGACCCGAGTATCAGGTGCTCGACGATGCGAAACACGGGGACGGGAAGAATCCCAAGACCAGCGCCTCGGCCCTGTACGCGCTGGTCGCTGCCAATGCATCCAAGCAGGTTCGGCCCGTTGGGGAGTGGAACGAGGGACGGATCCTCGTTCAGGGA
>Ga0172372_10001338_pt1 | contig 38288 bp, 33 predicted proteins | sample LakKiv5m_2_FD_114544 | JGI IMG/M metagenome (GOLD analysis project Ga0172372, IMG submission 114544) | Freshwater microbial communities from Kabuno Bay, South-Kivu, Congo - kab_092012_9.5m | ecosystem: Environmental > Aquatic > Freshwater > Lake | place: Democratic Republic of the Congo...
AGGATGATGTGCGGCGCCGCATCGCGCCCCTTGCCGGCAAGCCCGCCCGCGGCGGCGATCCAGCCTGCATGCCGTCCCATGACTTCCATGACGAATACTTTGGTGGAGGTGCGTGCCATCGAAGCCACATCGAGCGAAGCCTCGAGCGTCGACACCGCAACATACTTGGCGACCGAGCCGAAGCCCGGACAGGCATCGGTGAAGGGCAGATCGTTGTCCACGGTCTTTGGTACGCCGATGCAGGTGATGGGATAGCCGAGCGCGTCGCCGATCTGCGACACCTTGTGCGCGGTATCCATCGAATCATTGCCGCCGTTATAGAAAAAATAGCCGATGTCGTGCGCCTTGAAGACCTCGATCAGCCGCTCGTACTCGGCGCGATTCTTGTCGAGGCCCTTGAGCTTGAAGCGCGCTGAGCCAAAAGCACCCGAGGGCGTGTAGCGCAGACCCGCGATGGTCGCCTTGCTCTCTTTCGAGCAGTCGATCAAGTCTTCTTCGAGCGCGCCGACGATGCCGTGACGACCGGCCAAAACCTTGCCGATTTTCTTCGGGTACTTCGCGGCGGTTTCGATCACCCCCGCCGCCGAGGCATTGATCACGGCGGTGACGCCGCCCGATTGCGCGTAAAAAGCATTGCGCGGTTTGGAGCTTTGTTTGGCGTTTTTCATGGGTCGCGAGCATACCCGACGGTTTGACCTGCCGGAATTGGGCGGTTACCGTGCGCGTCATGAGAATCGTTTTCCTCGGGGCCCCCGGGTCCGGCAAGGGTACGCAGGCGCAGCGCCTGATCGAGCGTCACGGCATTCCACAGATTTCTACCGGAGATCTGTTGCGTGTGCATGTTCGCGAGGGCACCGAACTCGGTCGTCGTGCCAAAGCCGTGATGGATGCGGGTCAGCTGGTCGACGATGCCACCATTCTCGGCATGGTCCGCGAGCGTCTGGCCGCAGCCGATGCGGCCCGCGGCTTCATCCTTGACGGTTTCCCGCGCACCATCCCGCAGGCCGAAGGCCTCGAGGCCATGCTCGCCGAGATCGGCCAGCCGCTGAAGGTAGCGATCCTGTTCGACGTGGACTCGCAACTCTTGATCCAGCGTATTTCGGGTCGACGCAGCTGTCAGGACTGTGGTCGCGTGTTCAACGTCCACACCGCGCCCGTACCCGTGCCGCCGCCTTGCGGTGGTCAGTGCACGACGCCGCGCCTCGTGCAGCGTCCCGATGACAATGAAGCGACCGTGTCGAAACGTATCGCCGTGTACGAGGAACAGACCCAGCCACTGGTCGGGTTTTATCGGCAGCGCGGCATCCTCAAAACGGTTGACGCGGATGCGCCGCTTGAGACGGTGACGGCACGCGTCGAGGCGGCGCTGGCCTGAAATTTTTGCGGTCGGCCGTGGCCTCTAGGCCGTGGCGCGCAAGGTTTCGCCGAGTAGCGTCGCGCGCCAGCCGCGCAATACTTTGTCAGTCTCGATGCCGCGGGCGATCGCCTCGAGGTCTTTGCGTGTGGCCAGTATCTCGGGCGCGACGTTCAGTTCTTGCGCCACGCCCTGCACCTTTTGCGAGAGCCGCTTGGTCCGCGCCACGAGCTGTGGGTCGGGCCGTTCGCGACGCGGCAGCGGTGGAGGTGGTTCGGGAATGCGGGCGGCCTCGAGCAGCGCGAGGATGTCATCGCCCGAATGTTTGACCACACCCTCGGGTATCGCCTCGATGTGCGAGAGTTGCAGGCGATCGCGCGGCACGCGCTGCACGATCTCGCGCAGCACGGCATCGTCGAGGATCCAGCCGCGTGGGCGGTTGCGGGCGATGGCGCGTCGTTCGCGCCATTCGGCAAGACTGCGCAGCAGCAGGAGTCGGCCCTCGTCCCAGCCCTCGGTGCCCTTGAAGCGTTGCCACGCATTTGCCGGATCGGGCGTGATCAGCGCCGGATCCTGCAAGGCAAGAAGATCTTCCGCCAACCAATCGAGGCGCTGCAGCCGATCCAGTTCTTCGAGCAACCGCTCGCGCAGCGGCAGCAAGTAGCGCACGTCATCGAGTGCGTAATCGACCTGCTCCGCCGATAGCGGACGACGCGACCAGTCGGTGCGTGTCTGGCCTTTGGGCAGCTCGAGTTCGAGCAGTCGACGCACGAGTTCGGCGTAACCCACCTGCGCGGGAAATCCGGCGAGTGCGGCGGCAATCTGCGTATCGAATAACGGCGCGACGGAGCCCACGAGCGGTGCAAGCACCTCGAGATCCTGGCGTGCGGCGTGCAGTACCTTTACCGGTCCCTGCGGCCCGAGCACATGGCGGAGGGGTTCGAGTTCGCCGAGTGCGAGCGGATCCACGCAGACCGGACCCGCAGGCGCGGTAAGCTGCAACAGGCACAATTCGGCGCGATAAGTGCGTTCGCGGAGGAATTCGGTATCGACGCCGATCGCGTCACCGTCGAGCCTGCCGATCAGGTCCTCCAGCGCCGCGCGGGTCGCGACCAAGGCGGTGGACGACGACATCGTGCGACTATGCAAGAATTCCGCCTCCAGGGGAACGGATTCCGCATGATTTCCTTGCTCAATGTTTTTTTCGACATCCTGCGCCAGCGCGCAGGCCCCGAGGATCTGCCTGCCTCGCCGCGTTTGCAGTGGGGCGCATTCGTGCTGCTCGTGGGTCTGCAGGCCGGACTTGGCGCCTGGCTGATGCCGCAAGAGAGCGCGATTTTGCCGCAGGCGATCGTTTCGGGCTTGGCTTCGCTCGCCTGGCTCGCGCTGTTGCTACGCGTGTTTGGCAAAGCGGAGCGCTTCACGCAGACGGCGACCGCCGTGCTCGGCATCGCTTGTCTCTTTGCGCCGATCAGCATCCCGGTGATCGCGCAGGTGCAGCCGGCAGCGGGTGGCGTCATCACGTTCTCGCCTCTGGTGATGCTCGCGTTCGTGCTCAGTCTGTACCTCATCTACATCAACGGGCGGATCCTGCGTGCCGCACTCGAGCGTCCACTCGCGCAATGCATCATCCTTTTCCTGCTCGGTGAATTCGTGGTGTTCGCGCTGATGATCACCCTCGGTTTCGGCGCCAGCGCGAGCTGATCATGCACGTCCATATCCTCGGCATCTGCGGTACGTTCATGGGCGGTATCGCAGCGATTGCCAAAGCCGCGGGCCATCACGTGACGGGTGCCGATCGCGATGTCTATCCGCCGATGAGCACGCAGCTTGCGGAACTTGGCATCAAGGTTTTCGAAGGTTTTGATCCTGCGCAGCTTGAACCCGCGCCTGATGTGGTGGTGGTGGGCAACGTGATGACGCGCGGCATGCCAGTGATCGAGGCCTTGCTCGAGCGCCAGATTCCCTACGCCTCGGGACCCGAGTGGCTGGCGCGTGAAGTGTTGCGCGATCGTTGGGTGCTCGCGGTGGCGGGCACCCATGGCAAGACCTCGACCACCAGCATGCTGGCCTGGATTCTCGAGTTCGCCGGTCTCTCGCCCGGATTTTTGATCGGTGGTATCCCGCAGGATTTCGGCATCAGCGCGCGACTCGGCGAGCGGCCTTTCTTTGTGATCGAGGCCGATGAATACGATACGGCTTTCTTTGACAAGCGCGCTAAGTTCGTGCACTACCGGCCGCGTACCCTGATCCTGAACAACCTCGAGTACGACCACGCCGATATCTACCCGGATCTCGCCTCGATCGAACGACAGTTCCATCACCTCGTGCGCACGGTGCCGGGCTCCGGGCTGGTCGTGCACCACGCGACCGATGCCAACCTCGCGCGTGCGCTCGACATGGGCTGTTGGACGCCCCGCGAGGCCTTTGCCCGCGACGGCGGGTCTGCGGCGCGCTGGACGGCGGACCTTCATGGCTCGCCGAGCGGATCACCTGGCGGATCTCGGGATGGATCACGGTTCGATGTGCTGCTGGACGGCGTACGCGCAGGCAGCGTGCACTGGTCGCAGATCGGCGGTCATAACGTTGACAATGCGCTCGCCGCGATTGCCGCAGCGCGTCATGCCGGCGTGCCGCCTGAAGTGTCCTGTGCGGCACTCGGCGAATTTCGCGGCATCAAGCGACGCATGGAATTGCGCGGTGAAGCAGGCGGGATTCGCATCTACGATGACTTCGCCCACCATCCGACGGCTATCGCTACGACGCTCGAGGGCTTGCGTCAGCGAGTCGGCAATGCGCGGATCGTGGCGGTACTCGAACCGCGTTCGGCAACCATGAAGCGGGGCGTGCACAAGGACACCCTGGCCGCCTCACTCGCGCTCGCCGATGAGGTGTGGCTGCATGCGCCCGCCGATCTCGGTTGGGACGCAAGGGCGGTCGTCGACGCGCTCGGCGAGCGCGGACATTCGAGCGGCGAGGTCGCGGGGCTCGTGGCTGCATTGCGGGAGCGCTTGCTTCCCGGAGACCACGTGCTGATCATGTCGAACGGCGGATTCGGCGGCTTGCATGGCAAGCTGCTTGCGGCTCTCACGGAGGCATCGCATGGCGCGCAAGGATGAACGCATCGTCACCCTCGGCATGACCGGGGCCTCGGGCGCGCAGTACGGACTGCGGCTCATCGAGTGTCTCGTGCAGGCTGATTACACGGTGTACGTGATGTTCACCAAGGCTGCGCAGATCGTCGTCGGCTCCGAAACCGATTGCAAGTTGCCAGGTCGCACCGGCGAACAGACGCGTCATCTCACCGCGCTCTACAAGGCGCGCGACGGACAGATTCGGGTGTTCGGCGATGAGGAATGGAGTTCGCCGGTGGCCAGTGGCTCCGGCGCGCCGCATCGCATGGTGGTGTGTCCGGCTAGCATGGCGACCGTGTCGGCGATTGCCACCGGCGCGAGCGAAAACTTGCTGGAGCGAGCCGCGGACGTCGTCATCAAGGAGCGTGGCAATCTCGTGATCGTGCCGCGCGAGACGCCGTTCTCGGCGATCCACCTCGAAAACATGCTCAAGCTCTCGCGGCTCGGCGTCACCATCCTGCCGGCCAATCCCGGTTTCTACAATCGACCGACTCAGGTCGAAGAATTGGTCGATTTCATTGTCGCGCGGATCCTCGATCAGCTCGACGTCGAGCACGATCTGATGCGTCGCTGGGGTCGCAACGGCTGAGGGTCGGCACATCGCATGGCCGAGACCACCGACATCCCGCTTTTTCCGCTCAATACCGTGCTGTTTCCGCGCGGGCCGTTGCCACTGCGCATTTTTGAAACGCGCTATGTCGACATGGTCAAGCGCTGCATGCGCGAGGGTAGTTGTTTCGGCGTGGTGTTGGTCCGCGGTGGTGGCGAGACTGGTCAAACCGCGGGGTTCGTCGATATCGGCACCACGGCGCGCATCGTCGATTTCAATTTGCTGCCCGACGGACTGCTCGGTATCACTTGTCGTGGCGAGCGTCGCTTTCGCATCCAGCGCCGGTGGCGCGAAGCGGATGGCCTGAACATGGGGGCAATCGAGTGGATCGACTCGGCATCGACGGTGTCCATGTCAGTGCCGCCCGAGTATCGCCACCTCGCCGATCTGCTGCGTCGCGTGTTGCCCGAACTCGGCGAGATTTATGCCGGCCTCGAGCCACGTTATGACGATGCGGAGTGGGTGGGTGCGCGGCTCATTGAGATTTTGCCGCTGTCGATGGGCGACAAACAGGTTTGCCTCGAACTCGAGGATCCGCTAGAGCGTCTGGCGCTGGTCGCGCCACTCATTCGCCGCGGCGAAGATTAATCTTTGTCGGTCGAACCCGCGAGGCGCTCGTTGGTGGCGCGCAGCCGCAGGGTCTGCATGACGGCAATGTTGCGAAAGACCGCCGCCGCCACATCCGGCGAGCCCTCGAGGCGCGCACGGGTCAAGCTCAGCGCCAGACTATTGGCCGTGGCGCGTACTCTCGCCGAGCGTGGTAGCTGATCGACGACTGCCATCTCGCCGAAGGCCTCGCCGGGCTTCAGCGTGTTGAGCGTAGTCCAGCCATCGCGAGTTCGTTTTTCGACTACGGCCCCGCCGTTGATGAAGACGAAGAGCCGATCGCCCGGATCGCCTTCATCAAAGAATAGGCTGCCGGCACCAACTGCCACGCGCGAGGTGGCGCTCAGCAGCCAGATGAGTTGCAACCGGTCAAGTCCATGGAAGAGGCGGATGCCGCCCAGAACGCCGAGCAGAGCGTCGTCCATGACTTTTGGTTCAACCACGATGTTATCTCGCCGCTCGCTTGGCTTTCTCGCTATCCGGTGGTGGACGCAGGCAGGCAAGACCCGTCTCGCCCACCTCGAAGATATCGAGAGGCTCTTTGACGCCCTTGACCTCGTACTGTCCGTGATGCTTCCAGGTGAGATCGCCGATGCCATCGATCTCGAAGCCTTCGAGCATTTGCTGCGCGTTGTAGAACGGAAACTGCGTCATCAGGATCTGGTTGCCCTGCGCCAGCGACATTACGCGTGCGGCGGTATCGACCTGAATCCCGTTGAAGTCGAATTCTTTGCCGGCCACCTTGGCTTCGTCCGCATAAACCTCACCGACATGGATGCCGATGCGATCCTCAATGGCGACTCCCTCATCCTCGGCCATGTTGCGAATCAAGTCCTGCCACTTCAGGGCGAACATGACGGCCTCGGATGGCACGGCAAACACGATGAAGAACGAATCGCCCGAGGTCGACACTTCCTCGCCGGTGGTGGTCCGCGCGAGCAGCTCACGCACGGCGCTGTGATGTTGACGGATGATATTCATCGAGTGCGCATCGCCGTGGATCTGCTTGAGCTTCGTCGAGCCGACGAGATCCGAGAACAGCATCGTTACCACGCGATTGGGGGTCGAGCGACGAGCCTGACCGTGGACGGCGGGCATCGAGCGACGGTTACCCGTGTTGCTCGAGGGCGCGGCCGGGGCGGGTGCCGCCGGTGCGCGTGCGTGTGTCGCTGCGGGCGCCGCCGCGCTCGGACTGCCGAACGGATCCGCAGTCAACTGCGCAAGCCGCGCCGACATGTTGGGCGAACTGAGGCGCTTGTTGAGATTGGTACGGATGAAGTCGAGCTTGAGACTGCGCGCGAGCACCGGCTGATAGCGGTTATCCGCGAGAAAAGAGAGGCCACCCGAGGGTGTGCGCCACAGCGGTACCACTTCGCCACCCAGACTCGCGCTGCGACAGACATCGCGCAGTTGACCGAGGATGGCGCTTTGCTCAACAGCCGGGAGTGCCGACATCTCGGTCGATAGGGGAATGAAGATGAAATCGACACCTTGCACTCTGAGGTGCGCGACCGCGAACGTGGACATGAACCCTCCGGTTTTCTTTGTCAGGCAGCTGGCAGATAAATTATTGCCGCAGCGGCGTCCCATGAAAATGACGGGTTTTCGACAGTGACTTGGTTGCTGCCTGCCCTGGGATCGAGCCCGTCGGTAAACAACCGCTGCGCAGTCGACAGGGAGAGGTCCTTCGTGAATACTCCGCCGATGTTTTTTTCACCACCATGCGAGCGTGGCTGTTTGAAGTTATTGCCTGCCGGTTTTCGCAAAGCTGCTTTCGTGACAGCGGTGTTGCTGGCTCTCGCGGGCTGTTCCAAAACCGACGATGCTTGGCAGGATGCGGTGCGCACCGACACCCCGGACGCCTACGAGGCGTTTTTGGAGCGCAATCCGGCCAGCAAATACGCCACCCAGGCCCGCACCCGTCGCGATGCGCTGATCGACGAGCGGGATTGGACTGTGGCGCGCCGCGAAAACAGCGCCGCAAGTTATGCGAAGTATCTCGAGGTACACCCGGACGGGGTGTGGAGCGGTCTGGCGGCCCAGCGACGGGATCAGGTGGCAGCCGAGGTTCCTGCGCCGGTCGCGGCGCCCCCCGTGGCGCCCGCTGCGGCTACCGTTGCGTCCACCGTCGTGGCCGCTCCGAAGGCTGCAACCTTGCGCACACCGAACCTTTATCTGCAGCTGGGTGCTTTTTCTTCGGCCTCGGCGGCGAAGCGATCGTGGGGCAGCTTGCAGCGCTCGTTCGTCGAACTTGCCGAACTCGCACCGATCATCGACGACACGCCGCTGCGCGGCTCCTCGTTGTACCGCCTGCGGGTCGCCGTCGCGAGCCAAGAGGAAGTCGATCGCATTTGCGCAGCCCTCGTGCGCGGTGGCGCCGAGTGCATCAAATCGAAGTCGCGTTAGCCGCGACCACCGGATCAGACGATCACAGAACGGGGTTGCGCAATTGCAGCGACCAGATGACGGTCTGACGTGATTCAACCGGCGCTGGCACTAATTCGAAGGTCGGCGCCGTGGCACTGCCCGCTGCCCGCGGCGTGATCAGACCATTACGATCCACCTGATGTTCGGCGACGCCGAGCGCCGGATCGCCGCCGCGGATGCGGCTTGTCACCCCGCCGTTCGCCTGACCGATGACGACCAGCGTCTGCGCGTTGATACGCGCCAAGCCCTCCGCATTCTCGGCAATCCAGCCGAGCGCGCCGAGTTCGACCAACGTGGTCGTGCCGGCAAGGGTAATGCCACTTGCCTCCACATCGGCCGCACTGCCGTATTCGAGTGCGAGGCCCGTGCTCGGGCCGCTGCTCAAAGATTTCGACGAGAGCTCGGTCGCGCCAGAGAGATCGAGCGTACGGATTTCCCAGCGATAGGGCCCCGTGGCCGTGCCGTCGCGATAGCGGACGAGCGCAAGCAACCGATCTTCGCTGAGTGTTTCGAGATCGAGAACTCGCAGCGCGAATTCATTGCTGCGGATCGGCATGCCAAACTGCCGGATCGCAGCGGTGCGCGGGTTGAGCGCCACGAGGCGCGTCAGGCGCGCTGTGTTGGCGGTGCGCCCGCCGACGTTCAATGCAGCGCCAAGCGCAAACACGACCTCGCCACTGCCCGGGCGCAGCGCCACGCCACCGCAGCCGAGTCCGGCCTGCCGCGATTCGAGAATCGCCGGCAAACGCCGCGTGACCTCGGGCAGCGTGCCCGCGTTGCCCGCGGGACCAAGGCGTTGCAGCGAACGTCCCTGCGCATCGACCTGCACCAGGAAAGGCCCGCGGCGATCACAAATCCACACACTGCCGGCGTCCCCCTCGACGACGCCCGCCGGGTCGAGGCCGCGTTGATCGAACTCGGGTGAACGCGGCTGCAGCGTCTCGTCGAGATTGCGCGCGCCATCACTGCCCGACGCGTCGGTGGGCGTTGGGCGGCCGGAGAAAGCCGTTCCTTCGGCGGTCTTGAGTGCGGTCAGCGAGTTCAGATCGGCGCTGCTCGGCGATAACGTGATGCCGCCGAGCGCGGGGGTGCCGTTGGTGTCGTTGCTCAGCAGCACGTGGGCCGAGCGGGCGCCGACGCCATCGAAATAGCGCGGCGCGGCGACGGCAATACCCCGTGCCGTGACGGTCCGTAGTTGAATGTTGCCGGCACTGCTGCCCGCCACTGCCGAGAGTCCCGCGCCCACCGCAGCACGCAAGCCTCGCGGAAAGGCGGTTTTCAGGGCTGACGAGTTGCCCGTGTAGGGTACGAGCAGACTGTCCTGCATGCGCAGTACGTACTTGCGTATTTCATTGACTGGCAGGTTTGCAGAGCTCGGTGTTTCGACGAGCACACCACGCGCAGCGGCCTCGGCTTGTTCGGCGATGGCCCGGGCGATCGCGCGCGCAGGAATCTGCAGGCCCGATCGGTAGCTTGCCGACAGACGATTGTCACCGCGCAGGTAATCGATCAGCGAGTTGAGATCCGCATCGAAGGATGACGCCGTGAAGTCGAGTGAACGATTGGCGAGCGAGGCCGAAAGTTCAGCCGGCAGCGTGATGCCATTGCCCGCCTCCGCATCGCCATCGAGCGCCAGCAGAAATTGCGCGCGACGGATCGTTGCCTCGGACAGCAGGCCGGCTTCGAGTCCGCCTTGAAACTCGCGCAGCGACAGCGTGGCGCCAGCGGTCGCCGTGCCAAGCGTGATGCCGCCCAGCTTGAACGTCAGGGTTTCGCAGGAGCCAACGCAGCGATAGGTGTAGCCACCCGTAGTGCTTGTCGTGCCCGAGACGGTGGGCGTCGAGTAGGTGAGTCCGGCAACGGCGAAATCGATCAGTGCGCCGTTGAGCAGCGGATTTGCCGCGGCCGCAGGTGTCTCCCCTTCGCCGCCACCGCCGCCGCCGCCGCAGGCGACCAGAAGCGCGGCGAGCAGGGCGGTAGTCGCCGGGCGCCCGGACCGCCGAGTCTTCATTGCGGTGAATTGAACGGTTGGCAACGAATGGCGCTGATCCGCGTAGAGCCAAGTTCCAGTTGTACCCAAGCCCCGTATTCGAGTGCCTCATCGAGAACCAGCGTCGCCGTTCCCGCGACCCAGCGCCGTCGGTCTACGCGATTGATGAGAGCAAAGAATTTCTCGGTATTGGCGCTCTGCCCAACGTAGATCAGGTTGCCGCGCAGCCGCAGACGCAGGGGCGCTTCCGCGTTATTCGCTTCAAGAGAGTCGTTGGCTACCGTCATCGTGCGCTCGCCTGTACAGACGAGCTCAGGGATCACACGCGAGCGCGGGTCGGGGTTGGGCACCGGTCGACCGGGTTGGCTCGCCGCGGGCTTGACAGCGGTCTGCGTGTCGGCTTGCGCCGCGTCGCCGGCGGCGTAGCCGCTTTGCGGCAGGCCAAGGAGCACGAGCGTGCCGACGATCACAGCGGCCGCGACGCAGCCTCGTCGCAGTGGGCGGTGGGGGGCGATGTGCTGCCTCATACGATCCATCTCGATTGACCGGGCAAAATTCGGAGGCGACTATACTCTACGCGAACCTCAAGCCGAGGCGTCCCGCGACGACTGCTAAATCCCATGCTCAGCCCCGTCGGATTGCCCCCTCAATTGCCGCCGCCGCCAGACCCCGAGCTGGTGATGGCTACAGACCGTGCCGTGTCGGTACCGGCGGCGGTCGGCGCGGCAGCGCGCTGGGAGGTAGGCGCGGTGCTGACTGCGACCGTGCGTTACCAAAAGGACGAGATGCTGCTGAAGGTCGGTGATCATTTCTTCTCCAGTCGACCGATCCCGGGTGTTTCTGAATACTCACGGCTGTCGTTGCAGGTTTCGCGCGATCTGAGTGGCCAATTGTCGCTCGTACCGTTGTTGCCTCTGGCCGGCAAGGCGATGGCGCGGATCGGTGGTGCACCGACGGCGTCGGGAAGAATCACCGGCGATGCCGACACCGCCGAGATCTTGCCGCCCGTGGCGTCGCTGCCGTCCACATCGGCACGCGCACCCGCTTTCCGCGCCGTCGGGAGCCCGGTCAGCAATCTCTCGGCGCGACTGCATCTGCCGAGTTCTTTGGCCGGCTGGCTGCTGGGTTCGATGGCGAGCTCGGGCGTCGCCGGCGCGGCGAGTGCTGCGGCAGCGGTCCAGGTCTCGCCGGTCGGAGCCTCGGTCTCGAGCTGGATGCAGGCACTTGCTTCGACGCTATCGCAGAGCGGGCTTTTCTTTGAGTCGCAACTGCGTGATCGCCGGACGGTACCGCTCGCCGATCTCAAGCGTCGCTTGCTCGAAATCATTGAATCGCGACAAGCCGGCGCAAACTCTGCCGAGGCTTGGGCGGCCCTGGATGATCTCGTAGGCTTGCAAAGCGCCGCAACGGCGGCGCACCGCTCGGGTGGTACCTGCTATTCGTTCTTGATGCCGATGCCGGACGGGCTCGGCGGTTGGTGGATCACGATGCAACGTGATGCAGCGAACGGTCGCATGGATTATTCCGGGGGCGACGGCCGACAAGAAGGTGAGGGGCCGTGGCGGACGCGGCTGGTCGGTATTTCTTTGCCCTTCGGCGACATCGACATTCGCATCGAGCAGATGGGGGTTTTCGGGATCGGCGTGACCGTGCTGACCGACACCGCCGATGAGTGCAGCCGCTGGGAGGAATCGCGCGCTGAACTTGCGCGTCGCTTGCAGGAGGCCGGCCTGTCCTTGTCGCGCTGGACCGTCATCGATCCACAAGTCGATGCGCTACCGCCGAGTTCTCCGGGTCAGCTGCACTCGGTACGCGCATGAATGGCGGTGAACAGGATCGGGCGGTCGCACTCGAGTACGGATCGAATCCCGTACCGCTGATCGTGGCCACGGGTCGCGAGATTCTTGCGCGCGAAATCGTCGCCGAGGCTAATCGGCAAGGCGTACCGGTGATGCGCGATCCCCTGCTGGCCGCGCGTCTGGCCGACCTGCCCATCGGCACGGCGATCCCTGAGGATGTTTACCGCGCGGTCGCGGTAGTGCTCTCGTGGGTGTACTGGATGGAGGGGCGGGAGCCGCTATCCTGACCCGAGTTGGCGAACGAGCCTCTCGCTACGCGTGATTGGCGAGGCGACCGAGACCGAAATCGCGCGTACGACCCGCGCGGTCGTAAAGACTGAGATCATCATCACCGGGTCGTAGCGCCGTCAGGATGCGGCGTTGTACCGCCACAATCCGACTGAAGACTTGATGGTTGCGGTACTGCAACTGCTTGCATCGTTCGATGTTCGCGCGCACATCTTCCGCCCGCTCGGGATTGGCGCGTGCCTCATCGGTAGCCTCGGCAGACTTCGAGAGCACCTCGAGCCGCTCGATCTGGACGGACTTTTCGACTTGGATTTGCTCGAGATCTTCGACGCCTTGACCGATCAATCCGTTCGATCCGCGCAGTACCGCATGCTCGCGTTCGAGCGTGCGGCAGATGGTGGTGCACAAGTCATCCAAATTTTCGAGAGCTGGCGTCGTCACGAGGTGGGCACTCACGGCAGATATCCCGTTATCAGGAGCCGAGATCTCCGAGTTCTTTCTCGAGTTCTCGGAACTTCTTGGCCAGTCGCTCTTCGTCGATCGGGAACCGACCCTCGCGAATTTCGCGACGGATGCTCTCGATCTTGTCTTGGTCGAACACGTCGTCCATAGCGGTGGCGCCCAAGGCCGCCGAAAGCTCTCGCGAAACACTGGACACCTGTACAGGGTCCGCCGCCGGCGCGGCGGGCAGGCGCTGAGGCGCTGACGGCCCAGCCGGACTCGTTCCGTTGCCGACCCCGTTCCGTTTGCCATTCAGTCTGGCGAGTTTTTGATCAATACCCTCCCGTGAGGGGGGTAAGCCGTTAAGGTAGGGCTTATCTACGGTCATGACTGCGCACCTTTTTTCACTTTCCGCCCTGTCAGTCGACCCGACTTGCCAAAGTTTGAGGGTTCCCTGAGGGGGCCACAGCGTTAATTCGCACCGTGCCGTCGGCCTGGACGAGCCCGCGCAGGCGGCGACCGCTCTGCGGGTTCTCCAAATCGATCCACTCGTCGGCCTTGCCGTTTTGGAGTGCGACCAATTTTGCCATGACTCTACCGCCGGGAAACGATGTCCATGCGGTGACTGGGGCGTTACGTTTGATGATCTGGACGGGCCGGGCATCTGCTCGGCCAAGGCGCTCGCCCTCGCGAACCGAGCGGGTCAGGGCGAGACCGAGCAAGGCGCCAGGCTCGGAAAGCGTCGAAGCGAAGGCACGATCTTTGCTCGAGACCGGCACGACCTCGAGATCGTTCGCTCCCAAAATCGAGCCCACGGGGAGATCGCGAGTGACCACGACTACATTTTTGTTACTGACCCCTGCAGAAGTGGGGGTCTCGCTTCGACTATCCGTTGAGAGATACCGCACGGCAATCAGCCGCCGAGAGGGGGTGGGAGAGGCCGTACAGGCGACCTGTACGGTGGTGCGCGCCTCATAGGGAAAGGACCACATCCAACCGGAAGCACAATTGCCGAGCGGTATTTGGCGATCGATCGACTGCGCGCGTACCGATCCTTGCGGAAGCGATGCGCTGCGCTCGGCGAAACGTTCCGCCGCGTCCGCGAGCGAGAGGGGCTCGGCAGCCCCTGCGCAAAGCGGTAACACGGCACACAGGGAAATGAGCTGTTTTTTCATGGATCCCTGTTATCGCCTGTCGATCAAAAAAACCTGCGTCAGCCTTGACGCAGCAAGTTGAGTACGTACTGTTGCGACTGGTTGGCCTGCGCGAGCATCGCCGTGCCGGCCTGCGCCAGGATCTGTGCCTTGGCGAGTTCTGCAGACTCCCTCGCATAGTCCGTATCGAGTACGCGAGACTTCGCCTCTTCGGTATTTTCGACGAGGTTCATCAAGTTGTTGATCGTGTACTCGATGCGACTCATCGTCGCACCCATACGCGCTCGTGACTCGTTGACCACCGTGGCGGCAGCGTCGACGTAATCTAGCGCGGTGACGGCGCTTTGGGGATCACTAATAGTTAAATTGTGTTTAGACTGGTAAAGAAATCCACGATTTGTCGCATCAACGCCAAAGTTGATATGTAGGAGCTGTTTACGGGGGTCGGTATTGGCTCCGTCGTCGTAGATCTCGAAGAGTTCAAGCGAGTCGTCGGCTAACCCCACCTGCTCTTTGACAAACTCATAGTCCGAGTCAGCCTTGAGTTTTTTCACGAGGTCGTTGACATCCGAGACGTTATCAGCCGTCAAAACACGATCACCGATCTGGAGAGCGAAGAAATTTCCTGCAGATTTCGGAATAGTATCGCGGTGGAATGTTAGGTCGCTGAGGGTAAATGATTGCTGGTAGTGAGCGGGGATCGTGACGGTTGCGCCGCCGACGGAGCTGATCGATGCGGGAATAAAGTTGTCTCCCGAATCATCACCGATCTCGCCAGTTACGCTCTGCGTAACAGTAAAATTGTAGATTGTGGATGTAGACCCCTGATTGGCTGCCGGGTTGGTGACCACTAATCTCGTTGACGGGTTCGGTTCACCCGCTATTTTCCAAACAACCTTGAGTTGTCCGTCCTCCAGCTGCAAGTCGCAGGAAGTCGGATCAAACTTGGGGTGTGCCTTAAGTTGCTCGATCAAGTCCTTGACCGAGGTCACTCCCGTTGCCGTCAGATAAGTCGCAGCTGAGTTAACGCCCTCTGCCTCGCCGCTTGCATCGCGAGCACCGTTCCAAAGGCGAAGCTCAAAGTTCGGCTTAGGATTTCCTACAAACTCAACATTTGTCATGTTTGCCGCAATGGTGGTGCCCGATGGTACCGCTTGCATGCTGGGAAAGGCCTGCGCAACGGTTGTTCCTGCATCCAGATTGGCGAGTGTTGCAAAATTGATCGAATCGATTTGTGCCCCTTGATAGGACTGGATGACGGTCTTGTCTGCGAGTTTGAGGTCTTCAACCGTTAGTGATCGCAGCGGAATCTCAATGTAATCAGCGGCGTTGATTCCGACCTGGACCTGTTGCGATTTTGCGCCTTCGGCGATCAGTTTCACGTCGCCGTCCCACGCTGCTTGGTTGGACACCCGCCGGATTTCTTTCATCAGCTCGTCGAACTCGGCAGAGATGTAACCTCTATCCTCGTTGGTATATGTCCCGTTAGAGGACTGGATTGCCAGCTCGCGCATGCGGAGAAGAACATTCTGGATTTCCTCCATCGAGCCTTCGGCGGTCTGCGCTAACGAAATACCGTCATTTGCATTGCGGATCGCCATATTCAGACCTTCGATCTGGTTACGCATCCGATTGGCGACAGCGAGACCCGAGGCATCATCGAGCGCGCTGTTGATGCGTTTACCCGTGGACAAACGCTGCATAGCGGTTTCCATGTTGCCGCGGTTTAGAGAGAGCGCGCGCTCCGATTGGATCGACGCCATGTTGGTATTAATCGTAAGAGGCATTTACGGTCTCCGTCGAAAATTCGTCGGTTATGGTCCTTTCAGCGAAGTCAATGCACGAGTCGTGCCAAGCGAGGACCCGACGCTGTTTAAACGTTCGAGTAATCCCCAAGCAAGGTTCAGGCCATTCCTCCCAATTAAGACAGTGTTGCGCGGAGTGGTACGCATCGTTAATCGGTCCTGGTGACACAACCTGCGATGTAGGACCGCATTTTCCTGCGTGAAAAAGCCGATTTTTTAGCGGTTTATTAGTGGCACGGCGTAGGTGCGACCGCCGGGCGCTTGATCTCGCACTATGTGTGCCATTGGGTCGGGCGTAGATCGATGTGCTCTTCGGCAGCGAGTGCACGCCGACCCCGCAGGCGGCAAGGCGAGTCGGTAAATCTTTGCCGGCTCCGCCTCTGCAGCGGCTAGGACTTGCCGGTGTGACGGGAGAGGCAACCCTCGCTCAGGCCAGCCACTGATCGCGTACATCAGTACGTCCGCACAACACGCCAAACTAACCAAAACATCCTCATAAATAGAGGAGAGCATGCGGCGCGCAGCACGATAAGCGAAATAACAGATACCGATCGACACCCATTTTAACAAGAGAAAGGCAGCTTTGAGTCGAGCTTGGCACAACTCTTGCTGAGTGCTCTGCGCCAGTTCCGTTTTTTGTTTTCTTGGAGCACTGCAAGTCGATGTCGACGATTGATAAAGCCCTTGGAGTATTCCCCACCGCGGCGGCCGTTCAAGCCCGCCGTCTGGAAGTGATCGCAGGGAATATCGCCAACGCGACAACGCCCAACTATCGGGCGCGTGATGTCGATTTCAAGCGTGCGCTCGCCGAGGCGGGCGATGACATGCGTTTGTCGGTGACCCACGCGAAGCATGTGGAGACGCCTGAACAACTGACCCGCGACGCGCTGATGTTTCGCGTCCCTCTCGCGCCGTCTCGGGACGGTAACACCGTGGAGACACACATTGAAGAAGCTGCCTATGGCGATGCTGCTGGGCGTTACTTGGCTGCGCTGCGCTTCGCGGAAGGAGCGCTCTCTGGATTGCGCAAGGCGTATCGCGGCGATTAAGACTCGTCAATCAGGAGACCGTACATGTCGCTCTCAAACATTCTCAAGCTAGCGGGCGGTGCACTAAACGCGCAAACCGTGCGTTTGAACACGATTGCCTCGAACCTCGCCAACGTGGAAACCGTGGCGTCGTCGGAGGCGCAGGCATATCGCGCAAAGCGTCCGGTGTTCGCATCCGTACTCGAGCAAGCCTCCGATCAATTGCAAAGCGGTTTTGGCGTAAAAGTTCAGAGTATCGCCGAGACAAACCGAATCAACGCGCAAGTGTTCGATCCGAACAATCCGCTCGCCGATGCCGCCGGATATGTCTACCGGTCAAACGTCAATCCACTTGAAGAAATGACCGACATGCTCGACGCCGCGCGCTCGTACGAGACCGCGATCACCACCGCGAGCACGGCGCGTGAACTGATGATGCGCACCATCGACATGAATACCAAATAGAGACTGATTCATGGCTAGCACCACAATCTCCTCATCGAGTCGAACAGAGTTGCCTCCGGGCGTGCTCAGTCTCGAAGCGGAAAAACAGAAGGAAGTTCAGCGCTCGACTTCGCTCGGCCAGGCGGAGTTCTTGAAACTCATGATGGCTCAGCTCAAGAATCAAGATCCGATGGCGCCCATGGAAAACGGCGAATTCTTGGGTCAGATGGCGCAGTTTTCGACGGTGAATTCCATCGGTGAGATGTCGAAGCAGCTGCAGGGACTCGCCGATCAGATGGCGAGCAGCCGCTTACTTTCGAGCGGTTCACTCATCGGGCGATCAATTCTTTCCAACGGCAGTTATGGCGAACTCGCCGAAGGAAAATCTTTGGATGGTGCGGTTCGTATAACCGAGCCTGTTGACGGTGCGGTGGTCTACGTTCGCAATGCAATCGGTCAGGTGATGGAGACTTTTGAGCTAGGCCCCTCCGGTGCCGGTGATTACCCATTTTCCTGGGACGGTGCGCTCCCCGGCGGCGTCAATGCCATGCCTGGTCGGTATCAAGTGGACGTCGCGGTGACTCGCAACGGGAAGACCGAGGCCGCCAAAGCCATGCTCTACATCCCTGTCAATAGCGTGTCGATGCAAGGTTCAGAGATCGTCTTGAACCTGCAGAACGGTACCAAAGTTCCTCTTTCACAAGTAAGCACGATGCGCTGAAAAGCGCACCCTTCAACTCGCTGGAGTTAAAAAGACATGTCGTTCTACACCTCGCTGACCGGCCTCAATGCGGCGAAATCTGAACTCTCTATCGTGAGCAATAACATCGCCAACGTGGGCACGGTCGGTTTCAAAAAGGCTCGAGCGGAGTTCGGTGATATTTTCGCCACCTCGCCGTTGCAGAACGCCTCCGGCTCGATCGGTCAGGGCGTGCTCTTAAAGGGCGTGGCTCAGGAGTTTTCGCAAGGTAACGTCGCGTTCTCGCAGAACTCGCTCGATATGGCGATCCAGGGTCAGGGCTTCTTCGTTTTGAAGCCAAACTTGACCTCAAACCAATCGGTATTTACCCGCAACGGTTCGTTCCGTGTGAACAACGACCGGTACGTTGTTGACTCCTCTGGTCAGTTCGTCCAAGTCTTCCCCGTCAACGACGACGGATCGGTCGTTGCGACAGGTTTGACCTCCGCTAAATCGCTGCAGCTGCCGAGCACGGCGGGTCTGCCCCGGGCATCTTCAAAGATCGACCTCGGCGTTAACCTCCCGGCGGATGCCGAGATTATTCCGCAACAAGAAAAATTCAAGAGCGGCTCTGCCGTTTACCGGTTCGACCGTAACGATCCGGACACGTTTAACAGATCGACCTCGATCACGGTGTTCGACTCGTTGGGTAACCCCTCGATCGCCACGATCTACTACGTGAAGGTATCGAACGCCACGGTGGAGGATCCTTCGAACAAATGGCAGACGTACATTTACGTCGGTGACCGTGAGATTAAGCCGGCACTGCTCAACGCCAAAACTGACAAAAGTGAGAATCTTTACATCGACAAGTTCGGTCAGCAGACGACTGATCCGACCGTATTTGACCCGACGTTCAACGCGGGTGCGCCGCACCCGCTCTATTATCTCAACGATCAGACCAACAAGGTCGACTCGAAACCCGCGACACTGACCGGCGGTTTCATTGATCGAAATGATGTCGGCTTCGACTTCGGCAGCACTGATAACAACAAGATCACGATCGGCGCCTCAGAGGTAAGTACCGGATATAGCGGAACTTGGACGAATATGACCGCGAAAGCGGGGACTCCAGCCGAAGTGTTTCAGTTTCAAATCAATGGAACTGCCGCCGAGAACACGATTGACTTCACGCCGACTACGGTTGGGACTGAATTGACCGCCGCTGACATCGATAAGGAGCTGGCGACAACTGGTGCAGGCTCAACAGGCGCGATACTGAGCGCTCTCAATATTGCATACACGGGAAAGGCGGTAGACGGGACCCTTTCGTTTTACAGCACGGCCTCTCCGGCAGCGCCCTTCACCCTGAAGGTGGTGAACACGATGACGGCCGTCGCCGGCGGCTTCTCGGGAACGGAGTTTTCTTCAGCGGCTCAGGTGACGGTAGGTTCCTCCGCCGCAACTGAGAAAGGTGTTAAGAACACGAGTCTCCTTAAAATCAGCGTCGATGACTCCGATCCGGTGGCGATTAACCTGCCGGACAGCCTTCGCGGTAAGACAGTCACGGGTACCGAACTCGCTGCGGAACTGACCAAGGCCATCAACACTCGCTTCGGCGACGATAAGAATATCGAGGTGTTCTCAAAAACAGTAGGCACGACGACCACCCTCAACCCCGACTTTGATGCCGAGGTCGCCGAATTCACGCTGTTTGCGACCTTTGTTGAAGGAACGAATACGCTTGGAACAGCTTTCGCAACTCAAGCGGCGGACTTATCGACTCTTGCGGACCTACCCAATTCCACCTACACCGCGCCAAAGACCGTCAAGGAAGCCTTGGTAGGCGGCATCAAGCTTCGCCTCCCGGCAAACGCCAACTATCGACCCAATGCGGTGAACGAGTCGGACGACTTGATTCTCGCTATACAAAAACAGGTTGACACAGCGATCGGCGCCGGCGTGTTTAAAGTGGGCTACGACCCGAAGGCTAGAACATTGACGTTCAAGCCGCGTGACAACGCATTTAAAATTGCAAGCTTGGGCGTTACGGGCCCCTATGACGGTACCAACGAGAAGGCGAACGAGACGCTCGGTTTCCCGGCGAAACTCAAGCTCGAAGCGGTCGGTGCCGGTACAACACAGGGCACCTTTAAAGCGGCTGAACTGTTGCCGAATGGTGATGACGTTCAGAACGAAGATCAGCGCCGCTATGGCGTCAAGGTCGAGTACCTGAAGGACCAGCGTAAGTTTGTATTCTCATCGGGTACCACCGGAGAGCGTTCGCTCATCACGGTGACCGCCGGAGATAACTCACGCGCAGCCGAGTTACTCGGAATTTCCGATACGTTCACCGCCGAAATCGTGCGTGCTGGTGGCACTGGCTTAACCTCCAAGCCGGCGGTGACCACGGGCAGTAAGGCGGGTATTGATGTTACCGGGACATTCTCAGTCACCGTCGCCGATAACGATGTCAACGTGACGGTGGACGGCATTGACGGTTCATTCGAGATTCCGCCGGGCGCTTATACGGGAGCCACATTCGCCGTGGCGCTCGAAAGCCGGATCAACGGGATCGCGGCGGCTAACGGAAAATCGGTCGGCGGCGTCAAAGTGACTTTCGACGTCAACAACTCGCGATTCATCTTCACCTCGGGCACGACGTCGGAAGAATCGTTCATCAACGTGAACGGTCACCCGAACTTTGGTCTGAGTTCCACGACCCAGGTTCGCGGTAGCGTTCCGAAGGTCACGGTGCTTCAACAGGCGAAAGACGGTGACGGCAATCTTTTATACATCAATAAGGACGGACGAGAGACGACCAAGAAGCCGGAAAATCTGCCGAACTATGCGCCGATTTATTTGACCAAGGGTCAGCTGACCTTTGATACGGCCGGTAAGTTGATTTCGCCTAAGGAGGGTGCGAAGTACACCCCCTTCGACCCGCAGAACGGCGCCGACCTCATCGTACTGAACGTCGACTACGGCAAGTTCTCGACGCAGTACTCGCAGCCCTTCTCGGTACTGTCGCTGACGCAGGACGGGTTCACCTCGGGTCGCTTGGACGGTATCAGCATCGACTCGTCGGGTACGGTCCGTGCGAACTACACCAATGGTCAGCAGCAGGCGCTCGGTAAGCTGATTCTTGCTAACTTCGCGAGCCCGAACGGCCTGAAGCAAATCGGCAACGCCAATTATGTGTCGACCTCAAGTTCGGGTGAAGCCGTGGTTGGCGTCGCTGGTTCCGACGGCTACGGCACGATCCAAGGTGGTGCGCTTGAGCGCGCCAACGTCGATCTGACCGAAGAGCTCGTGAACCTCATTACCGCCCAAAGAAACTTCCAGGCGAATGCGAAGGCGATCGAGACCGCGACCAACCTGACGAGCACGATCGTCAATATCCGTGGTTGATGATTGAGCGTTAAACACCGATATGGATAAGATGATATTTACTTCGCTGAGCGGTCAAAAATCGATTGACCTGCGTGTTCAGCAGATTTCGAACGAAATCGCGAATGTCAGTACCACGGGCTTCAAGAAGGAGTTCGCGGCAGCGACCCAAACCTATCGCTACGATGGCGATGGGTTTCGTAGTCGGTACGTGCCGGTGATCACGCCGCGAGATACGGTCGATTTCACCGAGGGCCCCATGCAAAGCACGGGGCGGCCTTTGGATGTTGCCGTCAGCGGTTCTCAGTTGTTTGCCGTGCTGACGGACAGCGGGCAGGTCGCCTACACGCGGCGTGGTGACCTTACCGTAGGTGCAGATGGCGTCTTGCGAGTCGGCTCGGGTGAGCGGCTTGCGAGTGATGGAAACACGCCGATCGAAATTCCTGCATTGACCGAAATCAAAATCGGGCCGGATGGCACAGTGCTTGGTAAGCAGGTGGGCGGCGAGGCCGTAGTATTTCAGCCGATTGCGCGTATCCAAGTTGTCGATGCGGACCCCGCCCGTATTGCGCTGCGTAAAGACGGCCTGTATCAGCCCAACACTGGTCAGCCCTTCGTTGCCGCCGCGACTCCAGTCGTACAGTCCGGGGTACTCGAAGGCAGCAATGTCAGTTTATTCTCATCGATGGTGGACATGATCAGCATGAGCCGTCGCTATGAAATGCAAGTCAAAATTTTGAAGCAAGCGAGTGACTTGGCGGAACGAAGCCAGAGCCTCGCCAGATTGAATCAATAGTTAAGTCACTTAGCGGAAACCAACATCATGGAAGCAGCTCTTTGGGTGGCGAAGACCGGTCTCGATGCGCAACAGACGCGTATGACCGTGATCGCCAACAACCTCGCCAACGTCAATACGACGGGCTTCAAGCGCGACCGTGCGACCTTTGAAGATCTTCTTTATCAGAGCGTTCGGCAGGGTGGTGCGCAGACTTCGGTCGACACCGCAGCGCCGACCGGCTTGCTGCTCGGTACGGGCACCCGCGTCGTCGCTACCGAAAAGTTGCACGCTCAAGGTAATCTGATCCAGACGCAGAACGCGTTTGATCTGGCGATTAGCGGTGAAGGCTTTTTCCAGATTCTGCAGCCCGATGGGACGCTGGCTTATACCCGCGATGGCGGGTTCAAAATTTCAGGCGAAGGCGTACTCGTCAACTCGAGCGGCTACCGTTTGCAGCCCGAACTCGCGATCCCGCAGAACGCCCAGACCATCACGATTGGTGCCGACGGCACCGTGTCGATCCAGGCGTTCGGTGAGGCGCAGGCACAGACGATCGGGCAGATTCAGCTCGCCCGCTTCCTGAATCCTTCCGGGCTTCAGGCGATCGGTGAAAATCTCTTTCGCGAGACGACCTCGAGCGGTCCACCGCAGGTCGGTATTCCCTCACAGCAGGGTAACGGACAGTTGATTCAAGGTGCTCTCGAGAGCTCCAACGTCAATGTCGTCGAAGAGATGGTCAGCATGATCGAAACGCAACGTGCCTACGAAGTGAACTCCAAGGCGATCGAAGCGGTCGACGGCATGCTGCGCTTTGCCAACAATAACCTCTAAGGGTGATGCGTGAAGCGTTCACTGTTTGGGTTTGCAGTAATCGCGTCGCTGTTGTCGGGATGTGCCGAGATCGGGGTTCGCGACATTCCGCCTGAGCGCGTGTATGTCCCCTCGAGCCAGCGCCCTGCCACACCGATCGCTGACGGGTCGATCTTTTCGCGCGCTGGGCAGGATAGTTTGCTCGGGCAAGATCGGGCGAGACAGCCCGGCGATATCTTGACTGTGCTGATCGATGAGCAGGTGTCGGCATCTAGCTCTGCGTCGAATAATGCGTTACGTAATTCGGCGACGACTGCGCTCACGAAGAGCGCACTTGGCGAAGTCGATCGCCGATTCCGCAATGCCGGAATTCCCTGGCCCGTCGATATCAATCCGGGCGAGAGTGCAATCGAATCCAAAGGCGAAGGGCGTGCGCAGCAAGAGGGGCGAATTGCAGGCGAGGTCACCGCGGTGGTGACCGAAGTCCTGCCGAACGGCTTGCTCGCCATTCGTGGCTATAAACGTCTTGAGCTCACGCGCGGCGTACAGCTGATTCGTCTGACAGGCCTTGTACGGCCTACTGACATTCAGCCGGATAATACGGTTCGCTCACGTCGTCTGGCGGATGCCGATATCAGTTTTGCTTCGAAGGGTGAACTCGCCGATGCGAGTCGAGCCGGCTGGATGAATCGCGCACTCTTGAGGCTATGGCCGTTTTGAGGACTTACCCGATGATTTTTTCGCACCGAGCATTCAATTGTTTTGTGGTCTTCCTCATTTCTTTCTGGTCGACCGCTTTCGTGCCAGCTGAAGCCGCACGCATAAAAGATATCGCGGCGTTGTCCGCAGCACGACCGAACCAGCTCATCGGTTATGGTCTCGTGGTCGGTCTGCAAGGGACAGGTGACGGTAAAGATATCTCGTTTACTATCCAGACCCTGCGCGAGACGCTCGCGCGTATGGGCGCTTCGGTCGATGGGCCGCTCTCCAGTTATGACCTCGAACCGACTGCCGTAAAAGATTTCAAGGTAGAGAATGTGGCCGCGGTGATGGTCACCGCCGAACTTCCGGCGTTTGCGAAGCCTGGCCAAAAAGTCGATGTCAATGTCGCAGCGGTCGCCAAGGCGAAGAGCCTTCGTGGCGGACTCTTGCTGATGACACGGATGCGGGGTGCGGACGGTCAGACCTACGCGGTCGCGCAGGGACCGCTCGCGGCGTCCGGCTTTTCTGCCGATGCCGCCGGTAGTTCGGTGGCCGTCGGCGTCTCGACGTCCGCCCGTATCCCCGGCGGCGCGCTTGTTGAGCGTGAGGTGGAGGGTCCGCTGAATGTGGGTGATCACGTTACCCTCAACCTGATCTCGCCGGATTTCGCGACCAGCGCGCGGATCATGAAAGCCATCAACACGCAGTTTGGCGAAGGGACGGCGGCGGCTACCGATGCGGTTTCCGTCAAAGTGCGTGCACCGACGGCACCTGAGGCCCGGGTGGCCTTTGTGGGTATGCTGGAGGAGCTTGAGATCGATGCCTCGGATCCGCCCGCCCGTGTAGTGGTCAACTCTCGCACCGGCACGGTGGTGATCAGCGCGAACGTGCGAGTCAAGGCGGCTGCCGTCAGCCAGGGCGACATCACGGTCACCGTCGAGGCGACCAACGAAGTCAGTCAGCCCGAACCGTTTTCACGCGGTGGTACGACGACTCCAGTGCAAAATGCACAGGTCGCCATCAATGAAGAAAACAAGAAGATGGTGCTTTTCAAGCCCGGTGCTGAGTTGCGGCAAATCGTCAATGCGGTGAACGAGATCGGCGCCTCGCCGACGGCCCTCATCTCGATTCTAGAAGCGCTCAAGCAAGCCGGTGCCTTGCAGGCGGAACTCATCGTTATCTGAAGCCATGGATATTCGTCAGCCGTCATCCTGGTTCGATTTCGGTTCGCTCGCGGAGTTGAAGGCGAAGGGCGGCGCTCAGCCTGAAGAAGCGACGAAGGGCGTCGCTCAGCAGTTCGAATCCTTGTTCCTGAATATCATGCTTAAAGAAATGCGCAAAACGGTCAATCGTAGCGGACTTCTGGGGTCCGACACGATGGAAACCTACGAGCAGATGTTCGATCAGCAAATCGCCCTCGGTATGTCGAAGGCAGGTGGCATCGGTCTTGCGCCCTTCATTGAGCAGCAACTCAATAAAAATGCACCCGTCATCCCGAAGACCGACAAGGTCCCGTTTGCCTTATCGACCGACGTCGCGCTGAAGCAGCGCGGTTTCGACATCGAGAGACGCTGAGATGTCTGATCTCATCGGTGTTGGCGTATCGGGACTCAGCGCTTATCAGCGCGCGCTCGCGACTACCAGCAATAACATCGCTAACCTGCAAACTGAAGGCTATGTCCGACAGCGTACGGTGCTCGCAGCTTCCACGCAGGACGGGTCGGCGAGGATCAGTATCGGCACGGGTGTCCGCTTTGCCGAAGTACAGCGGATGTATGATCAATTTGCGGAGGCTAATCTTCAACGCGCGACCTCGGGGCTCGAGGCCGAGAAAAGTCTGCTGACCGAGCTGCAGTCGCTACAAAACGCGCTCGGGAGTTCCGAAGCGGGGCTGCACGGCGCCTTCCAAGATTTTTTCGATAGCGCGCGCGAGCTGGAGGCATCGCCCGCCTCCGCGGGCACACGAGCGGGGTTTTTGGCCAAAGCCGAGGGACTCGCCGCTCGATTTCGGGCGCTGGCTTCGACCGCTGCGAGTCTCGATGACGGGACCCGGGCGCAGATGGAGCAAGCGGCAGGCGAAACAAATCGCTTTCTCGAGCAGATTGCTTCTTTGAACTCGCAACTCTTGAAGCGTAGCTCGGCCTCCGAGCAGCCGATGCAGCTTCTCGATCAGCGCGACAACGCCATTCGCGAGATTTCCGAGCGCCTCGGGATCACGGTGGTCATTGGACCGAGCGGTGCGGCCAATATTTATGCTGGCGATAGCGCCTCGGGTGCCGCGTTGGTTGAAAATAGCCGCGCGCGATCCATATCGGTCAAGTTCGATCTGTACGATTATGGAAAGGCTGATTTTGTGCTGGATGCGCAAAGCCAACCCGTACCCCTGCCGGTCGTTCGATCGGGATCCATGGGCGGTCTTTTCACTTTTCGTCGTGAAGGGTTAGGGACGACGGTCAACAAGCTTGACGAACTCGCGCTCGCCTTTGGTCGTACAGTCAATAAAATTCATCAGCAGGGCATCGACTCCGCCGGCCGTCCTGGAGAAGCCCTGTTCTATGTGGGGCCAGACTTCGTCGTGGACGGCGCAGCGAACGGCGGCTCAGCGCGGTTGGGTGTGACGGTGGCCGACGCCGATCTGGTGAAGTCCGCCTCGTATGAACTCAAATTCAGTGCTGCGCTAGGCAAGTGGGAAGTCAGAAACAAAAGCTCAGGCGCTTCGACCACGGGCGCAAATGAATTCAGTTTCGAGGGGCTGAGATTCTCTGTTCAGGGCACGGCACGGGACGGGGATACCTTCCGCGTGACCCCGGATAATCACCCTTCGGCGACCATCGTCACCCTGATCAAGGACGGCGCGCAAGTTGCAAGTGCCGGAAAGCTGGCCGTTCGCGCCGACATCGGCAATGTCAGCGCGACCGCTGCCGAGGTGCGCGTGGACGTCCCACGGGCGAGCACGGTGGTTAGGTCGCTTTCGGAGCTGTTACCGAGCCCGAAAGAACCCGTGATCGAACAATCGTTCACGCAGGATCCGAAGATCAAGATCGATCCTTACCAAGATACCGTCGTGGCCGCGCGTACCGGTCCCATCGCGGTGATCCCTGCCGGATATTCCAAACTGGCCTTAAGCACCGCGATCGACGAAGACTCTGCCTTGGCCGTATTCACGCGCGACGGTAGGCAGTTATCGGGGCCGAAAATGGCGGCCACGATCGTCGATGAAAAATACGGCTTCTATCTGGGAGCCACCTATTCCGACAGTTACCTCAACAATTTCAATCCAACGAGCACTGTGAGCGGGGCTTGGACCGCAGCACAACGATCGGCCGCGGCGGGTAATACCGAGAAATATCTCATCGAGTTGCGAAAGGGTGATCAAACCGTCGTGCTGAACCTGACGCCGGCGGTTGGGGCGACGCTCACCGCGGAGAATGTCGATGCCGCTCTGGCTGCCGAGGCAGCGAAAACCGGCACCGGCACCTTGGCAGCAGCAGGAATGGCTTTTCGCGGCAAAGCGACCGACGGTACGCTCGCGTTCTATTCCAAAGACTCCTCCCCGCCGTTTTCGATCGCGGTGACGAATACTTTGAGTGCGCAGCGAGGCGGATTCGCCGGATCCGATTTTTCGAGTACGACGCCCGTAACCGTTCCGGTCACAAGTTATCTTGGCATGTCCTACAGCCGTGGCGTTTACGCCGAAAGCAGTCGACAAGTCGATGTGGATGGCCGACCGATTTTGACGCCCGCTCGATTACTGGGGGCAAAGGAAGTCACCGAAGCGACTGCTGACTACACGCTCTTGCTGAATGGTCAGGAGATCGCCGTCAATGCGGGGGATTCCGTCGGGAATATCCGCGACGCCATTAACGCGCAGACCTCGGCTGTCGGAGTCACTGCGCGAAAGGCTGATGACGGCTCGCTGATTTTAGCGGCCCACAACGACGTAAGCTTCGATGTCGCCGAAATAGACACGGTGAATGAAGATCGGGCTTCGCTCATGATCAACGGCACCGAGTACTCGGCCGGGTGGCGCGTACGAATCTCCGAGTCGCAATTAGCCGAGAAAGATAACTTCATTACGTTGAACGGGGAGAAGTATTCGTTCACAAGTTTGGCCGATCTCGCGACAAAACTGGACGCAAAACTGGTGTCCGGGCAGGCTGTGTTTGGTGCGAGTGTTACCGCGGGAAAGCTCACCTTAACTGTCAAAGACGCCGGTCTCGCGTTACAGAATAACAATTTCTTGAAGATTGGGGCCAACTCCCTCGGTTTGACCGAGCGTGAAGAGTATTTCTTCGAGACCCCATCATCGAACGCAGTCGCTACCAAGCTCGCCAGTTTCATCAACACGACAAAGTCCTCAGTGACCGCCACGAAGGATGGCAATACCTTCACTATCTCTAACAACCCAATCAATGCGGGGAGTGCCATTTCAATTGGACTCAATACCGTCGGGTTGGCCACCCAGACTTACTTCAACGCGAACGCGATCTCTCTCGATGTCAAGCCGACCGATCTCAATGGCAATAGCGTGTCGCGTACCGTGCTCGGTGACCTTGGATTTCGTTCTGGCTTCGTTATGCGCGAGCCTCTGGCGGAAGATCTGCTGATCTTTGGCGTCGACCAGCAGGGCGAGTCGACGACGATCTCGCTGTCGGGGACCTATCAAGCGGGTGCTCCGCCGACCGAACTGTTGCCCGATGCGCGCGCGTACACCCTCGAGTTTGCTAGCGGTCAGTACTCGATCATCGATCAGGAAACGGGCACGGTGGTCGCTGCGCAAAAATTGGATTCCACGAGTCGGACCGTTCGCTATGGGAACTGGGCGGTCACGTTGCAGGCGATTCCGAGCGATGGCGATCAGTTCACCATCTTGCCGAACGACGATGCGAAAGGTGACAACCGCGTCATCGCGTTGATCGCCAAGCTGCAGTTTGATCGCGGGATGTTGCCTTCCGGGCAGACCGCGCAACAAGAGTATGAAGATTTGGTTAACCGCGTCGGCGTGCTCACGGTGCAAACCGAGGTCGGTCGCGATGCCCAGAAGGTCGTCTTTGATCAGGCGCGCGAGAGTCGCGACCGGGTCTCTGGTGTCAATCTCGATGAGGAGCTGGCCGATCTGCTGCGATACCAGCAGGCCTATCAGGCAAATGCTCAGGTCATTCAAACCGCGAGCCGTCTCTTCGACACCTTGATGCAGCGACTATAAGGAATCAGGAGAAACGCCATGCGTGTGTCGACTTCAATGATTTATCAGCAGCTCACCGACAAACTGTCGCAGAACGCTGAAGGTATGAAGACGCTGCAAGGTCAATTGTCTACGGGTTTCAAATACGCAAGCCCCTCCGAGGCGGCGGATTTGGTTGGACGTGTCCAGGCGATCGAGAGTCGTCTCAAGACGCTCGATACCGATGCCAAGTCCGTATCGCGGGTGAAGGTCGGTGTCGATGCGCAGGCGAGGGCGCTCGAGGTTGCGGCTGAGCTGACCGACCGACTCAAAGAACTTGCCTTTCGAGGGGCGAACTCCGGAACTGCACAATCGGTTCTAGATTCGTTCGCTGAGGAAGTGGCGAGTATCAAGCGCAGTTTCGTGGACCTCGCGAACGCCAAGGATGCGGATGATCGTTATGTATTCGGAGGAGTCAGGAGCGGGGAGCCTCCGTACAAGTTAAACGCAGACGGTCGCGTGGAGTATGTTGGTTCGGGCACACCGCTACGGGTTCGAGTCAACGATGTGGGATATGAAGACGTCGCCGTCCCCGGGCCCGGCGTCTGGAAAGCAGGCGAGAAAGATGGCAAAGCGGTGGACATGTTCACGCTGCTCGATCAACTAGAAGACGCATATAAAACAGGAAATCTAGCTAATCGGGCGCAAGGTCTCGTCGATGTCGAGGGTATTGCTAACAACGTGGGACTGGCTATCGCGCACACTGGCGGCTCGCAGCAACGGCTGGAGCTGAGCGAGCGGCTCGCACAGGAAACAAGTATTCGTGCGCAAGAGAACTTAGCCACGATCAAGGAGCTTGATTTTCCTACAGCGCTTGCACAGCTTCAAAAACAGCAGTTACTGATGGAGGCTACCCAAAGTTTACTGGGTCGCTTGTCTCAACTTTCGTTGCTCGACAAATTGTAAGTGGCTTCCGCTTATGACAACGACTAATGTCTTAAAGTCTCTTGGTGCGTCTGACATTGATACCAAAGAGTTGATGACGAGCTTAGTTAATGCCGTCAAGGAACCGCGACAGAAGCTGATTGATAAAGAAAGGAAAAAGGCTGACGTCGCAATTTCGAGTATTGCGCTCCTAAAAAATGCATTAGCCACTTTCCAAAGTGCTGCAACCGAAGTCGGCAGTATTGGAAAACTCAATAAAGTTTCCGTTACGTCAAGTGACTCGAGCGTCATATCCGCCCAAAAGTTTGGGGTGGGTGTCGCCCGCGACGGTAACTACACGGTGACCGTCGATCAGCTTGCCACCCCCGATAGAAAGTTAGCGAGTCTGACCAGTGCCCAGCTGCCCTTGGCGGCCGATGAGATCATTACCGTTTCTCGGGATTCTTCCTCCGCAAGCATTAATCTGAAAGCTGGCGATACTGCGTCGGACGTCGTTTCCAAAATCAATTCGAATAGTGATCTTCAAGCGCTCGAGATCAACGCTACTCTTATAGCAACAGGCGATGCCGCCAGCCCTTATGCTTTTGTTCTTGAGAGTCAAACGGGACTCACTAACCGATTTTCTGCTTCGACTTCGGCCGGTGGGATCCTGAATTTCAATGTTCTCGGGGCCCGGGGCGATGACGCCGAGTTAACCGTTAATGGTGTCGCTATTACTCGCGCGTCAAATATCGTGACCGATGCAGTCGCTGGGCTCGCCTTGCAACTCAACAAGGCGGACGAGGGCAAGGCAAAGCAAGTGACGGTGGCTACCGATAGCGCAGCGGTCATCGACAACATTCAGAACTTTGTCGACGCTTACAATTTGATCCGTGAGTTTTTGGTCGAGGCGACAGGACCGAAGGTCGAGGGCGACGACGTCGCCGGTAGTCTTAGGTCTGATGTCAACGCGCGTGGTGTCTTAAATAGAATTCGATCTATATTAATTAGTGAGTCGAGCAGTAAATCGGGGAAAATAACGCACTGGAGCTCACTTGGCGTAAGTGTCGACCGAAATGGTGTTCTGCAGCTCGATAAAGATAAATTCACGGAAGCGTTTAGTAGCAACCCAGCCGCTGCAATCGAGGCGTTATCCAGTAACGCGTCCACTCCGCGTATCTACTCAGACAGTACGGTTCCGAGCGGTCTAGCGGGGGACCTGGCTCGGGCGGCGTACCAAATGGGAAAGACAACGGGTCTTGTAGACCTAATGCAGAAAGGGTTTGAGGGGCGTTTAGCGACCGCAGAAAAAAAACAAACTAACCTCGACGCCTATGTCGAAAAAATCAGTGCGCAGTATGAAAGACAATTTACCGCATTGAATGCGGCCCTTTCCGCATTCAAGACAACACAAACCCAGTTAGAGCGCTCGCTTAACCTGAAAAAAGATAATTGATGATGAGATCGCGCAGAGTCGGGTTGTCCCTTGAGATCTAGCAGTTTTCATTTTTAATGCGCTGAGGAGAGTTTCAATAGGGTCACTGTAATCTGTTTAATGTTGAAAAAAATGCGTTTTTTATTTTCGTTTTTTGAAAACTTGCCGTTGATGGCAAAGAGTGATTTGGTGGACACCGTCGCGTACGGTCGCGAAGTGATCTCGGTTTGAGGGCGGTTGAGCTGAATGGATAACGTAATTTCGCAACTTGAAGATCGAGCGACTGTACGGCTACAGAGTGTTGATGGCTGCACGAAAGAGTTGGCAGCACAAGATCATTCGGTCGGTTCTACGTCCCGTGCGGTAGCGATTCGTTGTCTTGCTAGCGCACACCAGTCTTGTGTCGATGGTGACTTGAAAAACGCAGTTGTCGGAATTAAAGCGGCAATTGCCCACGGGTTATGTACGCCTGATATTTTGCATTCCTTAGCTTATTTGTTATTCCAATCTGGAGCATTCGTAGAGGTACGAACGACGACGGAACGGATCCTGGAAGACGAGCCTGACTCTGCTGAGGCGCTCTGTCTGCGGATCCTTGCGTCGGTTCTCCTTGGTTTATCGTCGGACCTCCATGCTGACGTCAAAAAGCTCGTAGGTCTTGAAATAAAAAACTTGGATTTACTTGTCGCAGTGGGTGTCACGCTTAAAGACGGAGGGCATCACGGGTTGGCAATTGCGGTCTTTGATGTAGCAGCGGTAATCCAACCGGCCAGTGAGAAAATATTGGCGATGCGTGGCGTCTGCCATAACAAGTTAGGCGATTACTTAAGGGCGGAGCATGATCTTCGTCGCGCATTAACGGCAGATCCCCACAATGTGGAGTTAATGAACGATTACGCAGTTGCGCTTCATAACCTCGGCAAACTTTCTGAGGCGCTTAGCCTTCTCGAGATCGCGGTAAAAGACGCTAAGAATAGTCCGCATGTTTGGTTCAATCACGGGAACGTCTTGCGTTCGTTAGATCAGCGTGCGGGTGCGGTGCAATCTTACGAACGAGCAATCGCGCTGTCGACTCACTTTGTTGATGCCATATATAACAAGGGGCTAACTCACTACGAGCAGTTGGAACTCGAGTCAGCGCTGGAGTGTTACAACCGGGTTCTTGCGATCGATCCCGCGCACGCTCAGGCTCGATGGAATAAGGCGATATGCACACTGCTCGCAGGCGACTGGAAGGCAGGTTGGGCGTTATTCGAGGCTCGTTGGGCGGTGGAGATTGGGGGGCTACCAGCTATAAGCATGCCGGGGATCCCAAGATGGAGCGGCAGGGAGTCGCTTTTCGGGAGATCTTTACTCGTGGTTGCAGAACAAGGCTTTGGAGACACGATTCAGTTTTGTAGATATCTTCAATGCTTGCGGGATCAGGGCGCGATCGTCACGGTGTATGCGCGCGCCCAACTCGAACAGCTGTTTCAAGGCGTGGAGGGTGTTAGTCAGTTCGTAAGGCATGGATCGACGCCCCCGGCGACAGATTATTTTTTGCCAATGATGTCGTTGCCAGCGGCGCTCGGTGCCTACTCACCCGAGGCTGCCCCCGTAGTCGGTTATCTCCGCGCGGATCCACGCAGAGTTACACGGTACCAACGCATGCTAGTCGGAGGTCACAAGCTGAAGTTAGGCGTTGCTTGGCGAGGCAGTCCCACGAACGCCAGCGATATACAGCGCAGTATCGCTCTTTCGACATTTGCGCAGTGCTTTAGTGATGAATGCGAGATTTTTTGCTTGCAAAATGAAGTGCGAGGCGATGAGGAGCAAGAACTTCGCCGAAACGGGGTTCACATACTTGGTAAATGTGATTTCGCAGACGCTGCCGCTCTTATTACATCACTTGATATCGTTATCACAGTAGATACCTCTTTTGCCCATCTTGCTGGGGCTCTGCAGGTTCCTGTTTGGATCCTGCTTCCTTACGTTCCCGATTGGCGCTGGGGGCTAAAGCATCGCGACTCGGTTTGGTATCCGACCGCGACCTTGTATCGACAGCAGGCAGATCGATGCTGGGCGCGCGTAATCGCAGAAGTGAAAATGGATCTTCGTGCTCGAATCATGGAGCGTTTATCGCCTGACCTGCGCTCGTTGCCTGGACCCGCCCGGAGGTAAATCGTGTCGACGGAAGCAATCGCGATAAGACCCCTATTGCTCCGGGGGCTAGCTTGCCAGGAATCCGGTGAAGGCGATGAGGCGGAGAGGCTGTATTCGCAGGTGTTGGAAGTCGATCCGACTTGCGTTGATGCGGCAATTCTCCTCGGACTTTTATATCTTGAAGCAAAAAAGTTTGTCAATGCGGAACTGGCGTTTCGTCGAGTGACCGAGCGAGTCGTATCGCATTCGGAGGCGTTTCTAGGGCTTGCTCATGCGCTTCGAGAGCAAGGTCGTTACCAGGAGTCGATTAGTGCGTATCGAGTGTCTATCGGTCAACAGTTCTCAGCTCAAGATGGCGCTGAGGCACAGCTCGGTTTAGCAATTTGTTATCTTTATTTAGCGAATTTTGATTCCGCCTTGTCGTGTATCAACTCTGTCCTAACGAAGCACCCAGAGCGCGATGCGGCGTATGTCGTCAGAGCGTCAATATTCGCTGCACTAGGTGATCATGACAGTGCGCTGAAAGACTACGACGCCGCGCTAAATTTGACCGATAAAAATATGGATGCATGGGTCAATCGCGCTTTAAGTCTCAAGGCTATGAATCGCGACCACGACGCCATGACTTGCTTAAAGAACGCGATAACCATTGATGAATCTAATGCCAACGCTGCTGTGGAGTACGCGCTTGAACTCCAGAAACTCGGACGAATGGCCGATGCAGACGATGTCTTACATCGCGCTTTTAAGAAAAATACGAACAATCCTCGTCTGTTGATCGCGCTTGCATTAGTAGCTCACAAACGCCAAAGCCTCAAGGAAGCCGAGTATTTTTACGGACTCGCGGAGAAAGAAGCCTCCGGCAGTATTGAAGTCTACTTAGGTCGCGGAGTGCTGCATGCGCAACAAGGACGACTGATGGCAGCCATAAACGACTTCATGGCTGCAAAAAGGCTTGACCCCGATAATCGCGACGTGCATTTCAATCTCGCGTCGGTGCAATCGGTCATGCGCGACTTTTCAAACGCGGTCACCTCTTTCGAAAATGCGCTTAAAATTGACGGCTCACATACGCCGTCCCTGCTTGGCCTCTCAAAAATCTTTATTGAAATTCGTCAGAATAATATTGCAAGGAAGATTCTTCTTAAAGCTTCGCAGTTGGACGATAAATGCTGGGAGTCTCGGCTGCAGCTGGGGTTCCTGAGCCGACAGGAAAAAAATATTCTTGAGGCATCCAAACATTATGATTCTGCGCTGAGAATTAATCCTACGGCACCTTTTTTGATTGGGGAGGCGTTTTTCACCCGCTTGGCGATGTGCGAGTGGAGTCGTTGGGATGAGTCCGTCGCCGAGATCCAAAAGGCAGTCGTCGATGGAAAGCCGGTGCTAATGCCATTCCAAGCGCTAGCAATTTTTGACTCTGCCGAAATACAGCTCAAGTGCGCACAGACTTTCACCGAAAGTCGTCACCCTGAAAAGTTTAATTGGGTGCGAAAAGAAAATTCGAGCAAAAGAACTAACCAGAAGGTAAAAATTGCCTACTTTTCATCCGATTTTTATGAGCACGCAACGACTTATCTTCTTGCCGAGGTATTAGAGGCTCACAATCGGGGCGTGTTCGAGGTTGTTGGATATTCGTTTGGGTCGTCCCCGGTCGATTTAATGACCTCAAGAATGACGAAATGCTTTGATCAATTCATTGATGTTAGTCTATGGAGTGATGATGCGATCGTTACTCATTGCCGAGATCAGGGTATCGATATCGCGATCGATTTAAAAGGTCATACTTTCGGGGCTAGGCCTAATATATTTGCGAATCGCTGCGCGCCGGTACAAGTTAATTATCTGGGGTATCCGGGCACGATGGGTGCAAGTTACATCGACTATATTTTGGTCGACGCTACGCTATGGACATCCGCCGAATCTACGTCCTACACTGAAACTCCAATTATCCTGCCTCACTGCTATCAGCCTAACTGCGCGTTGACGGCCCTTAACATGCCAGCGGTAACACGCGCGGACGTGGGGTTGCCGGACGGCTGTGTGGTGTTTTCCTCATTTAATAATAATTACAAGATCACGCCAGCGATTTTCGATGCATGGATGACTATCCTACGACGTATTCCGGGGAGCGTATTGTGGCTCCTTGCGACGAATGCGGAGTGCAAGGTAAACCTTCGGCGGGAGGCTGAGCGTCGCGGGGTGGCAGGTAACCGCCTTGTGTTTGCTGATTTCCAATCGCATGACGAGCATCTGGCGCGGTTAAAACTTGCCGACCTATTCCTGGACACCTATCCATGTAGTGCTCATACCACGGCAAGCGACTCTCTGCGGGTTGGCGTGCCGGTGTTAACACTAAAAGGTCACACCTTTGCAAGTCGGGTAGCGACCAGCCTACTTACGGACCTGCGCTTACCCGAGATGATCACGAACTCGATCGATGAGTACGTGGAGACTGCGGTTCGAGTCGCTCAGACACCGACATCTCTGCGGCGAATAAGGGAAAAAGTTGCTAGGTCGCTCGAAACATCTCGTCTTTTCAAACCCCAAGAGTACGTACGGACCTATGAACAAGCGTTAATAGAGGCTCTTCAGCTCAGGCGGGCGACCCTCCCGTCCCACTCACTAACAGTAGTCGGGGCGTAAGATGCAACCCTACAGCCCTCTTACGTCGCCTCGTATCAGTATCTTGATGATTGCGAAGAACGAGGCGCACCAGATTGCAAACGCTATTTCGTCAGCGCAGCAAATTGCAGCCGAAATCATTGTTGTTGACACGGGCTCAAGCGACGGGACGATCGAGGTCGCCCGGAGCCTCGGCGCCTCAGTAAGTCAATTTGAATGGGACAATAATTTTTCTAATGCACGTAACTTTGCCTTAAATCACTGTACAGGTGATTGGGTGCTCTCGCTTGATTGCGATGAGGTTTTCGATATCAGTAGAAAGGATATGGAGGTTCTTGCAAGCGCCTGCAGAGACGCCGCTAAGGTGGGATATTCAATTCCGATTTTAAATCTCCTAAGCGATGGGTGCTGGCGTGAACACCACAGTTTGAGGTTATTTAGAAATCACAAGAGCATTTTTTACACCAATCCAATCCATGAATCAGTCGCGTATTCGATCGCCGAGTCTTATCCCCCAAACGCAATAGGCAATATTACCTTTCCAATTTTACACTTCGGGTATGCGTCTGGGAAAAATAGCGAAAAGCTGTTAAGAAATCTCGACCTGCTTGGTGAGTGGATTAAGGAGGACCCCCAAAACCCTTATGCGTTATTTAAATTCGGATGTACAATCAAAGCACTCGATCCGTCTGCCGCCAAACGAGTATTGAGGCAGTCGCTTGCGCTCGTGTGTGCGACCGGTGGGTCAAGCGTGCATCCGTTTTTCAATGAACTACTGGAAGTTTTAAGCGATTGCCCCGCTTGAACGGCTTGTTGGCTGTTGAGCGAGACATTCTTGATCGGTATCAATCGACTAGATATGAGTAAGATATGAATAACGTAGTGATCTTATCAATTTGTATACCGACAAGAAACAGATTAAGTTCCCTTAAAAACTCGGTCAACTCAATAATCGAACAAGAGTTTTTCAAAAAAAATGATTTCGTAGAGTTAGTGATTTCCGATAACTGCTCTACGGATGGTACGTCTGACTACCTAAACCAGCTCACATTGGCGCACCGCGGGAAAATAAAGGCCGTCCGTAACGAAACTAATATTGGCGACAAAAATTTTGAAAGCGTTCTTCGGGTAGCCAGCGGTGCGTTTAGGAAACTGGCTAACGACAGTCTCATTTGGGCCCCGGGATCAGTTGAGACAATGGTCGAGTACGTCAGGGCAGCGAGCGGCTCTAAACCAACCTTATTTTTCGCCAATGGACATGCTAGAACAAGTGAACTAGTGACGCTTACAAAAACTCCTGACGAGTTTTTGGAGGCGGTCTCATTTTATTCGACTTGGATTGGAGCGTTTGGAATTTGGGCAAACCAGTTAGATAGCTTTTCGAAAGTTGGTCATACAATAGTCTCGTCCGATTCGCCTGCGTTGGTACAGACAGAGCTGTTAATTGAATTAGTACGGCAGAACTCTCACTGCATTGTTGTAAACACCCCCTTTGCCGCAGTTCATCTTTCATCTCGGAAGGGCGAGTACTCTGTTGCAAAAGTGTTCGGTGATGTTTATCCGAGGCTGCTTCTAGAGTCCGGTATTTTCTCTGACGAGGTAATAACACAAGAAAAACGCAGAGTTCTTGAGGAGCATATACTGCCTGTTTACTTTGATGGAAAACTTGATTTCTATAAAAATCCTTTAGAAGCGCATCTCCCACTTTACCAATACGAACCCTATTTTAAATTGTCCGTCGCAAAGGCCCGAAATGTATTTTTTTCCAGCTTCACCGATAAGTGGAGGGAAATGAATTCTCACAATGAAACAACCGTGCGATCTTATTTTGAACCGCATCTGGTGTCCGTCGGTCGGTACTCGTACGGGCCGCTTAATGTTCAAAGCTGGGGCTCACAGGGAGAGGGACTTACGATCGGTAGTTATGTGTCCATAGCGAATGATGTTACGTTCTGTCTCGGTGGAAACCACCCATACTCCGGTTTGTCTACTTATCCGTTCAAGGTAAAATTTTTTGGGTTGTCGCTCGAAGCGCAAACAAGGGGACGTATCGTCGTCTGTGACGATGTGTGGATAGGGCTGAAAGTGGTGATAATGTCGGGCGTAACTATCGGGCAAGGAGCCATAATCGGTGCAGGCTCAGTGGTGACTAGGAATGTCCCGCCTTACGCGATTGTCGTCGGTAACCCGGGCAGGGTTATTAAGTTTCGATTTAGCGATGATATCATTCAAAAACTCATTACTGTCGATTTTTCGAAACTAGATCGAGATGACTGCGTAGCCTTGGGTGAGGCATTTCTGTACGAGGAGATCGATAAATGTAACGTTGACGAACTCATCAAGATGCTACCTAGAAAAGTCACTGGGTGAGTCTGACCTGCATGCTTTCTTCGGACCACGGGTTATTGGGTAATGACTTCCGTAGGGCTCGTTGTTGATAACTGCTGCTTGAACTCGTGTGGCGTCAGATTACCGAGACTCGAATGCGGTCGAACCTCGTTGTAATGCTGACGCCAGCCTTCGATGACGATCTTCGCATCGATTCTGTTTCTGAACCAC
>Ga0172372_10001340_pt1 | contig 38253 bp, 37 predicted proteins | sample LakKiv5m_2_FD_114544 | JGI IMG/M metagenome (GOLD analysis project Ga0172372, IMG submission 114544) | Freshwater microbial communities from Kabuno Bay, South-Kivu, Congo - kab_092012_9.5m | ecosystem: Environmental > Aquatic > Freshwater > Lake | place: Democratic Republic of the Congo...
GGCCTCCCACTCGCTCTTGCGCAACACACCGTTTTAAAACCCGTTACAAAAGTTTAGAATAGGAATGAATATCCTAAAATTCTAGAAACTCCAATGTGGTGAATGAACATGGGCGCAAATGAAATACCTATAAATGAAGCCTTATCCCCAACACTGTTGGAACATCTCCTCTGTCCCCCTGGTGATGGCGTCTATACAGTACACACCGGTCGAGATAAAAAAAATAAATTACGACAGACTCTTTTCGCCCAAACAGACGACCAAAAGGTTTTAGAAGGTTGGAAAAAGCAGATTCAAACCTTTTCACAAAGCAAGGGCGCTTCAGAGGCCCAAAAAAATCCTATTTTTGTACTAGGTATACCTTCAGATACAGGTGGAGGGATTTTAAGAGGAGCGAACTGGGGACCCCTTGCGATCCGCGATGTTTGGTATGAGCAGTTATTAGGTCATAGCGAATATACTAATGCCAATCTTCAATTAAAAAACCTATTCGATTTGGGAGACGTCAGAACCATTCCACACCTGCTGCACGATAAATATCTTAATCAAACAACTATCAAAAATTGCCAAATAGCACTTTACCCTCATCTCCCAACTCAAGTTAAGCAGACTCTCCCTGTTTCACCCTTATCAATTGCCGAAATGGCCCTCGATATCATCTATTCTCATCACCCTGACGCTAAGGTACTTGGTTTCGGTGGTGATCATAGTGTTAGTTATCCATTAGTAAAATCTTTCTTAAAGAAAGAGAATCAAAGAGGATACAAAACTGGAATCCTGCATTTCGATGCCCACACCGATCTGCTTGATCAGAGATTAGGCATCGATATATGTTTTGGCTCATGGGCCTATCATGCCAATCATTGGACAAATAAACCACAGTCACTGGTTCAAGTTGGCATACGATCAAGTGGCAAAGACAGAGGCCATTGGGAATCATCACAAAACATAAAACAATTTTGGTCTAACGAAGTATTTGAACTTGGAGTTGAGTTAATTGTAGAAAGAATTATTAACCACTTTAAAAGCCAAGGCATCGATCGTTTGTATATTTCCTTCGACATTGACGCCCTTGATTCTCGCTATGCCAGTGCGACTGGAACACCTGAAGATTCTGGATTACAACCTTATCAAGTAGGAATAATTATCGAATCAGTAGCCAAACATTTTACCATCGCTGGAGCTGACATTACGGAATTGGCCCCTTTTACAGGGAATGCTGACAACCACAAAAAGTCGCTTGAAAATACTCTTCAATCAACTTGTCATACGGCCAATAAATTACTTTTGGCCTTGCTAGGGTCCAATCCCTCTAAAGCTTCCACCAACTAATTATGGCAATTGCGGCATTCCCACCCATTGAACAGGCCGATGAACATGGATTACTCGCATTTGGAGGAGATTTGGATGTCTCCTCATTAATTCTGGCCTATTCTCAAGGAATTTTTCCTTGGCCAATTGACCCCGAAGCCCCGATGGCCTGGTTTTCCCCTGACCCGCGCGGCATACTACCATTTGATCAAATTCAATTAGGACGAAGCCTTATTAAATCCCTGAAGAAGGTAAATTGGCAGGTTAGTTTTAATGGAGCATTTTTTGATGTGATTACCGCTTGTCAAACAAACCACCAAAAAAAGAGCCTTGGAACGTGGATCTCTGACGAAATACTTATCGCATACCACCAGCTTTTTCTTGCAGGACACGCTTATAGTGTCGAAATTTGGGAAGATGGCCACATTATTGGCGGTGTCTATGGTGTCTCCATGGGTAATTTTTTATCTGGTGAATCGATGTTTTATCAGAGATCGAACGCTAGTAAATTGGCCCTCATTGTTTTAGCGAATACGATGAAACATCATCATATTCATTGGCTTGACACCCAAATGGTAACCCCAGCGGTTCAAGATATGGGTGGCATCTATATTTCTCGGCCTGAATTTATAAGTAAATTAAATAAAGCACTACTTAATCAAAGTCTGACAAGTGTCTTTCATCGAAAGAAAATTGTACCAATAATTCCAAATGAGATTGCAGATAATATAAAAATATTAATCTAATTTATTTTTAAAGTCCCAACGTCCTTGAAATTTGAAGGAACGATGTGTCCTTCGAGGGCACCCAAAGGCTCGGCCAAAGAAGGCGCGACTGCAAAGGCGTGAACCGAAGCCATTACTAATTTTTCATCGGGGCAGAGAGAAACACAAAGATCACAGCCGATGCAACCTAATGGATCTATAAAAATATCATTCTTTACAATTTCTGAATCATATTGAAGCGAGAGGCAATAAGTTGGACAGCTATTAATGCAAATTTTACAAGCATCGCAATTGAGACCTTCGGCAAACTGATTGTTATCTTGAACTTTCCAGGTTGGAAGAAGTAATTTACTTTTTGGTAAATTGCCACTCCGTTCATTTTTTGAGTTACCAATGCTCTCTGAAATAGAAAAAACCATCCTTTTAATGGATGACAGCAACAGCTGAATTGTTCCAGATTTTTTATAAGTTAGCTTACCACGAAGCATTTCATCTCCCGGGCTTCATTTTCATTTATCTATTTCCCAAAAATTTAAATTAAACGATTTAAATGCTGTTTCTACACAATCGATACCCACTCCGGACATGATATGGCCTAAGGCTTGGGCCGCATTATGCATTGGCGTATTAATTCTGATTCTGGAAACTCGATAACCATTTTCTTGATTTTTTGTTTCATTATCTGATGTCAACAAAAGCTCCAATCTATAAAAGCCTTCAGGCCCTTCCAGAAAGACTTCCTCGTGAATAACAGGACCTTGTGAACGGAGCTTGGCCTCAATATCGTCTTCCTCAAAGGCCCGCAGTGCCCCCTCAGGAACTTGATCAATAATTTGAGCTAAGATACGACTTGATTCCAAGATTTCCCAAAGACGTAAATAGATACGATCATGGGTATGCCCAACTTGACCGATTGGAATCTCAAAATCCAGTTCATTGTAAAAGAAAAAGGGCTTTGATTTTCGAGCATCTAAGTTCATACCCGAAGCACGAGCATTCGGCCCAGAAATATTAAAATGCAGTGCACTTAGACGAGATAATGGTGCCGCACCCAAAATAGAAGGTTTAGCTTGGCTGCCCGCAAATTTCTTCAATAAATTATTACATCTCTTATTTATTAATTTTAAAAATATTTGTAGCTCTCTAAACCAAAACTTTGGCAATCCCCGGTAAAAGCCCCCAGGAATTATCAATTTAGAAAAGCTCCCACCACTCGCTTCCCCTTGCCAGGCCTGTAACAGCTTCAACAAATTATGCCTTAACTCTTGAACATCTTTTTCAAAATTTTGGTCACCTAAGTTTTTAAATATATCATTCAAAAATCTTAAGTGAGAATTAATCCTAACTAATTCCAAAAAAAGCATTCTCATTGCTTTAACTCTATTAGGAAGTTTAACCTGCAATTTTTGCTCAATGAGAGAGCTAAACAGGTATTGTCCCCAATGTGGAGTCCAAAAAAACAATCGGTCCAAAAGAATTGGAACATGCTCAAGTGGTTTACCAATTAAAATTGATTCAATATTTTTAAATGAAAATCCAATCTCTAGTTCAAAGGTCCTTACAATTTCATCTTGAGATCGCAAAATAATTCGAAATGGGCCATTAGATAAATTATAGGAAAAGGAATCTGAATAGTGTGCAAGACTATTATTCTCACCATAAAATACAGGTCCAATTATTTTAGTTTTCCAATCGTGGCTTGAATGGTTTGCCAAAATTGAGGTAGGCGATTTAAAAGTCTCATTGACATTTCCATGATTAAATCTTGTTTTATCCATACCATGGGCACTATGGTCATGGGGCAAATATAAAGATTTGGAATTTTCTTTGACAAGCGGAAGCCCATAAAACTCTGCGCACTCGCGCTGATACCAATCTGCATTTGCAAATAAATCACTAATCGTTTCAAATTGACGATTTGTAGGCCAATCAAAAAGAATTTCCTTCATTCCCAATGTGCTTAAATCAACTAACACTAATTTTAATTTTACAAACTTTGTACTTTGGAAATGATTTTCGTTTTCTTCATCTGTGGGGAGGCCACTTGTAACATATAAATCTTGAAGTACCGAATTTGGCCAATTTTTTTTTATTTCTAATAATTGACCTCTAAATATTGAATGACCATTAAATGAAGAAGTCACACTCATCTTGTTAGTCCTTTTGGCAGTCCTTTTTCATTGGTCATTGAGGTCGTTGCATAATATCCCATTGATGCAGGTTGCTCCGTTTCAATCCGTTTTAAAAGACTATTGATTCCTTCCTCAAAAGCTTGAGGACTTGGTGGGCACCCTGGAATATAAATATCAACAGGAAATAAACTTGAAACTCCCTGTGAATTTCCCTCCGAAAAAAATGGCCCACCAGTTGCAGCGCAAGAGCCAACTGCCACGGTCCATTTTGGGAAAACCATTTGCTCATAGGCCCTTTGAAGATAGGGCCACATTTTTCTATTTAATAGCCCACCAAATATAAAAATTTGTGAATTATTTAAAGTGTGATCTCGGATTAGCCTGGAATTATTTTCTAAAAATTTTTCAGTCTCAATAAAGGTATCACCACAACAGCCAAATCCCTCTGTAAAATATAAATATAAATTTCGCTTATTTACTTTTGCCAATTCACGAAACATATCAACTGAAAGGGTTTTATGCGTAATCATGTTCATTTAAGATTCCATCCCATCATTTTCAGTTAACGAATTATTAGTTCTCGATCACTAACTTCATTTTTAAGAGAGAAGTCCGTCCAGAATACATTTTCAAGAAAAATTTTCATATTGTCATTTAAGGCATTCCATTTGCTTTTTTCACTGTCACTCACCTCGCATTTAAGCGACTTGCCAGTAACATTGACCCAACTATGGATTTTCTGATGAGTTCCTGCTGGACGATTATCATAGTCAATATACCTATAATGTTCCTCATTTGCTTGCTGAAGTGTAGCCATTTTAGTCACAGCATTGTCAAAGGCCCGATCGAGATCTTCCACGGTGCAACGTCCTCTTTCCTCTGCGGGGTCAAAAGTCCACGTATTATCTAATTTTTTTGGATTCTCTAGCCAAGATCGCTTACCACAAGAGTAGATATATCCCATATTTTCCAACTTATAATACAGAACCATGTAGGTTAAAAACCAATGACGATTTTGTTCAAAATTAATATTTGAATAAGGAACGAGACGGGAACAAGTATAAAATCGATCGCCAAACCTTTTGTAAAAATCATTAAAGAACTGCACAAAATCTTTTGTTACGATTTCCTGCTTTGTTTCAAAAAATTCATCAGCTTGAACGACATTGGTTGCTTCAAATTTTTTGATAAAATTTGAAAGCTTTTCATCCTTCTTTTTTTCACCCATTTGCTTTCTAACCATTTGTGATGATTCCCACAAATAGTCATAGAGCTTTTGACAATTTGTTCTTAAAGACTTCATCTCCTCAAATTTAAAATAGTGCCCTGTTTTTAAAGCATAATTAAAGGCCTTTTCCTTTGAAACTTCTCCGACCGTCCTGTAGGTGGCCACACCGAGGTCGCGAACAAGTTTTCGGCCTCGTCCATTTTGAATAAAGGCCATGACTTCTTCCCAGTCAATTTTACTTTTTAAATCTTGGAGGTTTTGGACTTGAGAAAATTTTCCATCATTAGGGTCTACCGCCACTAAAAGCAAATGACTGTCCCAGGCATAACGAGAAGTGCACGGTATTTTTTTACAATATTGATCAATGATTCCACCAACTATTTTAACCCTAATACTCCTGGCCACATTAGGATCGTTTTGTTTGTAGAACTCTTCACGCCCAAATAATAACACTTGCTGAGGCATGCCCCAAGGATCAAGGAGTCTTGGTATAATCCCCAAGCTATAGGGAGCGAGGTGAATTTTGGATTTATATTTTCCCCATACATCCTTTTGCGGACAAAGAGACCGCTCTTTAAATAATTTTCCCGTTAAAAGATCCATTTGATATTGGCTTTCCTGCCTTGCGGGATTGATAACGTAAACGTTGACGGTGTGATCTTTAAATCGAACAAAGGGTGCTAGGTCAAAAAATGGATGAAGTGGGATTTCTCCTTCAGGGCCCTTGGCCACAAAGCGGTCATCCACCTTATGCCAATAGGGTAAAGCATTAATCGCCCTATATATTTCATTCCTTTCTGCGGTTTCCCGCCCTGCGCAGCCCGCAAGTATTAATAAAAAGGGGAAAATTAATTGACAAAATTTGCCAGAATAGATGAACATACGGCCGCATAACCTCATTCGTTTTGTTGCCTGGGTGGTGGAATGGTAGACACAAGGGATTTAAAATCCCTCGGTTTGAATAAGACTGTGCGAGTTCGACTCTCGCCCTAGGCACCAACTTTTCTCTGAAAATTGTCCCATAAAATCCCTTATTTAGAAACTGTTAAGGACCTCACCGCCCCCACGTTTAAAGCAATTTTCCTTACCAGGTTCGGCCAGTTTTATTCCCTTTTATGACTCCATGCATCAATATAAGATCAACTCAACAAAACGAAAAGTCGGGGAAGGGCCTAACCACCTTTCCAAAAACAAGACCCCAAAACAACTCCCTTTTGCCTGGTCTTTCCCCGACCTTTTTCCCTTAACAGCAAGTAATTTCAATAGTATACAACTAAAACAAGAACCAGTTAGGATTGCCGATCCAAAGTCGGAAAATCTTAATTGATCTCGCCTATCCCAAGGACTAAAAATGGCCATTGATTATCCCGTAGGTGAAGCAAGGCCTTTCTACCACCTCACCCCTGAGATGGTGCTCAAATCTTTTGAATCCCTTGGACTTGTTCCCAGCGGTCGAAGCCTATTTCTAAACTCTCTTGAAAATCGCGTAATCGAGGTTGAATTGGCCAAGCCAATTGCCTACCCAAGCTATGGGCACAGAGAAGATGAAACTGAAATAAAATCAATTGTGGCCAAATTTTATCGTCCCTTCCGTTGGAGCATGGAAACAATTTTAGAGGAGCATAAATTTTGCCAACGATTAAGAGCTGCTCAAATTCCCGTCACTCATCCACTCAATATTGATGGCCAAACTTTGTTTCAAGTTCCACCAAGTTTTTTTAATAACAACCTCTCATCGATGGGAGAGGTTAAGCCCATACCTTTTTATTTTGCCCTTTTTCCCAAAGAAAAGGGCCTCCTCGTTGATGAGCCGACACTCGAACAACTTAAGATTGTCGGTTTTAATCTCGCCAGACTTCACGAAGTAGGCGAAAGCTTTGAATGCCATCAAAGACCGCTATTTAACGTCGCAAACTACGCCAATTTTGGTCTGAATAATATCTTGCAATTTGAACATCTTCCTATGAGTGAAAAAGGCCGCATACAAAAGCTCGGTGGGAATTTGGTCTCGGTTATTGAAAAATGCTTCCATCTTTTTTCCCATAAAATGCAAACTATTCATGGCGATCTCCACTACGGAAATATTTTATGGGTAGATGGGAAAATGGTCTTTACTGATTTTGATGATATGGCCGTTGGCCCTGTGACCCAAGATATTTGGATGCTTTCACAGCTTGGATCTGAACAGGAGATCTTAAGAAAAGAAGCCATTCTAGAAGGCTATGAGTCTTATCGTCCTTTTCCACGAGAAACCCTGAAATTAAATTTGGCCCTCAAGGCCCTGCGCTATCTCAATTACCTTGGATGGGTGTGCAAGCGATGGGAAGACCCCATTTTCCAACAAACCTTTGAAAGTTACGAAACTCTCCATTTTTGGGAAACAGCTTGCAATGATTTTAATCTGGCCTTCAAACAGATTGAATTTCTTGTTTCAAATGAGGTGGCAAACTCAGGTTCAGAAACAAGATCGATTCAGGAGGGTGATTTAGAAGACCAAGACAATATTGGCCAGAATTGGCAGCCGCCAGAAGAATAAAAATATTTCTAATTTTTTAGTTTGATCTTATTAGAGCAAATTCTTAAGTTGCTCTTGAGTTAGAGGTTTATCCCCTTCATTCTCAACTAAAAAAAGCAACCCTTTGATGTTGACTTCATTTTCATAATTAGGAATTAAACCCTGTGCCTTCATTAAATTATCTAGCAACAATCTTTGATCCAAAAAGGAATAATCGCTCTCGACATACTCCCTTTGCGCCACACAGCCTGCAGTCTTTCTAAAGGGAAACCAAGGGACAGTCGGATCGGTAGTAGGTCTGCCTGTACCATGAATTCGAAGATCAACACGGCCAGCATCTCTCGCAACCGGCGCCTGTAACCACCAATTCTTTTCTACAAATTCAGGTGGAAGAAGTTTTAAACTTTCAACTTCCTGCGCCTTATAATCTTCTAATAGTTTAAAGTTTTTATCATTAGCGCTTAGATCGCTATCAAGGCCCAACGCTTCTATGGCAGGGTCATAAATTTGAGGAATCCAATTCAAAATAACTCGTCGAAATCGTCCAAATGAATCCTGGGCATTAGCACGTGGCATTACACCATCCATTCTTTGAACTCCCATAGGAGTTTGCCCATTTCGTTGGTGAGAAAAAAATCCTCGTGATGACGAAGCCAGGGCCGCTCCAATCCAAATATTACCATTCTCATCCCTAAAGAATTCGCCATCGTTCCCTCGGATTACAAGAGAGCAAGGCCAATCCCTATTTTTATGGCAAATGACAAATAGCTGAACTCCTTCCTTATATTGTCCACCCATAAAATTTTGAAGGTCCGGCTTGTAACCAAATAAAGTTTTTAATTGTTTCTCACTTAGCCCCTTTGTTTGCTTGCTTTTATCTAACGTCTCAGAGACTCCAGGAAAAAGCAGTTCCAAATTATTTTTAAGGCCCAAAACTTGGGGAATATTGGAAAAATTATACTGACCTAGAAGTTCACTTAGTAAAAAGAGCTCTTCTCGCGTCATCAATTCGGGGAAAAAATCTGATTCAAAACTACCTGTTCCAACAGACTTTCGATGAGTCATCACACTAATTCTTTCCTCGAGTGATTTAAAATATTCTTCATCAAAAAACAATAAACTATTATTTTTTTTGTCCTCGAGACCGAATTGCAGGGACATTATTCTCAATCGTTCAGTCGAATTTAAATTCGGTTTTAAAAATTCAATAGTCTGAAGATAATGACCAGTTAAGCCGTCCTCTTGAATCACATCCATGAGAGCATCAAGCCAGGCCCGACGAGACTTGTTTTGCATCTTCGTTTTGATATTATCGACTAGAACATTTTTTTCTGGAGCAAAAATTTCCGTAGGGAAAATTCCCCAGCGCAAAGCTTTTTTATAATCATCTACTAACATGGGATAGTCCTTTTCAGTAACCGAGTTTGCAACCGAATTTGCAACAGAGTGAGTAAGGGTACTAGCCCCTACAACATCCACCAGAATTAAAATGCCAAGCAATAAAAATGTAGCTTTAATCATATATCCTCTTCTACCAATCATCGTATAAAACTCAATTTTCTTTTACCTTAAACCAACTTAATAATTTTTCCTGCCAAGATTCAGGTAACAATGAATCATCCTCTGGCAATATTTCTGTAATTGAAAAATAAAACGTTAGAGTTTTATCCAAAAGGGGATGGTTTGCCTCTAAGACAATTTGATCCTCACTTTTATCTACAACATAGGCCAATCGAGGGCCAGTTTTTGTTTCTAATTGCAACAAGTCGCCGAGTTGAATTGTGTGAACATTTTCAACTTCACTATGATGAAAAGCTTTTCGCAACTCCGGTTGATAGGTTCCAAATAACTCTTGTCCTTTAAAAGTAATATGAAACTTATCTCCCTCCTCATGACCATAAAAGCTCTTTTCTAAAACGGATGGGATTTGATTAGCGCCGTAGGTAAAAACAAAAGGGCCAGATTTCTGGTTATCGTCCAGAATTTGGCCATGCTCATCTTGCATTTCAAAATCACACTTCACAATTTTGTTTTTATCAACCTTTTCACTCACTCGCGCTTTCTCCAAACTTTTTCAATAATTACATCCTCAACTGGAACATCATCGTGACCAAGTTTTGATGAGGTTGATACGTCCTTAATTTTATCAACGACATCCATTCCAGCGACAACCTTACCAAATACACAGTATCCAAATTCATAAACTCCAGGCCCTGAATTATTCAGTCTATGATTATCTGCCACGTTTATAAAAAACTGAGCAGTGGCCGAATCCACTTCTGAGGTTCTGGCCATCGCAATTGTTCCTCGCTCATTTCGAAGGCCATTGGTCGCCTCATTTTTTATGGCCGGACGTGTGCTCTTTTCACTCATTCCTGGAAGGTGGCCTCCACCTTGAATCATAAAAGTTGGAATGATCCGGTGAAAAATTGTTCCGTTATAAAAACCGTCGTCGACATATTGGAGAAAATTAGCAACAGTTATTGGTGCAAGAGCTGGAAAAAGTTCAATCGTAATTTCGCCAAACTTTGTTTTCAACACCACTTGAGGATTGCCACCGCTAGGAATATTTTGATCGATCGCTTTGGAAACTAAGGCATTTGATTCACTGCTTTGTTCTGATTTGCAGCCAAAGCTAAAAAGGCCAATAAAAAGCAAAAAACTAAGGACAAAACTAAATCTTGTAGCTGAGGTATTAATAGACCTATAGCTTAAACCGCCAGCCGACATTAAGCGCTCCATAAAACTCCCTTTTTTTAATCAAAAAACACTAATTGACACTAATTGACAAGAGTCTACCTAAGTAAAAACCAGATTATCAATGGTCTAATTAGGTCGCCCTTCTTCCAAAACTGGCCTTAAAGTACAAGCATGGAGGAATTGCTGGAAATGGGCCTGGTCATAATAAGCATTTGCTTGGTTGGACAACCAATCTGAAAGAATTGGAATTGAGTCCTGGCCAAAGAATAATTCCCCATTAAGTCCAGAGAAGCATTGCGCCACAAAGGTAGGGACCCCAAAAATTTGATCACGCTGGGCCTGTTCTAAATTGGCCTTAAGAATTTTTGAACTTTGTCTGGTGGTAAAGGATTCAAAAACCGCCTGGCCAGAGGTTTGGGCCAGATTTTCAAGCTCATCTAGGCCTGGTAGGTGACCATTGCCCCAAACTTCATCGAATAAGGCCCCAATCACCTTCACTTGAGTCACAAAGGGTTCTGCTTCCGTTGAAGCCGCCAACTTTAATAAAGGAAAAGAATCAAAGGGAAGAACATTCGGACATTGAAATAGTACGCCTAATTTCTTAGCTCTATGGATAGCAACTTTAAACAAAAAATCTCTCTTAGGAGGAATTTCTGCTGGCCCCTTATCAACCCATTTTTTAATTACGAGGGGCATCGCAATTGGCCTGAAGACAAACTTTATCCCCTCTCCGCTTGGTAAATTCTTAAAAAAATGGCAACGCTCCAATTCCTTAAATGCAAGGTAACTGTAGGGGCTTAAAAAATCAAAATAGAATGAAATCTCCACGAACTTAACTCCATACAAAAATGGTAGGTAAGACTATAACAGTCTGGGATTTACTAAAGCAATATTATCGGAAAAGGATAAGTTTAATTTTCCTATATTGCCAATAATTAAGTTCGCAATAGAATAGAAGGATGGAATTTATACCTCTTCAGATCGCAACCATTGTACCGGAAAAACAACTCACCTTTGACCTTTATATTCATTTCAAAGGACAGTACCTACTCTATTCAGAAAATGGAGTTGCACTAAAACCTGAAAAATTTGAGAAATTAAAAGCGCAACAAATTGCTAGATTTTATATTGTTAAAGAACATGAACCAAATTATTTTGCCTTTCTAGATAGTATTTTAAGTGAAGCTCTTTCAGATAAAAATGGCCCTTTAGACAACAAGCTCAATATCACAGAAGGAGCTGCTGCCACTGGCGTTGAAGGGATGCAAAAAGATCCATCTTCCAATACAAGTTATAAAATTACTCAAAAAGCAGCGCAAAGTTTGCGCGAAGTTATCGCCCAAAACCCGAATGCATTAAAAAAGATTTATGGACGCTTAAGCGATTCAATGACAGATGTTATTCGGCATAGTTTGAATGTCTGCGCCCTTTCAACCAAACTCGGCACAAAATTGGGGCTGAGTGAGAAAGAGCTTGATGACTTAGGAACAGCGGCACTTATTCACGACATTGGACTTTCGAAGCTAAGTAATGAAAATAAAATTTTATTTACTAAACATAAAAAGATTCTCACTCCTGATGAGCAAAGAATTTATCGCTTTCATCCCCAAGACTCTGCAAAAATGTTGAGTGACAAGCCTTACGTCAATCCTGAAATAATGGAGTTGGTAAAAAACCACGAAGAGGTAAATGGTGGAAGCGGTCCGATGAAAAAGAAAAAACTCACTCTCGCTGAGTCAATTCTTTCACTGTGCAACAATTACGACAAGCGAGTTAGCTCGCAAAAACTGTCTGGCAAAGTGGCGATGAAAGAAATGCAAATAGAAGAAGTTGGCAACTACGACTTAAAAGTCATCAAAGCTCTAGGCCAACTATTGCAAGAAGAAGGCATGCTCGAATAATTCAATTAAAGAATCACTCTGAATGAGTCCAACCGAACTTGAGCGTGTACCAAAGCATCTTGTAAAATTCTTTTAGTCATACCTGGAGTATTAATATCTTTTTCTGTGATGGAATGATTAAATTGGGCCAAATATTGAACCCTTTTTTCTTCCTCATCTAACTCCAATTCAATTCTAGCGTTAGCCGATTTTATTATTGGAGTCGCATGCTGGAGGGCCAAATCGTGGGCCGACTTTAGCCACTTCTTTAATTTTTCTTTGCCAATTTTTGGCGCTAACTTTTTCTGTTCAATGGATGCTTCGCCAATTTTTTGGTCAATAAAATCCTTGCTCCACTTGAGGGACAGATCCTCCCCTTCCATATTCATTAAAATTCGCACAGGCGTTGGTGGCAAGAACCGTTGCATCTCAAGATGCTTATCTGCGACGACAGTAATAACAAAGATGGCCTCAATATATCCCTTATTATTTCCTTGGGAGTTTAATCTTGCAGCAAGGGCGACGGCCCCAAACTGGTGGTCCAGAATAGTTTCAATGACCCCCGTAACCATTGGATGGTCCCAGGTTAAAAACTCAAAATCTTCCCTTTCTAAGGCCTTGGAGCGATCAAAAGTAACGGTCACCCCATCATTTGTTAAACAAGGGAAATGGGGAATAAACATATTATCTCCAGGACGGAGGTAAACTGAATCTTGGCTTAAGTCTTCTGCATCAACTCCCAATTGATCAAAAACTTCATCCATATATTCACTTAGTTTCTGCCCACCCTCTTGCTCTTTAATTAACTCAACGAGGTGATTGGCCTTTTTATGATTAAAACTATTGACCTCAACAAGGTAATCTCTGCCTCGATCTAAATTATCGTCAAATGAAATTCGCAACTTTGTAGTCTCATCTAACAGTTTTTTAAGCTCCTCTGAATCCTTTTGTAAAAAGTTTTTAGGTGCATTAAAACAAGATACCAATTGCTCCCTCATGCTTGAAAAAACCTGACGCCCTGATCTGGCATGTCCTTCAAATGCATTTAATCCTTGATGGTACCAATGAAAAAATATTTCCTCCCAACTCTGCTCTATATAAGGCACATGAATTTGAACATTACCCTTTTGTCCAATGCGATCCAAGCGACCAATTCTTTGCTCTAATAAATCTGGATTTTGTGGGATATCAAATAGTACTAAATTTTGGCAGAAGGCAAAATTCCTTCCTTCACTTCCAATCTCAGTACAAAGAAGAATTCGCGCTCCCTCAGGTTCCGCAAAGTAAGCGGCCTGTCGATCGCGGGCCAGCAAGGTAAGTTCAGAATGAAACATGCTCCAATTAGTATTGGTCATTGTCTCACGCAAGATTTTATCTAGCTCAAGCACCTTCGCCTTTGAATGACATATTAATAACACTTTGGGATTAGGATTTTTCTGCAAAAACTCCACTAGCCACATGGCCTTGGCATAAAAAGCTGGGCCAAGTGATTGCTCCTCGGCATAGTCTTCTTGCTTGGACGATTTACTTTTATTAGCTTTACTTACAGGTCCCAAAGGCAATGGATAGGCATGCAACTGCCGCTTGGGAAAAAATTTAAACTCATGCGCCATTTTTAATCTTGAATTGCGAAAAAACATGCGGCCGGTTCCATAGCGATCGACAACTTCATGAACAGCATTTTCAATTTCATCCCAATTATCGAAATTGATTTTCTGACCGGCCAGGTCCTCCAATTCGGAACTCAAATCCTTGGGCCAATCTTTTCCCTTTTGTGCCTGGGCCATTGTTTGTTGAACTTTTTTTATCAAAAGTCCGATCTTTTCAAATTTTTCTCCCTGAACAATATATTTTTCTAAATCAAAAAAACGTTGAGGGTCAAGCAAGCGCAAACGGGCAAAGTGACCTTCCTTTCCTAGTTGCTCTGGTGTTGCCGTAAGCAACAAAACCGAAGGCGTTTTGGCGGCGATTTCTTCAACGATCTGATACTCAGGTGATGGTTGCTCCGGCTTCCATTTCAATTGATGGGCCTCATCAACAATTAATAAATCCCAATTAGCTTCTTGTGCCATTTTGCGCGCCATTTGTGAGCCTTTTAAAAAGCCCAAACCTGTTATAACCAGATTATGCTCGGCAAAGGGTCGCGAATTTTCTTCTAAATATGTTTCTTGATTTAAGACCGCAAAACTTAATCGAAACTTGCGCAGCATTTCGACAAACCATTGGTAGGCCAATGAATCTGGAACGATAATAAGAGCGCGTTCAATGCGATCACTCGTTAAAAGTTTGTGCAAGATTAGTCCGGCTTCAATAGTCTTTCCTAAGCCAACTTCGTCAGCAAGAAGGACTCGAGGATGGGCCAAGCGTGTGGCTTCCGTCGCAACATAATATTGATGAGGAATGCGGGACATTCGCGGGCCCAACAATCCCCTTACAGATGAACTTTCTATCGTTTTTTTATGTTCGAGAGTTTTAAAGCGCAAATTGAACATGGCATTGTTATCAAACTGACCAACCAGAAATTTTTCTTCGGGTCGGTCCATTGAATTACTCGATACGACTGTCGATTCAGAGTAGAAATTATTCCCATCCCCGTACCAAGCTATTTCTCCCCGAAACTCAATTTCAGATATAAGAACAACTCCAACATCTTTGATTTCAATTTCATCACCAATATCAAACAATACGCGTTTCAGCGGGGCATTGGCTGCGCTATAAGTGCGCGTTTGTTTGGCCGCCGGAAAGGTGACCGAAAGCATTTTACCTTCACATTTTAAAACAAGGCCCAATCCTAACTCTGTTTCTGATTGGCTGATAAAGCGCTGACCTTCAGCGAAACGCTGGGAAGAAAGACTCACAGATACTCCTTGGCAAAAGAGGGGAATTTATCCAATCGACGATCGATAGATAATAAAAAGTGCCATCATGATGGCCAACGTAAGTGCGATGGCCAAATGGATTTTTCCTAATTTATGGCGCTCTACTTTAAGAGCACTATTGGCCATCGAATTGGCTTCAAGGTGCTTCTTGTGTTTTTCTAGTTTGTCTTGACGCTTTTTCTTTTTGGCCTGTTCCCTATCCATTTGAATGCTCCCTTTAAATAGGGCTTATTTTTACCAAAATTTAGTGAATGAAATCTACAAATTTTTCCCATATAGATTTCTTACGCATGTTGATAATAGGATCAAAGTCTTTTTCTTCAGGAAACGTTTCAAAGCTTAGCTGGGAAGAGGCCTGAATTTCCAATTCAAAGGCGTTTTCCAATTGGCGCCTTTTATGAATGGTTTCTATCAAAGCCCCATTCCTTGCAACAATCTGACGCGCCTTGGCTACTGCCAAATTGGCACGCTCTTGCGAGCTGAGCGGGGCGTTATCGTTAGTGAGATCATGGAGCGAACCCTCTTCTTTATCTTGTTGAAGCAAAGCACCCTCTCTCCAAGGCCTAGCATGTGGATTGGGAGTTTGATCTGATTCGACTAGGGAAGAAGCTGAAGTCTTCTTTACCTTCCCTTTTAAGTTTTCAGGATTGCGACTCATTAATTTATCTAGTCCAAGGGCCATTTTTTACCTCAGGTCTCAAAGTTCATTGTAACTGGTAGGGCACCATCAATTTTTTGGAGCAAAAAGTCAACCTGCGTCATTTAATAATCACCAATTCTCAAACTCTTAGTCCAAAAAAAATTATCAAGCCCCCATGACTACGAAATATAAGCATTTGAATTTACGTTAACATTGGGGTGAGACCCCGCCGCTGGCTGAGCATTTAGCTTGGCTTGAAAGGCCACAACCTTCTGTCCAATTTGTTGCAAGACCTCCCTCATTTCCTTGGCCGGAAGCTCCCGCGGCTGATGCTCAATGATAGACAAATGCAACGCTGTGGCTTCTTCACTACCATTGGCTTCCCTCATTCCCACCGAGGTACAATCGGGCAAATTGTCTTCGTACCATTTCTTTATATCCATACTTAATTTTTTTTGCGGGGAATATAAAGTTGGAATGAAAATCTTCTTAAGCTCTATTTGCATATCATTTTGAAAGTCGTCCAAAAACTGCGAGAAAACTTGAAAATTTCTAAAATTATTTATTTTACACTCTAGAGGTGAACAAAGAACGTCACAAGCAATGAGGGCATTAGTCGCCAGATGGTTCCAATTTGGGCCACAATCAAGAAGAATGGTGTCGAATTGTTCTCTCAACTGGGAAAGTACTTTATCCCGCAACCAATATTCTCGCCGGCCTAAACTAAATAACTGGTCGTTCAAGGCCGCTAATTCAGCCGTTTCAGGAATAACGGAGAGACTGCCAGATAATAGGCACTGACCCTTATTGTCGGCCCCGTCCTTCGATTTATTTTGAATTACTGGGTAGATTATTTTTTCGATTCCGCATCGTTTAGCAAAAAAATCATATAATCCACGTTGCCCAAGCAAATCATTCATGACTTCTTCTAAATTTAATTTTTCCTCACCATTGGATTCCAAATTTTCTTCAGATAAAAAATCCGCACCTAAGGCCCTCGTGATATCACCTTGAAGATCAAGACCGATAACAAGAACTCTATGGCCGTGCCAGGCCAACATGCGAGCAATATTCAGGGTAAGTGTGGTTTTTAAAACTCCTCCCTTGGTGGTAAAAATGCTAAACACTTTTCCTTTTGGGAAATTTTTTAAAAAGCCAAACTGGCTTCCTAATAGAGGGACATCTGCAGCATCAACATATTCATGGCTAAAAGGCCCTGATTTTTGCGAAATCAAACGATTGCCTAAAAAATTCCTGATATTGGTTTTAAGCTGGCTTCCATCTTGTCCCTTTGATTGCTTGCCTTCCAGGACATTGGCCACACGATTTATGGGAAGTCTCGATTCTTGCCAGCGGTCAATTGATTGATCCATATTCCTTCCTTGGAAAAATATTCTGATTCTTAAATCACTCGCCAACTATTATACTATCAAAATCCTTTTCTTTGGAAATTAGTCAACAACTATGCCTTCTTTAGAACAAATTATTTTAATTCTTTTGACCATTGCGGGAATTGCAGTCGCAGGAGTACTTGTTCTTTGTCTCCTTATTTTGGCCATCCATATCTTGAAATACTTTAGACAAAGAGGACAGTGGAACCGCAGTTACACGGAATCCAGGCCCCAAAAATCGGAAAGTGTATCCGAAAAAAAATTGCCGCTCATTAATCCTTTAGTCCCCAGCGAAAAACTTACAAACCTTTTTCACCTGGACGAAGTCGCTAAAGCTAACAAGACACCATTCCCCGGCGATTTTCCTGAGTGCCAATTTAAAATACATCAGGAGCTCCATTATCCCAATTTTTTAAAACCAAGTTTACCCTATCATTCTAATAAGCCATTCTCAGGAAAAAGTTACGGTGCAGAGTGGGGACACTCGATGCAACAAATTGGACAAAATTTAAATGCCAAAGGTGTTTCTCATGTCGTTTTAATCCATGGCACATTCGCCGGATTTGATCCAATCGATACATTTTATTTCATCCATGAATGTCTCGATCGACTGGAAAAACGCCAAATTTTTGGTTTTTCGTTGTCCTGCCTTGTGCGGCCGTTGAGAAAAATAAATTTGAAATTAACTACCATTTTTAACACACTCAAGGATTTGATCGTACTCAATTCAGGCAATTTCACAGATACATACTGCAATTTACTTCAATTATCGCTGGCAAAAAATATTAAAATTCATCGAGTCCAGTGGAACTCAGGCAATCATCACAATGCGCGGATACGAGGTTTTTTTAATTTGTTAGAAACACTTCTAATCATTTCAAATCAACCCAACACTGGAAAAATTTTGCTTATTGGTCATTCTCATGCTGGTCAAATTCTAGCTATTCTTAGTCGTTTTTTAGCACCTCGAGATCCCAATTCAGAACACGAATTTGCCCTAGAATTATCTAAAGTATATTTGAACTGCCCCCAGGTCATAAGATCAAATTTATTTCCAGGTGTAGAGACATCATTTGAAAATACTTTTGGTGACCAAAACTTTTTCCAGGGTCATTTTTTGAAATTGGCCGAAAAATTAAGAAGCCAGCCCTATCTCTATCTCACACTTGGGATGGCCCCACGATATCAATTTGGTCACATTGATCAAGGTTCGCTGCTCCACCTAATTAATTTTAGGGCAATCCCTAAAAAATTATCGATTTTTAAAATTTTGCATGCAGCCGATGGGGATGGTATTCATTTTTTTGCTGGACCAGGTTCTGACACTCTATCTCTCTGTGAGCAAATAAGAAAAGACAATGACCGACTCGATCTCATTTTGGGAATTGGTCATTCGCCGCCCTCGTGGCTTTCCTTTTCAAAACATCACCCCGTAAAAGCTCGCTACTTTCACAATCTAGGTTTTCATCTGTTTATTGATTATCACGATCAAGGTTGGTTAAATTGGCGTCGAAGTTTTCTTGGCCATGGCATATACACCCTACCAGAATTTATGCCATTAATTCTTAATTTAGCGACGGCCTATTTTTTTAATGAGAAAAAAGATTCGTAATTGAATTAAATTCCAATTCCTATTTCAAAAAATGGAAAAACATAAGTTGAAGAAATCTCATACTGACGACCGGCGAGGGTTAGATCGCGACTGCTTTCAGCATTGATCGTATACTGCATACTCGCATCCATAAAAAAATACTTCCCGATAAAATATCTATATCCAAACTTCCCACCGACAAGGTCACCATCTCGAGTCACACGTGCTCCTGTGGCCTTGTCTTTATAAATCCATCGAACCTTTTCGTAAATAATTCCCCAGTAACTTCCCTCTGTCGTCTTCCCAATGTAAATAACTTCAGCGCCTGTTGCTTTTGAAGTTGCGTCCACTTCATTACCGGGAGCTTTGGTATAAATGGGACGGTCAGACTTTGAACTAAAAGTACTAAAACGAAACTTTCCAATATCTCCACCACCGCGAACTTGATATCCATTTTCAAAATATGGGACAGGATCTGTGGACAAGAATAACTGGTCAGCGAATGAGAAGCTTGAGGTGGTTATTGATAAAAAAATGAGAATAAATTCAAGTGGCCTTTGAAATCTCGCTTTCATGAATCAGAGGCCCTGAATTTCAGTTGCTCTCGAGCGCGGCAACTTTGGAGCTTCACTTCTTGCACTGGTCGAAGTGTTTGCCAAAACATCTTCTCTCATTTGCACATTCTGAGGACCAGCCGTTTCAGCGCCTCCAAGACTTGACTGAATTCTTTTAAGAACTGCATTCAATCTAAAAACTTCACTCTTTAATTTTTCACAGTCGTCTTTCAAAATATTTATGTAATTATCGCATTCTCGTCCATAATTCTCAGTTTCGTCCAATTTGGTCTCAGACCGCTCCAGCTGAACTTCCAAATCATCAGCATAAGCGGCGAGCCGGTCAGTATTTTGCTTTGAACGCGCCAAAGACTCATTGGCCGTACCAAGATTTGCTCGCAACTCTTCCACATAGTTCTTTAATTCTTCACAATGCGTATTCTTGGATTGATAATCACTTTCTAATCTTGCGAAGCGAATTAGGGCCTGTTCTGAAGCTAACTTGGCTTCTTCTGCTTCAATTTTTAATTTATTAATAAGGTTTTCTTGGAAAATATTGGTTGCTTGTATTTCAGAATACTGTCCATTTAACTGTGAAAGTTTTTGATCCTTTAGTTGAATCTCGGCCTCTCGCTCTTTTGTTCCTGACTCTAATTCATCTATTGTTTGTAGAAAGGTCATCTTCTCTGTCTTAAGAGACTCAACTTCCTGGTCTTTTTCTTCAACCAATTGCTCAGCAACTTCTGTACGCGAAGCCATTTCATTGGCCCTAACAGTTTGTTGTTCAGCGACAAGGTTGGCTGCCTCTACTAACTCTTTTAATTTACGGCCATGTTGTAGGTTATTTTCAACTTCAATTCGATTAACTTCGATATAGTCTTGCAACTGCTTTACCTGCAATTGCAGATTAAGATTTGCCTGGCCTAGCGCTTCAAGCTCAACCCGATGTCCTTGGGCCTCTCGCAAATTGGATTCTGCAAGATTCTTTACTTGCTCGGCATATTGTCTCAATTCTTGGGAATGCTCTTGGGATTTGGAAAAACATTTTTCAACATCTTCCTTGTCTGCCAGCGCTCTTTTTAATTCACGCTCCATAAATGCATTATCTTCAAAAAGTTTTTGAAGTTCTGCATCTCTGGCATCCCAACACGCTCGCAATAAGTTGGTGTGTCCATTCTTTAAAATTAACTTAAAAAGGGACTCATTTTGTTTAATGAGCTCATCGAAACTTTTATAAATCTTGGCCACAACCTACCTCCATGCAGGTTAAGAAGACATAAAGATTATACGCTCTTTTTGATCAAATAAAAGACATGGTAAAAAGTAACTTCATAGAACCAGCAAAAAAATCCTATTTTTAATCGCAAATGGCCCCGAAAGACTGAGCTTTTCGATCTGGAATTCGACTATCTCCAATACTTTCAAGCTCTTCTAGGTATTTAATGTTAAAGCTCTTTTTCACTCTCTCAGCATAGGAATTTAATAATTGGACAACTTCCGGTGACTTACTTTTTTCACAATACTTCTTCAACATAGGTTTAACTTTTAACCATTTCAATACTCCAAAATAAGAACGATTAAAAGTTTCGTTCATATTTGGATTTATATACTGGCCCATATCTATTTTCTTAACCATTTCCCACGTACCTTCAGAGTTTTGTTTTAAATAGGTATCAGGTCCATTGCAAAAACGATAATTCAATTGCATCCCTTGATAATTGGCCTCTAAATCACCAAAAGAAAAAACTCCTGCTGGCCACAATCCTAGGTAAGTTCTCTCCATTGTAATACCTGCATCAATGGCTTTCCTTGTTGCCTTGGTTGGATCCATGCCCTTTTTAATATTTTTTAAATAGGATTCATAATAACGCACACCCGTGCTAAAAAAATGCGCCAACTTATCAGCACCAATAATGACTCCATTGATGTTTAAATTGCGGCCCATTGGAAATAAGCGAGCAATAGTTGACCCGGAAAAATTGTAAATACTGTTTTTAAAATAGTAGGGATAACCTTTTTCTACTACAGGATACATATCATTACCGTGATGGTGTTCTAACCATGTTTCAATTTTATGGATAAGTAGACCGCGAAATTTTAATAAAGAAAATCGACGAACATCCTCACACGACAAGGCTTCATTTTTCTTTTTCTTCTTTTTGCTAATCTCGGATATGGCCTGTTCCACCGTGCTATTAACGTGATCGTTAATCTCTTTTTCAAGATCAACCATATCTACTCCCCAAGTCATGAACTGGTCAGACTCGAGGGCCAAAACTTTAGTTGAATTGAGCGAACTGACAACCAAGGTTAGTAATACAAGGGAACCGTTCAAACACTTTTTCATTTTAGACATAAACCCTACCTACTCAATGATATTCTTGGGTTATTTACCTCTGAAGGCCATTCTTGCCAACGACCATGCTAAAACATAGAAATTTTTACTTGAAAGAATAGATTTTTACTACAATTTGTAAGAAATAGGTCAGCCTAGAACGAAAAATAGGTCTTTAAGTATTGAACAGCCGTTGGTGAAAGCTTGATAAGGAGGCCTGAATAGACTTCCATCATCATCCCTGCCAATCCCCACTGGGGTAATAGGGTCCAAGTAGTATACCCTTCCTTGAAAATTTTATAGGGTGACAGCCTGTAGTAATCCCAAGAATAAAACCCGGTTAACTTATGATAAATGAACCCACCAATAGCTTCCATGCCAGTGATAGACACGGCCCAGACTAAATATCGCAACGGCCAGGCCCAATCGGCCATTAATTGAGCGGTTGCCTCAAACCCAAACAACATACCAAATCCGTGAATTGGAATCATATAAAGGCTGACAAACCCTTCTAGGTACTTTTTAGGGACCCTTCTAGGAATTGGCGCGCCGACACTTCTCTCAATCCCAATAACTGCATACACAATTTCTAAGGTAAATCCAAAGCAGACATAAAAGGTAAATCTAAAACACCACTCTAATAAAAGGTCGATCGACATGTTGGAGAATCCTCACTTAGATTATTTATTGATCTGCGCCGGTAGGCGGTTTTTAATCAAGAAGGATGGTACTAGATTCGGCCTTGCTGATTCAACCTTTTTTTCCTCAAGGAATACGATTCCAAACACAATTAATATACTCAAAAGAAACATAGGTATTTTAATGAAGTTAGAAATAAGGAACAGATTACTCAACTTATTATTGTCCAAATTATCCCTCACTTTTAAAGGTACAAAGTTTTGCAATTAACAATTCGTAGTTTATTTCAATAATTATGAAACTATTTGCGATTTCTTAAAGAGGCGTTTTTTACCTATTTAAAGGCTTAGGTAAATTCATTGAATTTACTCTGATTATGCACCCTTGCACCGATAGGAAGCCGATGGGAAAAATTACCTTTTTTTATTACTTTTCACTCATTTTAGGTTTGTGCCAACTGGTGCTAGGACTTTGGCCACAAAATTTTAATTTTACTCATCATGATTCATTATCTCCAAGAGTACTTTTTTTTTATGGCTGGCCGACTAAAACCTCCAGTGTATTGAGTGATGAGGAACCTATTAAAAAAAGGCCTGCGCCAATACCAAAGAAAACCAAAGAACTTAATTCTGAAATTACCAGTCGCTTTTATAAGCTAGAGAATGGCCTCAAAGCAATCTATCCCAGCTTAACCACAGTCAATACTGATAATCGATTAATCCTAGTGCAAATTCCTGATGGTGAATCTGGTGAAGCAAAAGATTTTTTGAAAAACATCATGGAAATTATTGGCGACACTGTGTTTGAAGATAAATCAATTCGCCGTAGCTTGTTAAAATTTACCATTATGGGTTTGCCCAATTTTAGGAGCAAGTATTCCAAGGTCACAAGTAACGAGAAGAATCAATGGCAGTATGACCCTAAAAAAGCAAAAGATATTGGCACCCATATCTATCGAACCATTTTTAATACAGAAAATATGGTTTTTAAGGCTCAAGATTTACTGTTAGAAAAAAGCCGCATTGATCACCACGGCCATAAAATCATCTATCCCCTAGCAAAATCTTATAATTTAGAATCTAGACCGCTCATAATTGCAAACCTCCTTAATCCATTTCAAGATCGGTCAATCTCATCACAAGAGGCTAGGCCTGAAATGCAGATGAATAGATATTTCTTTGCCTTCACTTTTGAATTTAAGGAGACTCATGAGTAAATTACAGACGTTGCTCATTCTAATTTCTGCATTCACCATACAATTTATATGGTGCAGACATTTGATAAGGAACTACTCAGCTCAAAGAATGCTTGGCCAATTTTTAAAATTTATGGCCCCCTTTTCTTTTGCCCCACATTTTGAATTAAAGCATCGTGTTGAATTTTATTTTGATCAATTGTCACTTTTCATTTTAAAAAACAAAGCGAACATAAGAACAGAGAAAAGCCTAATTCATATTATTACAAATGAAGTTAAGCACATTGTGCTCAAGTCTGATCAAATATCGCCAATTTCTCCAATTAGGCATTTAGCCCCCTACATAATATTTAATGGCGCTCTCCTATTTTCTTGTCAATTTTTACTAAAAAACACAGTTCTCAACAATCTTTTAATAATAAATGGCCTCATTACGGCAGGGACATCTCTGCTGGCCATGAATATTGAAAAATTATGGGCCGGCAATCGGCAGATTGTCAGAGCAAAGTTAACAATGAAAAAGACAATGAGTAGAAAATCCCAAGAAAAAAACACCGTTTCATCTGATAAAGTTTCCCCACCTACAGCACGGGGATTTTAACCTGCTGACCAGCAAGAAGCCTTTGACCTTGAAACTTATTTACTTTGCGAATTTGCTTAACAGAAATTCTAAACTTACGGGAGATTGTTTCAAGAGTGTCGCCTCGTCTAACTTTGTATGTTTTATGAGGTAATTTTCTAGCGTTCTGCTTTTCATTTCTTGAGACACGTCTATCACTTTTGCTGTATTCACTTCCAGAATTAGGATGATAACTTCTTGCCACTAGTCTTAATTTTTGTCCTTTGAAGATATTACCCTGACGACCAATACGATTGATTGATTTTAGATGAGAAATTGTATGATTAAATTTGCGTGCAATTTTCTCCAGAGTATCTCCGCTTCGTACAACATAATAATTCTTTTTTTCAAAACTATCTGCTTCGGCTATGCGAGCAACTCGAGTTCTTGGGATATTGGCCGAATTTAATGCCACAGTTTTGGCAAATGCTGAAGGCACCCACACCTCATAGCGATTATAATTCGACGGTGTCACTCCACTGAGTAAATGAGGGTTATATGTCTTAAGAGTTTCTAGCTCAACTCCAGAAGCCTGGGCCAAAGATTTTAAAGAAATTGGAGAAGGCACTTCAACTGTTTCAAGTTCAGGATATTTTATCGGTGCAGGGTTATAACTTATACCGTAAGTTTCCGGTGATTCCCCAATGAGGGCCGCAGCTCTAAATTTAGGTACATAGTTTTGGGTTTCTTTAGGCAATAATCCTTTCTGCTGAAGCTTCCAGAAATCTCTTGTTCCACCACGCATAATCGCGCCCAGTACTCGATACTCTCCACAGTTGTAAGCTGCAAGTGAGAGCTCCCAAGATTGAAAAACTTCATACAATTCTCTTAAATATCGGGCCGCCGCCTCCGTGGCCCTGATTGGATCTCTTCTTTCGTCGACAGAAGAATTAGTAATGAGACCATAACGCTTGCCCGTTCCCTTAATAAATTGCCAAACACCCACAGCTGATGCGTGAGAGCGCGCATGTGTCACAAAACCACTTTCAATAAGTGCCAAATAAAATAATTCCTTCGGCAATCCATTTTCCTGCAAAATATTTTGTACTACTTCCTTATATTTTGAACCGCGCTCAAGCATTCTAATGAATCGCTCCTTGTCGCGCTCTGAGAAATAGTGAATCCATTGATTTACGAGAGTATTTTTTTGTAAATCGATTTGCAGAATTGCATCATTTTCAGCACTGTTTGCGGCAGTTTCATTGGAATCTGTAGTCTCATTATTTTTGCTTGATACAATGATATTTTCTTCATTGAGAGTCGTTTCATTTCTATCAAGGTTATTGTCATTTAACTCTTGGTCACTATTGCTGACGCTTCGATTTTTGAACTCATTAACACGTGAATCTAAATTTTCAACACCGCTATTTTTCTTCTCCATGTGATTTCGAATAATATAAGCAACACCGCTTTCTCTTTTTACTTCTTTTTTTGTAGATGCACATCCCACAATGAACAATCCACTAGTTGTAATAAAAACATTAAATAGTTTTGAAAAGCCAATTCCCGACAAGAATATTTTTTTTGTTTGCATTTATTTTCCTAAGGCAATAAAAGAAAGTTGAATTCCTAGGATATTATAACTTTAAAAAAATTGCAGAAAATTACGCTTAGTGGTGAAAGATATTTTTTCCTCTTGCAAAAAAATATTCCTCATGTCCTTTGCCAAAAAAACGAAACGAACCACCAGTCATGAGTCGCAATAATAACTCCATTCCCCCACTAGGTATCGCAATTTTAACTATCCAAGTTATTTTGTTAAGTGCTTTTGCCATTGCCTATTTTAATCCACATTTGATCAACTATTTGGTGCAATAAAAAACAAAACGAATCTTTGCTTTATTTTTCTAAAGGGAAAGGGCAAAATAATCATTACCCGACCCTTCGAGTTTAAATATGAGTACGACAAAGATCCTTCAGCTTCATAATATGGCCACAACGCTAAACTTCTCTACCTTTAGAGAAGACCCAGTGGATTTGGAAGAAATGAAGCAGGGTATTGAATCCCTTCGCACCAAAGCGAATGATAAAACCAATCCGTCAGAAAGACCAAAAGTTCTTCTCATGCTTGGAGCTTACGAAAGAATCATTGGTGAATACGACGAGTCAGTGGGCCATCTTGCCACCGCCAGAGATCTGTTTTTCCAAATGGGACAATTAGATCTTGCCGTTGGAGCTGATCTCAGACTGGCAGTCACTCTTCATTGGAAAGGAGACTGGGAACAGGCGGAAGCCATTTTTACCAAGTCGCTCGACAAAATACAGAGTAAAGCAATTGAAAAAAAAACCAATTTGCTAGAGTATCTGTACTTAAATTATGGCAAATTTTTGGCCGATAAAAAATATTATGATCGATCTCTAAAGCTTCTCGCAGAGGCACTGCAACTCAAAATTGCCTCAGGTGACACAGATGCCATTGGTCAAATTCAAAAAATGATGAGTGCCGTTTCTGAAAAGAAAAATCCCTAATTGTGTTACAAAGCAACACTCCACACAAAAACCAACTAGTTTGATTGGAAATTTTTGAGAAAATTGAAGCTTCATTATAAATATCAATCACCTTTTGAAATTCCAATAGTTAAAGTAGAATAAAAGGGCTATTTAAGATTGCTCGGAGGCTTTGTGATAGGAAAGTCAATTTTAGCTTTGTTTTTGATTCTTGGAGTCCTTGGCGGATGCTCATCTAATCCACCTTCTAATAGGACTGCACTCCTTCCCTACCTTACGGGAGCATCTCTTCCAAAAATGGACTCAGTAGAAATGCGCTCTTTTTTAACACAAACTGTTTACATGGCCGGAGGACAATATGAAGTCCAGGCCACGCCACTTACCCTACCCCTAATCGAACAAGAAGCGCGGGAGCTACAAAGAGAAAGAGGACTTAGTGACGAAGAATTAAAAAGAGTTGTTGATTACAACCGCTTTAATTATTACGACGATCGGTTTTGTGCCGACATACAAATGTCCATTGTACGCTTTGGACAAGTTGCAGATCTTGATCAATGGAAGTTTCAACTAGTCGATTCTCTCGGAGAGAAGTATCAAATGAAATGGGTTGATCAGGATGCTGTCCATGGGCCAGTTGTAACTTACTTTAGTGGCCTCTACGGTCCCGAGAAGAAATGGTATAACAGGGGTCGCATCTGTACCAATATTGCAATTGATCGCGCATTAGGATTTAAGATTGAGGCCAATCCTTCGTTTGTTCAATGGCCATTTCCAAACACGGCTTTGCTTTACTGGGGCATTGACGTCCCTGACAGTTATCAAAGCTACCGACGTTACTGATAATAAAAAAAGCGTCCTACCAAAGCCAAGATTTTTTAGGTTTGATGACTGCATAAATTGGATAGTGGTCTGAGCCTGCCATATGTAAAACAGCCGCCCCTACTGGACTTAACTTTGAATTTAAAAAAACGTGATCAATTTTTACATCAATCGGAAGTGGCGATTTGCCTGTCTGCTGTTTTGATGATTCCGAAGGAAAGCTATCTGGTGCTCCAGGAAATATTTCTTCATAGCCAGATGCCAAACTCTTATAGAGATCAGGAGTGACGACATATAAACTTTTGGGAACATTAAAATCACCTAAAAGCAAAAATGGTTTACCTTTTCTGGAACCAGAAAAATCTCTTGCGATCATTGCTTTCAAATTTCTCACCTGATTTGCCAAAGGATTATCGCCGCCAGCGAACATTCGAAGCGCCATCATCGGGCCTCCCTCAACATCCAAAATCGCCTTCCAAGGCTCAAGCAAATGAACGGGTGAGAAATAATAGGTTTCACCATTAAAATTGATTGAATAAAGAGCGTACGCCCGATCCCAATATTTTACTTCACTAGGAGCATTGGCTTTCCAATAATCGCGGTAAATCTCTTTATTATCTTCAGTCTCATAAGGAGGTGCCCAATCTAGAGCACGTTTTTCTTCTCTTCTAATTGGAAGTATTGAATAGACTTTCACTCCCACAATATCACTTGGACTGTAGGTAACAAAATCTCGATTGGGATAGGCCTTATTTAAAATTTGATGAGTTTCTTGGCCTAAAATTACATCCTTATGCTCTGATAGAATTAAAATATCAGGTCGAGACCGGGAGAGAACTAATGCCTTTAAATTATTATCAAGGTTGCCACCACCATTAAAAGATCCCCATGCCACATTCCACCAAAAAATTCGAATTCCTTCAGCATTGGTCAATTTAGTTAACTTCGTAAAATTATCCTGGTGCTTTTTGTCGAAAATAAGTCCCGCAGCTTCGTCGGTAGGAAGATTTGGACGGCATGAAACTAAAAGGCTAATGAGCACAAAAAACAGACCACTCATGGCAGTCTTACGCTGATAAAACCTCACAAAACCCTCCTAAACTAACTCTAAGGCAATTATAGCTAGAAATTGGGAAGGGCCTCGTAACTTGCCGCCCAGTCTGTAATATTTACAATAATGCGGTTAAAAACCTCACCTTCACGAGGCGAAAAGGTCAATAATGGGTAATGCGATAATTGAATTTCAATGACTTAGGGATTTTGATTCTCGGGGCAATTTTCCTGGCCTTCAAACTCTATAGTGCAATGATTAACTCCATGGGAGCGAACGAGCGTTTTCATCTTGCGCTTAATTTTATCCATATCAACGACTTTTAATTCATCGGGAATTTCTACGTGAAAAGTAAGGCTATGTTCGGCTCCATCGATCGTCCAGCCTTGCACAAAATGAACATCGCGAACGTTCTCCAATTGCTTGATCTCGCCCAAAATTTTATCCATATCAATTGTGCTTGGGAATTTTTGCATCAGGATTTGGATAATTTCTTTTAAATTGCGATAAACTCCAAAGAGTATCAAAAGAGAAATGATGACAGAAACGGCTGCATCCAAAAACCACCAAGGCTTAAATAATAAAACAATACTCACGGCCAAAACGCCAAGCCATCCATAAAGATCCTCGAGCATATGAAGGGCGACAACCCTCTGGTTCATCCCACCATTTTTCATTAACCTTAATGCGGCCACGGCATTAACCACAATGCCTAGCAAGGCGAGACCGATCATCCCTGGAGTATGAACTTCTTCCCCGCCTGCGATTAGTCGCATGACGGCTTCTTTTATAACAAAAATAGAACCAACTATAAGAATGAGGCCATTTAAAAGGGCGGATAAAAGGGTGAAGCGGCGATGGCCATAGGTATATTGTGGGTTCGCACTTTTGGCCCCGATTTTCTCAAATACCAAGGCCAGCATGAGGGCCAGGGAATCGCCAAAGTCATGAAGAGAATCGGCCAAAATGGCCATGGAATTCGTGAGAATACCGCCGACTAGTTCAATCGTTGCAAAAGCAAGATTTAAAATGAGAGCAAATCGAATGGCCTTCTGACCCTCTAAACCGTGACTGTGAGAGTGAAAATGCCCATGACCTTGACTGTGACCATGACCATGGTGATGGTCGTGATGCTTGTGTTCATGGTCCGCACTACAATGATGGTGATCCTTTGGCATGGACTAATTATACGCCAATTTTATTAAAAGGTGGCAGGCCAATTGTTATCTTCTTCACCTGTGACGACGGCGCGTTGAACTGGATCAAATAGCCCAAGAATTTGTCTAAAAGTTCTCTTACTTTCAACCAAGGAATTTACAACTGACATATTTGAACGAGAGTTCATATGAAAGTAACTTGGCATTGCATTGGTAATAATATCAAAAAACTTGCTGCTCTCAAATCCAGGGTTGGCAACCTGGTGGGCCCTGGCCAATGCATCATCCACGTAGGCAAAGGTGTCGCAGCCATTAATTAAAAATATCTGATATTGACCTTTTTCAAACTGACCCATCTTGGCCAGCTTTCTAATATTCGCACCTAATCCAGAATGACCACTGTAGGAAACAAAGTCTGAGATGCGTGTTCGCTCATTATAAAGATTTTCTTCGTCAGAACCCCTACCAACCCATTTAATATCAGGAACCAACATAAAAACCATATCGAGCTCACCCTTTCTCAGAGCAAATTTGAGTTTGACGATTTTTAATTCTTTGGTTGGTTGAAAAGTAGTTGCTATCGGCCCAACACTTGAAAAAGTAGGAGTGCCATAAGTTTGTAAACTTTCTCTAATTGTTTGGGTAAAGGCGGAAACTCCAGCATCCCAAAAATAGCTATCGGTATTTAGACTCTCAATGTCTGCCATTCCAAAAATTGCAGTGACAACGAGACGACCATCTTCCCAAACCTTGTCATACTCTGGAAATTTGCCTTCAGTATTTTCTTTGGCAACGCGAAGGTTGGCAGGAACAATTTCTAGCCAACGACGAGATAGATCAGGCGCAGAAACGAGTGTGCATGAACGCTTTTCTGGCCGGTAATAGTACCAGTGATTCCCCATTCCAACGTCATGGGCTTCATAGGCAAGACATTTCTTCCCGCCATTTTCATCGCTTCCAAAGGCATTAAAGAATTCACTTAAAAATTGGTAAGAGCCAGATTTAGGTAAATAAAAATTCATGGTCGCAGGAACTTGTCTATCTAGTGGCCAAGCAATTTTCAAAAGTGCTTTGTAACTCACTAATACCAACCCATTGGCCAAAGGAGTTTTATAAAGCAAGGTCACTTTGGTTTTGGCCATATCGGGTGAACCGCCATTAAGGCCATTAAGTTGACCGATCGTAAACATCAATTGCTCTTTGATCTCTTCAACGGCTGTGGCGTCGTCATCTGAATCAGTAACAATCGTACCGCGGTTAATCCATCCATCGAGTAAAACACTATGAGCTGAATCAAATTTGGGAATGCTGGCGCTTTTTGCGTCAAAGGCCAATCCTAAACATGATAATAAAAATAGTAATACGATAAATTTCATAAATGCTCCGCCTGACAAGGCCAGTCTGTTAAGTTGGCCCCTAAATAGGCCTCCACCGCGCCTTTGTCAGGCCTCTATTTTGGCACCACTAAAATCCATCGAGCACCTTCTTACTGTTAGAATGGAGGGATTTTGCCGCTTTGACCAAAAGGGTCCAACTCTGCGAGACTTATGGTAATAACGCAGAATTTTGGTAAATTTCTTGAGTGGTTATTTGACAGTAAGAAGTTACTAAATTTATCAAATACTTAATCAGGAGGGATGAAATTCGATGATAAATCGCTTTTTCAACTTTTTCCTATCTCTTTTTTCGCTAACACCTAAGACCTTATTTTTCATTGGTGGGTCTTTGGTAATTCAACTTTTAATTGGCCTTCCAACCACGGCACAAGCCGCTTGGACTCTTCAATATGGATTATTTTACAACACATGGGAGGACGATGCTGAGAACTACTCCCATTCACGCATGGATAATTCTTTTTTTATCGGCGCAAGTTTTGATCGAAAAAATAGTCTCTATATTGGCCCGACCTATCGACTCACATCAAAATCCCATCAAGTGGGAACTTCGGGAACTGAAAGTGAATATAGTGCCAACGCTTTTGGTGCTGGATTTCTTTATTTTATCGATAAGGAATGGCGTTGGAAAATTAGTGCAACCTATAACTTAAGCATTACTGGCGAGAGAACAGTTTCAGGTACAAATCAAACAATTAAGGGTTCTGGTTACGAAGGATCAATCGGCTACCAGATTCCTCTATCAAAAAATATTTGGTTGGGAGGAGTTCTCACCTATACCGCGACAACTATTAGTGAATACAAAGTCAGTACTACTGCAACGGATGTCTCGGAATCTTATACTTCTTTTGTCCCATCGCTAACGCTTAACTTTTTTATTCAATAACCTTTGAATTATTGTTCATTATTTTTTTCAATCTTTGCCGCCAAATCTTGAAAAAATGGATAAAGAATTTTTTTGGTTGAGCGACATCCCTGAGTTATACCCAATACACCGATACACAATGTTTCCCAATGGTCGGCGACAACGTCACCAATAATTTTTCCATGAACCATACTATAGGTTGGCACGATACCATCATTTCTCGTTCCATAAGATGTTTGATCAAGGCGTCGCTCTTGCATTTCGCGCTTTAAATAAAAATTAGTCACTTCTAATGGCACCATAAGGGTGCGATCCATGGAATTAATAAAACTGTAATATTGAATCCCCTCACCTTTGACTACATCTTGCGCGTAATAAATATTGGGCGTCGCTGATCTTCTTTCCGTCGTCAGTTCTTCCAAATATCGCTTATCATCAGGAGTGAAGCCAATAATTTCAATGACAGCATGATAGAAGGCCCTTTCAGCGTCATTTTGAAAATGAGGAGTGGGATATTGCTCGTAAACGAAATCGGCAATTGGTGTGCCTTGATGAGGCGTCGCGATCGTAAGTACAGAATGAACAAAAGGCCTTATGGCAGGATTTAAGGCCACCATCCGCGCCACATTTCCCCCCATACTATGGCCAATTAAAACAATATTTTTCTTAATTTGTGGGAGTCCGATACGACCATTCCTTATCTGCCCTTCAATAATATTTTTTCCAATGGCAGTCGCACATTCAAGGGCCCTTACTTGGAGTAATCGCGAATCCAAATCTTTAGTTCGCGGGCAAAGCATTTGGCGAATTTTGGCACTCTTTAAATATTCAGAATAGGCCGCAAAATATTCACCGTGCCCAGTGAGCCGCAATAGAGCACTAAAATTTTTTATATAAATCTCACCACCGTTGGAGCCAGCACCAGGAATTAAAACAAAGTAGGGCCTAGTCGGATGATAGTCATCGTCTTTAGGCAAAGATCGAAACTGTCCACCCTCTGCACCTTTCACACCTTCGAGAGAATAGTCATTGGCATAACCTTTCCCCAAAAATGTTAAGGATACAACTAAAGCAATCAAGGCCAACATTTTGGACAGAATATTGGTTACCATACCGAGCTCCACTAAAAATTTTATAAGTAAAGTTAGCTTACCTTTCTTCGGCACTGACCGTCTGCTCTGCTGCTCTAAAAATTCCTTACAGGAATCTGCGAAAAACATTTCTCCCATCTGGAACGCCCAAGGAAATCAGGCCCAAAAAGGTGAAAATGTGGGAAAGCTGTTGGCAAAGGCCTCTTTCCCCACAATAATGCTCGCCAAATATTGGATGCTGCCCTATTTTTCTTTATTTCTCTTTGCGTTATTTACGCTCGGGTAGCGGTCTTGAAACAGCGGAGGCAGCTTGGCCAAAGTTATCACCACAGCGGAAGCATTAGGAAAAATAAATCAATACCAACTCCCCAAAGAGTTACCTTTTGGCAAAGTCATTGGGCCAGTCATCGTTGAATCAGATTTTGCCGACGGCCAGTGGGGCCCTCTAAAGCTTGTTCCACACGCCGCATTAGCCCTCAAACCAGAAGCGAAAGTTTTTCATTACGGGCAGGAAATTTTTGAAGGTCTGAAGGCTTACTATGTCGATAAAAAAGGCCCTTATCTTTTCAGGCCCGAACAAAATGCAGAACGATTTAATCTGTCAGCCTACAGAATGGGCATGGCCGATTTTCCAGTCCCCATGTTTTTGGCCAGCGTACACGCGCTCTCTTCTGCTTTAAAGAATTGTATTCCACAAAAGAGCGGTGAATCTCTTTACTTAAGACCAACCATGGTGGCCACGGAAGAAAGTCTTGGAATTAAACCAAGTTCAACTTACAAATATATTTTGTTGGCCTCTCCAAGTGGCCCCTATTTTACTGGCGATTCTATTAAAGTTTATATTGAACGCGATCGCGCCCGCGCCTGTCCTGGAGGCATTGGTCGCGCCAAAACTGGTGGCAACTATGCGGCAAGTATATTGTCAGCGAAAAAGGCCATTGAGCTGGGCTGCGCCCAAACTTTGTGGCTTGATGCTTTAAAAAAATCTTATATTGAAGAAATGTCTGGCATGAATTTTATGGCCATTATCAATGGCGAAGTTGTGACACCTGCCATGACTGATACCATTCTTGATGGTGTCACTCGTAAATCAATTCTTGATCTAGGTCGAAGCCTTGGCTACAAAACCCGTGAAGAAAAGATGTCCATCAATGATCTATTGGGGAAAATAGAAACTGGTGAATGTACGGAAGCCTTTGCTTGCGGTACAGCGGCCATCATTACGCCGATTCGCGCTTTCTGCGAGGCGGATGGAAAGGAAATTATCTTGAAGCCAGTCACTAATTCTATTGCGATGAGACTGCGGCAAGAACTGTTAGATCGCCAAGAAGGTAGAAAGGACGCGCCTTTAAATTGGCGCGTCCCAGTTCAAGATATGGAATTCTAAACTTCGAATTAAAGACTTGGTAGCAACTGAAAGCACAAGATAACAATAAAAGTTGGGAAGAGTGCTCCAAGAAGTAGACCCATTGGAGTAATGCCTTCCTCGCCGAAAGATTCTTTCAAAATGCCATAGCCCGCAGGATTGGGAGCGTTGGCGATAACAGTTAGACCACCACCAGAAACTGCACCCGCCACTAAGTTATATTTTGCCGAATCAGAGAGGTCAACTAGTGATCCAAGATAAGTTAAAGCAGCATTGTCTGTAATAGCAGTTAAACCTGTTGCTCCAAAATAAAGAACAAGGTCGCTCATTTTAGCTAAGATTTCTTTAAGCCACCACGCCTGCACACCACCAAGAGTGACCAGACCTCCAAGAAAGAATCCAACCATCAATGACTCACGCAATTTGAGTGATTCTTGGTATTGCTCAGTCACTTTGCAAAGACCTAAGAAGAAAACAAACAGGGCCATGAAAAAAGATAAGTAGTGAGCGGTATAAACAACTCCACCAATGAATACGAGGTGAGTTAGGATTAGCCACCAAGGTGAGCCCTTTTGGCCGCCCTTGCTCTCAGGCATTGGGCCAGTTAATTCCGACTTAAAATAGACAGCGTAGATAATAGTGGTGATAACGACAGCAACGGCAGCTTTCCAACCAAATTGGGTAATCATGTGACTGATACCCCAACCATATTTTCCAGCAACCATTAAAACTGGTGGTGCTGCAAAGTGAGTTAAAGTTCCACCAACTGAAACGTTGACAAAAAGTGCACCAATCGTGGCATATTTAAATTTTTTGCTCATATGATGCTTGTAAAAATTATTGAGCAGGATCAGCGCCGTCACTGTAATGGCCGCTGGTTCGGTAATGAACGAACCAAGCAATGGGCCTACAATTAGGGCCGAAATATAAAATGCCATTTTGCCAGGAACTGGAATTAATTTTGCCACCAATTTAATCGCCATTTCAGAAAGCTCGATAACTGGCTTTGTTGCGGCCATACACATAATGACGAATACAAAGGCCGGCTCAGTAAAGTTAAGGGACTGCAAATATCCGAGAGCGCCACCATTCAGAACATGGCCTTCACCATAAGTGGCAAAGCCTCCAAGTGCGGCATAAATGGCCAAGAAAACAGCGGCCCACATTCCGAATACGGCCTCAACTTCGGCCAAATAATGGAATAGGTTACGCATCATGGAGCCTTCAGGAAAATGATGTCCCCAATGTTCAAATTGTTTCACTGCAAAAGTGTGGAGAACGGCAATGGCAAAAATTATGGTGCCTGCCAATTCAATTGCGGTTGGATTCATGTTCACCTCATAAGTAAAAGATTTTACTTACATAATGGTAGCATGTTTTAAAATTTAGAGAGAAAAATTTGGGCGGCTATACGCGAGCATTTATCTCAGAATTAGGGCAACTCAGTATGACTTATTTTTAAACCAACAATTCCAATCAAAATCATGGCCAAGGAGGCCAGTCGCCAAAAATCTCGCGACTCATTTAAAAATATAAGACCAATAATCGTCGTGCCAACCACACCTATGCCAGTCCAGATAGCATAACCCGTACCCAAGGGAATTTTTCTGAGCGCAAGCGCTAAAAAGAAAAAGCTCGCTATCATTAAAACGGCCGTCACGATTGAAATAAGAGGTTTGGTAAATCCATTGGAATGTTTTAAACCAACGGCCCAGGCGACCTCGCAAAATCCAGCGATTATTAAATAAATCCAAGTCATCGAGCGTGCCCTCAGTTATAATTTTATGGTAGGAATAAACCATGAATGACATTAAACAGGCAATCCTTGAAGAACTTTCGCGCGATCTCAAAAATGATATTGAAAGGCTTGAGCAAACTCTTTTACAAGTTAAAGATTACAAAAGTTCTGATGACCTCAAGCAAGAAGGAAAGTACGACACTAGGGCGATAGAAGCAGGCTACCTCGCAAGTGGACAGCAACAGCGCCTCGACGAACTGAAAGAAGAACTTCAACTTCTGCTTAGTACTGAGATTGATGATTGCTCTGCCGAAACTCCTATTGCTTTAGGCACTCTTGTATTGCTTGAGACAAACCAAACTAAAAAATATTATTTCTTGTGTTCAACTTCCGGCGGACGAGTGCTGAATATCCGTGGTGAATTGATCTTGGTCATTTCGGTATTTTCTCCTCTAGGAAAAGAACTGATAGGATTAAACGCAGGCGACTCCTTCGATCTCAACGCCCCGACGGGTATAAAAAATTATAATATTGTGGCCACTTTTTAACTTTGCGCAAAAAAGAGCAAAAAAAAAGCCCTCTTATGAAGAGGGCTTTTTACTTTGTAGTTTTCAATAAAAATTAGCCATTGCTGCCAATTGAGTTAACTGGACAAGCTTCCATCTGCTCTTTGCACAGCTCAATTTCTTCTGGCGAAGTTGGTTGCTTCTTAACATAAGCATTGCCATCTTCGTCTTCAGCAAAAAAATCTGGAGCACCTGTATAGCAAACGTTACAAGCAATACAGCCTTCCCCATTTTCCTCATCTGGATCAGTGCAAAACCATGCGCCAGGAATATTTTGTTTATGTTTCATTTTAGGATTAGACATGAGCGCTCCCCTTTAAATTATTAGAGATTAATTTAATTGATTAGATTTATAAAAGAACTTGGGCAAAATTGCCATGAAAAAAAATCCCGCGAACGATCATAGACGCAATGCGCACTAGAATGTCGGTGTTTGAGTATTAAAACTTGTATCCCAACTTAGGGAACACTAAAATAAACAGGCTCAAATTTTACTCTATTTAAGCTTGCAAAGTTTGCAATTAAACCAGGAAATAGTAATGCCCAATGGTAACAATAGTGAATCAATTATTAAGTCTGCAAAAAGCGTGGCCCAAAATTGGGCCACAGACACTGGCATTCTCCCGCAAGATCAGACTGAAATCAAAAAATATTTAGGTGATCATCTTTCCTCGCCTTTAGAAGAAGAATTGGTGGAATGCTTTTATAAAGAACTTGAATTTGGAACTGGTGGCATCCGCGGCATCATGGGCCTCGGTAGTAATAGGATGAATAAATATAACATCCGCCGTGCCACTTATGCTTTAGGCACTGTTGTCAAAACCAGACCTGGCCCCCACAAAGTGGCCATTGGTTACGATAGTCGCCATAGCTCCTTTGAATTTGCTAAAGAAGCGGCTTCTATTTTGGCCAGCATGAATATTGAGGCCCACCTCTATCCTGAATTGGGCCCGGTGGCGCTTTTATCTTTTGCCGTTCGCCATCTTGGTGCGGGGGCCGGGATCATGGTTACCGCAAGCCACAATCCTCCGAAATATAATGGCTACAAAGTTTACTGGTCTGATGGAGCGCAAGTAACACCACCTCATGACCAAATGATTATCGACGCTTATTATCAGCAAAAATCTTTTGCCCATTTAAAACCGTTAGATTTTAACCAGGCCTTAGAAAAAAAATTAATCCAATGGATTCAACCGAGTGTCATTGACGAATATTTCCGCTTACTCTCCAGCAAGTTTACTTTACCTAAAAATTGTCAGAAGCATGGCAATAGTTTGCATTTAGTCTATACACCGATTCACGGCACAGGTTTAAAATCGTGCTTACGCGCCCTGAATCTTTTGGGCTTCAATAAAGTATCAGTGGTTAAAGAACAGGAAACCCCTGACGGTCGATTTCCAACAGTTAAATCTCCCAACCCAGAA
>Ga0172372_10001341_pt1 | contig 38224 bp, 26 predicted proteins | sample LakKiv5m_2_FD_114544 | JGI IMG/M metagenome (GOLD analysis project Ga0172372, IMG submission 114544) | Freshwater microbial communities from Kabuno Bay, South-Kivu, Congo - kab_092012_9.5m | ecosystem: Environmental > Aquatic > Freshwater > Lake | place: Democratic Republic of the Congo...
GTCAATTGAAAATCTGTGTTCTGGCGAAAATGGGACAGGGGCTGTCGGCTGGATTTGCCGGGCGGTGTGAGTGATAATCTTCTGGCGGCGAGTGGTCTCCGGCGGGCGGGGGCATGGTGACGAAGCAGAAATCGAGTGGAATACCATGGTAAAGGCATGCTTTGAGCAGTTCGGTGCTGTGTGGCTGGCTGTCCGTCTGGGGCTGGTCTGGCTGCTGCTGTGGTCTGATCCTGTGTGTGGCGGGCAGGATCCTGATCTGGAGGAAGCGCGTTCGGGTTTGCGTACTGTGGTGCTGGGCAGTGCGGGCCCGGCGGTGTCCGGGGTATCGGTGCGTCCGGTGTTTCGTGCCGAAGCTGGTTTGTTTGACCCACGAGGTGGTGTTGGGCGGCAGGTGGAGTATTCGGGGAATTTGCTGGTACGTGATCCCGGAAAGATTCGATTCAGCGCGAAGCTGGCAGGGCGACTTGAGGTATTGATTGATGGACGGCGGGTTCTGGCGGGTGAGTCGGAGGGTTTGATGGTTGCGGGTGAGCCGGTGGAGCTTTCCGGTGGCGACCATGACGTGCGGATTCGTTACTGGCGTGTGGAGGGCGGGGGTTCCGGGGAGCTGTCGATTTTCTGGTCTGGTGAGGATTTCACTTTAGAGCCATTGCCGGCGGAGTTGTTCAGTCATGTTTCGCAGTCTGATGAGGCTGAATTGCAGCAGGCGGCGGCTGGTCGAGAGATTGTGGATTCGCTGCGTTGTGGAGCTTGTCATGATGGCTGGGGTGAATCGATCCCCCTGCGTGCTCCTGATCTGGCGTCTGCCCTGCCCTCTTTGAGTGATGCGGATGTTGTGCAGCGGCTGATGGAGGGTGGCAGTAATCACGGGATGCCGCGTTACGGAATGTCGCAGGAGCAGGCAAATTCGGTTGCAGCGTGGCTGCGTTCGGTGGTTCCGGCGGAGCGTCCAGTGCTGTCGGCTTCAGAACTGAAGCCGGGCGATCGTGAGGCTGGTGGACGGCTGTTGCTGACGCTGGGCTGTGTGGCGTGCCATGAGTTGTCCGGTGAATCAGCGGAGCGTAACTGGTATGGCGGGCCGCCGTTGGCGGTTGGGTCTTCGAATCGTGGTCGGGGCTGGCTGGAGGTCTGGCTGAAGCAGCCAGAGCGTTTGAATGCTGCTCATCGGATGCCGGTGTTTAGTCTGAAGGACGACGAGCGGCGTCAGCTGGCTGCGGTCTTGAGTCGTGAGACGGCAGGTGTGGCGGGAGCAGCTGCTGTCGGCAGTGATCCTGTGTCTGGATTGCGAGCGGATCCGGTGCAGCTGGAGGCTGGTCGTCAGATTGTGGCGGGTGCTCGTTGTGCTTCGTGTCACAGGATTCCGGGGCAGGATGTGCCGAGTCGGCTGGAGTTTTCCGGGGGTGTTCAGTCAGGTTCCGCGGTGTCTGGTGGTCGCAGTTGTCTGAATCCGGGGGACTCGATCGTTGCCGGTGGTCTGCGTCCGCATTTTCGTACATCTGCGAGTGTGGCGGAGTCTGTGCGGTTGTGGCTGTTGACGGTGGAAGTGCCGGTGCGTGCTGCTGTCCCGCAGGATTCGGCTGCTGGCGAACTTTTGATGCGTCGCAATGGCTGTGTTTCGTGTCATGATCGCGACGCGGTGCAGGGTTTGTCGGCGCGAGCAGCCCAGATCGAGCAGCAGCGTGAGGATCTGCGTGGTCAGAGTGAATACCTGATTCCGCCGGCTCTGACTGCGGTGGGTGATCGTCTGCGTGATGACGTGCTGCTGGAGGCGATTCAGGGTCGCGGGTCTGAGCGGCGTTTGCCGTGGCTGCTGGTCCGGATGCCTCGTTTTCCGCTGACAGAGGCCGAAGCGGGGGCAATTGCGGGTGGTTTGATTGCTGCGGATCGGATCCCGGATGACGCAGATTCTCTGCGTGCCGAGTTATTTGAGCATTTGAATCCGCAGCATCCGTCGCTGGCGACAGCGGAGCAGCTGGTATCCGGGACGCAGATGGCTGGAGCGGGTGGATTCAACTGTATTGCCTGTCACAAGGCTGGCCGTTACGAGCCTCGAAACGTGGCTCCGGGTACGCGGGGGTCGGATCTGCTGGTCATGGGCAAGCGTTTGCGTTCTCGTTATTTCATGCGGTGGATGCAGAATCCGATTCGGGTATTGCCGGGTATTGAGATGCCGGCGATTCGCAGGCCGCTGGATCGAGATCCGGCGGAGTCGTTGACCGAGCAGTTTGGGGTATTGTGGACGGCATTGGCGGACCCGGGATTCGTGCCGCCGACGGTTTCGAGTCGATATGAGCAGGTACTGACTGTTGGTCGTGGTGATGCTCCGCGAGTGCTGCGGGACGTATTTCTGGCGGAGGGTGCCGCTGGAGGTTCGGGAACGGCGCGGGCCTTCGCTGTGGGTTTCGGCAATGGGTTCAGCGTCTTGCTGGATGCGGACAGCGGGCGACTGGAGCAGCTTGCTTATGGAGAGTTTGCGCGGCAGCGTACTGAGGGCAAGAGCTGGTTTTGGGATTTGGCTGGTATTCCCTTGTTGTCGGCGGCGGGGGACGAGGCATTTTGTCGACTGTTGCCGGCTGAAGGCGGTGGTGAGCCGCAGTTGCCAGTGCGAGACGAGCGTCGTACGGCGGAACTGCTGTCATGGCGAACAGTCGGGGGGGCGGTGGAGCTGAGTCTGAGGTTTCATTTTGGTCAGGTGCCGGCTGCGGCAGAGAAACTGTTACCGCACAGTGAGCAGACGATCTGGAGTCTTCTGGAGCAGCATCAGGTTGTGGATCTGATGCTGGAGTTGTCGGCCAGCGGAGGCAGTGGTGCGGGTTTGCAGATGAAGCTTTTGGGGGCCAGTATTCCGAGTGGTCGGGTGCTGGAATTATCAGGGTGGGGGGAGGATCGTCGCGGGGAGCGGATCCGGTTAAGTTCTGTAGTGGAATCGGTCAGGCGTTCGGCCAGTGGCCGGCCGTTGCTGGTACAGGGGGAATCGGCCAGCTGGACATTGAGTCTGGAGGGGGAGTTACCGCGGCCGCTGACGGTCCCGGCGTTGTCTCCGGCGGTTACGAGGGAGCAGGAAGTCAGTTCTGTTCCTGGTTTTAGCGGGCAGCGTCTGGCGTTGCCTGCGGGGATCATGCCAACTGCTTTGGCGCGGCTGCCGGATGGTCGACTGGCGCTGACTTCTTTGAAGGGGCAGGTGTGGCTGCTTTCAGACAGTGACGGTGACGGATTGCCGGACAGTCCATCTTTGTTTGCCGAGGGCCTTGCGGCTCCTTACGGCGTTGTGTCGGACGGTTTGGATTTGCTGGTGTCACATAAGCCGGAGGTCCTGCGTCTGAAGGATGTGGATGGTGACGGTCGTGCGGATGAGTTTTCGGTTATTGCATCGGGCTGGGGGTACAGTGACGACTACCATGACTGGACAGCGGGTCTGGTGCGTGACAGTCATGGCGACTTGTATGTGGGCCTTGGCAGTGATTATTCGCAGAAGGGGCGAGCGGCGGACAATGATCGCTGGCGGGGCACGGTGCTGCGTCTGGAGCGGGGTGGCAGGATTGAACCTTTTGCTTATTCGATGCGTTTTCCGATGGGGCTGGCTTTGGACGATCAGGATCGTCTGTTTGCGACGGACAATCAGGGTGTGCAGAATACGTGGAACGAGCTGAATCATTTGCAGCGTGGGCGGCATTATGGGGTACCGTCGCGGCATGACACTTCGGAGGTGGCGGTTGCTGAATCGCCGGCTTTGATGATTCCGCACCCATGGACTCGCAGTGTCAACGCAGTAGCTTTCTTTCCGCGGGACTATCCGGTGTCATTGCTGGCGGGGCAGGGAGTGGGATGTGAGTATGATACGCAGTGTCTGATTCGATTTTCGCTGCAGGAGGTTGACGGAGTCATGCAGGGTGCCTGTTATCGATTCAGTCGTTTGCCTCGCGCTGGGGAGCAATCGGAACTTTTGGGTCCGATTGCGTGTGGATTTGGTGCGGCTGGCAGTTTGGTGATTGGCAGTATTCGGGACAGTGGCTGGCAGGGTGCGGGTAACATAGGCTGTCTGGAGGTGTTGCGTCCTGTAGCTGGCGTGATGCCGAACGGAATACGGGAAATCCGAGCTGTGGCGACTGGATTTGAGGTTGAGTTTTTTCAGCGGCTGCCGGCTGGCGTTGCTGAGTCACCGGAGGCCTGGGATGTGCAGTCAGCGACGCGGGTATGGAGTGGCAGTTATGCAACTGCTGACAGTGAGCGGCGTCAGGTGACAGTGTTGGCTGTGGAGCTTTTGGGGGACGGTCGAACGGTGGTGCTGAAGACGGGGCCGCATCAGCCAGGGCATTTGTATGAAGTTCGACTGTCTGACGAGTCTGAAGCTGTTCGGCAATTTTGGCCGGTGGAGGGTTTTTATTCGATGAAGCGTGTGCCTGGGTAGCAGGCCTGTGAATTAGTCGCTGGCATGCGATTTGTGAGTGCGCGGTGATTCTGTCGGGTTGGGTGATACATCATCATCCAGCATCATGATTTTCTGCCAGATTTTTCGAGCCAGTCCGTTGGTGAGCTGTTCGATGTCGTTGACGGACTGCAGTACGACCGGATCTGAAGTGCTTTGTGCATACAGCGCCGCCAGTTTGCCGACGAGTGAGAGCAGTTCGCTGCAGTAATCGAGGTAGCGAGTGAGCAGGAACGGTGTGAGGGAGCGGGCTGGTGAGGAGGCAGTGCGGAGTTCTGCGGAGCAGATGAGCTGGCTGGGGTCTTTTGTGAGTTGGTGCATATCGATGACGTGAGAGATGGATCGCAGTTCGTGGAGCGCCTGCAGGATATGATGTCGCTTGATGCGTGATTCGAGTGACAAGAGGAAGAAGAGTGAGGCTCCGAACAGTACGAGGACGTTGAATCCGGCGTCCAGTTCTTCCAGTTCAGGTTGTCCCTGCAGTTTGATGTAGCGAACTGCGAACCAGAGTGCTGCGACAGCCGCGATGATGACAGAGCAGACGCCTGCGCGGATCCATGGCAGGCTGCGGGCGGTCCAGTTGACTCGTTCATGCGTTTCCCGAGCGATCTGCAGGAGTTCTCGGCAGACGTTTCCGAGGCTGGCGCCGGGGAAACGTTCTTCGATACGTTTGCTGAGTGTTTGCAGTGTTTGAGTGGTTTTTTCCGGATTTAGAGCGCGATACATGCGGTGATTCGGTGTGGTTGGGGTGTGGTTTTGTGAGGGAGGGGGGAGTAAATCGGGAGCTTGCTTGAAACATTTTGCACAGAAAGGGGTTTAGGAATCAAGTTGGTACGGAATGCGCCGTTCGTGCACATTTTGCAAAAAGAATCAAGGTCAGGCATTGTGACAGTCCGATGAATGAGAGGGATAAAGTCTGTTGTCAGGCTATTGGCGATTCTCCTGGGTGGATTGGCACCTGGGTGGGAACAGACCTGGGTGCAGCGGGTGATTTCGGGGGAAGTCGCCCGCGCTGCGTTCAGCTTGCAGCGACCGGCCACGATATCGCGTGGTTGTGGGGGGAGTAAAAATGAGATTCAGGCGGCCTGTAGTACTGTTGCTTGGCGGGATGCTGGTTGTGTCCGGCATTGGATGTTCTGCCGCGAGCGCCCTGATGGGTGACTACGAGCCAGCGAGCTCAGCGCGTCGGGCGTCTGCAGATCGGATGCTGGCGATAGCCCAGGTGTTCGAGCAGCAGGGAAAACTTGATAAAGCGGAATCGATGTATCGTGGGGCTCTGAAGAAGAATCCTCAGAGTACGGCGATTCGTCAGCATCTGGCAGATGTTCAGGCAAAGCGTCGGGATGGCGGCGGGGGGACAGCAGTAGTGCGTGCTACTCCTTCTCAGCAGCCGGCAAGAGCTGCTGCGACGGTGGCAAACACGGCGGCGGTTAACACGGCTGCACAACCGGCTGCTCGAGCAGCGGTAACTACGACACCGGCGGCTGTCAAAGCTCCGGCTGCGGTTGCTGTGCCAGCGCCTGCTGTGGTGCTGGTACCGACTGCGAAGCCGTCTTCTGAGGAGGCGGTGAAGTCGGCTGATGCATCAGTTTCAGCGGCGCCAGCAGTTTCAGCGGCCCCGGCCGCTGTTCCGGTTCGATCTGTTTCGGCAACTCAGACGGGGCCGGTGACGCTGGATGCAGTGCTAAAGGCGGCTGATGCTCCGGAGACCAGTTCCGGGCTGTTGGTTCAGGCTTTGCAGCATGGTGAGAACAGTGAGGCAAAGACTCTGGCTGCAACACTTCTTGGCGAATGTCCGGAGTCGGACAGTGTTGCCCGAGAGGCTCTGGAGAAGCTTGTCACCGATCCGAATTCATCAGTGGATGTGCTGTTGGCAGCACTTGATTCTCAGGTTCAGCGGGGCGAGCTGACCGAGGCATCTGCTGCCCGCCTGACAGCGCTGGCAGAAGAGGGTCAGCCTTCTGAGCAGGTAGAGGCGATCACGATGCTGCGGTATTTCACCGCGATGGACAGTCGAGCGATGTGTTTGCAGGTACTTGAATCGTGTTTGTTGTCTGGTAGCGAGGATGTGCGGGCGTCAGCTGCACTGTGTCTGGGTGATTTCTGTCCTTTGTCTGATTCGCAGACGGCAAAGCTGCGTGAGCTGAGTGAGAAGGACTCCAGTCAGGATGTACGCGACGCGGCTTCGGCAACTTTGAAGCGAGCCGAAGCAGCGACGACGACAGAGAAGTAGTCTGAACGATTGTGAATCAGGCTCCGCTGTGCGGGGAGTGAATAACGAGGGGGGGGGGAGTTTCGATGACAATGCGATCCACCAGAAAATGGCTGGCACTGCTGTTTCTTTCGGCTGCCGGGTGCAGCAGCATCAGTGATGGAATTATCCGGACGGAAACAGATCTGCGGAATCAGATTCTGGCTCAGAAGGCCTGGGGCGAATGGTCCTGGTGTTATGACGAGCTGAATCATCCGTGGGATTTTGCGAAGGGCTTCAAGGCGGGATACAGGAATATTCTGGAGGGTGGCAGTGGCTGTCAGCCGACTCTTCCACCGCGGAATTACTGGAAGCCGAGTTATGAAACGACGAATGGTCGCGGCCGGATCAATTCCTGGTTTGACGGCTATTCGCATGGAGCATTGGCGGCCCAGCAGGATGGGATGGGTGGCATGGGAGTGCTGCCGATTTCCCCGACCGCCCGAGCGAACCTGATATCGAAGCGTGCACCGGTGAACCCGGACTGTTTCAACGGGTTGCAGAAAACACCAACTCCGGATGGCGGACTGATTCCGCAGACGGATGAGATGGGAACGGAGCCGGCGGTGCCCGAGGGCGAGGAGATGCCTCCGACACCGGGGACTTCGCCATCGGCGACTCGTCCATACGAGGGCAACTAACGGGTTGTTGAGTGATGCTGTCGACGACAGCTCGAGGCTCTGAGGATTCAGGACGAACAGTGCAGCAATCAGACTGCCGACGACGACTGGTCGTCGTGCAGACGCAGGTTACAGGGAGGTAGAAACGATGTCCGCAAGTGCAGCGCAGCAGGGTAAGTATGGGGGAAGAGACGGTCGGTCCGGCCTGCTGGGACTGGTTGCTCTGGCCTGTCTGGTGCAGACGGGCTGCCTGATGGACCGGGACATTGATGCAATCCCGGTGGCTCGTGTTCCGAAGGAGGTTTTGATAGTTGACCGCAAGGACAACTACAAGGATATCTCTTTGCTCAGGTTGCGTCAGGACCCGCCGGAGTCCTATCTGCTGGGGCCGGGTGACGTGCTTGGCGTTTACATCAAGGGTGTGTTGGGCAGCGAAGAAGAGCTGCCGCCGATTCACTTCCCGGAGGATGGTAACCGTCCTCCGGCGGTGGGTTTGCCTGTGCCGGTGCGTGAGGACGGGACACTGTCACTGCCAATCATTGAGCCAATCAATGTGAAGGGCATGTCGCTGGTGGAAGCTTCCAACGCCATCAAGATGGCCTACATCTATCCTGAGCCGATCATCCGCGAGGGAGAAGAGAGCATTATTGTGACGCTGATTCAGCAGCGTAAGGTGCGAGTGATGGTGATCCGCGAGGAAGCGGGCGGCCAGCAGGGCGTGACCAAGCGTGGTACAGGGCAGGTGGTGGATCTGCCGGCATATGAAAATGACGTACTGCATGCCCTGGGAGCGACGGGCGGCATGCCTGGAACGGACGCAAAGAACGAGGTCATGATCTACCGCGGTATGTATCAGGCCGGTGTGGATGCGGACTCGGTTCTGAATCAGATCTGTCAGGACAATTGTCAGGACAACTGCTTTTGCAGTGAGGCTCCGCTGCCGGATCCGCCAAGTGTGACTCGAGTGCCCCTGCGATACGATCCTGCCAATCCGCCGAAGTTTTCTCAGGATGATGTGATTTTGACTGAGGGCGACATCGTGATCATCCGCAGTCGCGATGAAGAGACCTTCTACACGGCCGGCGTGCTGGGTGGTGGTGAATATCCTCTGCCGCGGGACAAGGACCTGGATATTTTGGGAGCGATCTCGGTGGTTCGTGGTCCGCTGGGCAGCAGTGGCACTGGTGTGATGGCCATCGGTGGTGGCGGCATGGGCGGTGGCATGGGTGGTGGCATGGGTGGTGGTCGTGGCGGTGGCGGTGGCGGTGGCTTCTGTCAGCCGTCGCAGGCGATCATTATTCGTGAACTTCCCTGCGGCAGTCAGATTGCGATCAAGGTTAATCTGAACCGTGCTCTGACCAACCCGGGAGAGCGAATTCTGATTCAGCCGAAGGACATGATTGTTCTGAAGTACACACTTGGCGAGGAAGTTGGCAACGTCTTCCTGAGCCTGATTCAGTTCAACTTCCTGTGGGGTCTGGGTGGCAACGGCCTGAACAACTGATGGCACGGGTAACGGCCGGTTGAAAATCGAAAGGCCCTGTCGGAGATGCTCCGACAGGGCCTTTCTGCGTTGGGCTACTGAAGCTCTGAAGATCAGTTTGCCGGGACAGGTTCGACAGGCACTGGCACAGAGCCGTCTGTTGTTACAGTTTCCGGCTTCGAGATGGAGTCTGTTTCGTTATCGAGGCGACCGACTCGACTGTTGCGGCGGTCGAGTACAACGCGGGCCGCTTCTCGCACTTCATCATCACCCAGTCGGCGAAGATTGACAATCTCGGTGAGTGGCTGAATGACGCTGGCGACGCGAACGATGCTTGATTCCATCAGGGCAATTTCCATCAGGGTTCTTCGCAGCACCTCGAGCGAGCTGATGTGACGAGTTGCTTCCTGCTGGAATTCATCAAGAATTTCGAGGTTTTGCACCGCGATGGCAACCTGCTCTGTTCCGGCAGCCAGTGCATCCTGGATGGACAGCAGGAGATTCAGGTTTTGACGAGCTGTGGCAACCTGCTGGGACTGCTGGCTGAGCATTGCCGTGATCTCTGCTGAGGCATCGGCTGCAGTGCGAGCGGCCGGAAGATCTGTGGCGGAGGCAATGACAGCATTTTTCAGATCGTTGAACGCAGCGACTCCGGCGTTGGCCTCGTCAAGACCGGCTGAAGCTGTGGTAACGGAATCGCGGAAGCGAAGAAATCGATCGAAGTCAGCGGCAGCCTGCTCGATAGTCTTGTCTTCAGCGATGATGCGTTCCGTGAGGTCGCTCATGCGAGTGATGCTGTTGCTGGCTTTTTCGTAACCATTTGAGGCTGCGATGAGGCGTTCCTGCAGGGCCTTCATTCCACTGAGGGCTGAATCGGCAACTTCGGTGGAGTCGCTGCCACTGAGAATCGCCTGTCGCAGTGCTTCGAGGTCTTCAACTGCTGCCTGTGCACTGGCGGTGGTTTCTTCCTGGGCGATCAGTCGATCCTGGACTGCGGCGATTTTTTCCACTGCCTGCATAGCGTCGACCGCGGCGAGGCCCTCGGAGGAGATTGTATTTCGCAGAGTCTGGATGTCGGCGATGTTCTTTCTGAGTGTTTCGATACTGCGAGCCTGCTGATCGAGTGAAGTCAGCAGGTCGTTTGTCTGCTCGGCAGCATGGCTGCTTTTGACCAGTTTGCTCATGCTTCGGTCAGACTGATCGAGACGTGCCTGGATATTCTGCAGTCGTCCCTGCAGTGGCCCAACCATCAGGATCTGCATCCCGAAAAAGACTACAGCCAGTCCCGCGAGCAGCGAAACTCCGATCAGCGTACGAGGATTCATGATGCTGTCTTCCGAAAAACTACGACAGGGGGGCGGAGCAAACGCACGGCATCTACCGGGCCAGCGATATACGGAGGACCCTGTTGAAGGAGCGTTTGGCAGAACCGGCAGGCGGACGGATTAGATATCGCCCGCTCACTGCAGCAGAATTTGCCGGAATCAGGCGATGCGGCGGGAAATGCCGAATCGGTGTGGAAATCTGTAGCGGAATGTCCGATCGTGCAGATTTGTCCGAAACGAGTTTTTCACAGTCGTGAATAAATGTGCAACAAGTGCTCATGGATTGAGCATGGTGAACAGTGTGCACTTGTGAGTTTTGTTTAGTTGTCTTCGAGGTCAGCAAAGGGCAGCTGGGGTCCGGAGCGTTCTGCGAGTCCCTGGTGGAAATGTCGCCTGCAGACAGAAACGTAGCTTTCGTTTCCGCCGATTTGAATTTGTTCACCTGCTCGGACGGGCTTTCCGGACGCATCAATACGAAGCACCATGGTCGCTTTTCGTCCACAATGGCAGACGGTTTTGATTTCAGAGAGGACGTCAGCCCATGCGAGGAGGTACTGACTTCCCTCGAAGAGTGCGCCTTGAAAATCGGTTCGCAGTCCATAGGCCAGCACGGGTACGCCTTCGTCATCTGCGATTTTGCAGAGTTCAGCAACCTGTCGTCTTGTCAGGAATTGCGCTTCGTCGACGAAGATACAGGCGACGGGATTCTGTCTGTGCTGGGTGCGAAAGATTTCAAGCAGAGTGTCGTTTTCGCTGAATGTGTGAGCGTGTGCTTCGAGTCCGATGCGTGAGGCGATTTTTCCGAGTCCATCTCGGGTATTGAGGCGTGGTGTAAGCAGCAGGGGCAGCATGCCTCGTTCGCGGTAATTCCACGCAGCCTGCAGGAGAGTGGTGGACTTTCCGGCATTCATGGAGGAGTAGTAGAAGTAGACTTTTGCCATTCAGGGCTGTTCCATGTCGCCGTGGAGTGTCAGGATCAGATTGCGACGGCCGCCGTGATTGCGGTGTTCAAGCAGGTAGATTCCCTGCCAGGTTCCGAGCAGCAATTTTTGGTTTGCAGCCGGGATCGAAAGTGATGCTCCCATGAGGGAGTGTTTTACGTGTGCCGGCATATCATCAGGTCCTTCGCAGGTGTGGGTCCATGCGTCGGATTCGGGTGCCAGTCTATTCAGAGCGTAATTAAGATCAATCCGAACGTCGGGGTCGGCATTTTCATTGATTGTCAGTGACGCCGAGGTGTGCTGTATGAAGACGTGCAGCAGGCCAGTGCGGCAGCGGTGGAGTTCCGGCAGTGCGCCGGTGACCAGGCTGGTGATCAGGTGGCAACCGCGTGGCATTGCGGGCAGCAGGAGTGGCCGCTGTATCCAGCCGGTCATTTATGGACTCCGAGTTCATTCCGACTTATCGGGCTGTTGCTCTGCAAATGGGCGTGGTCCGAGGATCTGTTCAATTTGTTCTCGGACCAGATCTTCGGATTCGAGGAGTGCTTTGACAAGTCGATCCATTTGTTCGCGGTACTGAGTCAGCAGTTCGATTGCTCGGTGTTCGGCTTCTTTGATGATTCTTTGAACCTCACTGTCGATCTGTCGGGTGGTATCTTCGCTGAATTCGCGGTATGTGTGCATTTCCTTACCGAGGAACGGGTGTTCCTCGGACTGGCGGAAAGAGACCGGGCCGATGATTTCGGACATGCCCCAGCGTGCCACCATGCGGCGAGCGAGTGAGGTGGATTGTTCGATGTCGTTCTGTGCTCCGGCGGAATATTCTTTAAAGATCATTTTTTCGGCTGCGCGTCCGCCCATCATCATCACGATGCGAGCTTTGAGTCGTCGTTCGCCGAGGTTGTGAACTTCACTTTCGGGCATGATGAGGGTGACGCCGAGGCTGCGGCCGCGGGGGACGATTGACACTTTATGGACGGGGTCGATGCCTTCCTGGGCCCAGGCGAGCACGGCGTGTCCGGCTTCGTGCCATGCGGTCAGTTCTTTTTCGGATTTTTCAACCTTTTCGTCTCTTGGCGGTCCCATGGTGACAATGTCGATGGCGTAGCGGAAGTCGCTCATATCGACGCGTTTTTTGTTTTCCCGAGCAGCCCGGAGGGCAGATTCATTGACCAGTTTTTCCAGTTCTGCTCCGCTGAATCCCATGGTTGTGCGGGCGATGACTTCGAGGTCAACATCTTCGTGTAGTGGTACTCTGCGAGTGTGGACCCGAAGGATTCCGAGGCGGCCGTCGCGTGCGGGCAGGTCAACGGTGACGTGGCGATCGAATCGTCCGGGGCGGAGCAGTGCGGGGTCGAGCACGTCGTGCCGATTTGTGGCAGCGAGTACGATGACAGTTTCGCCCTGCTGGAAACCATCCATTTCGCTGAGGATTTGATTGAGAGTCTGTTCACGTTCGTCGTGTCCGCCGCCAACGCCGGCTCCGCGTACGCGACCTACGGCATCGATTTCGTCGATGAAGACGATGCAGGGGGCGGCTTCGCGAGCAGTTTTGAAGAGGTCGCGAACGCGGGTGGCTCCGACGCCGACAAACATCTGGATGAATTCGGAGCCGTTAATTGAGAAGAAAGGGACGCCCGCTTCGCCGGCAGTGGCGCGTGCCAGCAATGTTTTGCCTGTGCCGGGAGGTCCAACGAGCAGGACACCTTTGGGGATTTTGGCACCTAGTCTGGTAAAGCGACCGGGATCGCGAAGGAAGTCGACAACTTCCTGCAGATCCTGCTTGGCAGCTTTCAGGCCGGCAACGTCATCGAACTTTGCAGATTTTTCATTTTTTTCGAATCGTCTGGCAGGGCTGCGAATGAAGCCACCCATCATCCCGCCGGCTCCAAACGGATCGGCCGAGCGACGCAGCATATTCCACATGAGGAAGACGAAGAGCAGTGGCATCAGCACCCAGAAGAACAGATTTCCGAGGCCGACATCGGCAATTGGGCTGGCATTGAAAGGTACGCTGTTTTTGCGGAGTTCGGGCTCCAGTTCGGATAACTGCACGGGCGGCAGGACGGTGTTGAACTGCTCGACGAGGGTTCCGGTCAAACCTTCCGGGGTTTCCGCGGGGATTTGTTTCCATCGTCCGGTCAGCACCTCACCATGGAATGTGACATTCCGCACCTGATTCTTCTGCAGCTGGCTGTAGAAGAACGAGTATGGGACGGTATTTCCGTGATTGGTGGGAGAACTGGTCCATGCGAAGATGGATACCAGTACGGCAGCCACGAGCAGGATCAGTGTCATGGAACTGAAATTGACCTTGCGTGGGTCGCCGCCGGCAGAACCGGTGGGTTTCTGGGGGCCTGGATTACCGGGCTTACCTGAGGAATCGCTCATGAATCGGACGTTCCGATGGCCTGAAGTAGTTATGGGAATTCCGGTGGAGGTTATCCGCAAACGGATGCTCTCGCAAATCAGTCGCAGCTTCAATACCGTATCCGGCAGGCTCCAAATTCCAGGCGGGAACGGGTGCGGGGGTGAGCGGTTCCGAAAAATCGGAGGGAACTGGGGGAGTTTGCTGGTGGGGGAGTTTGCTGGTGGGGGGGCAGGCCAGTGATTCGGTCTGTTTTTGTGGGCGGGTGTGTGCGGGCGGGGAGCTGAGCGATGAGTGAGCATCGGATTCGACTGGCGGGGCCGTGGCGGTTTCGGCAGATGGGGCTGGCTGGGGCGGAGCGTGGTGAGCGTTTGCCTGTGGTGGGAATTGGTGCATCGGAGACCGCAGAAATTCGGCTCGAGCGTGGTTTCCATGCTCCGTCGCGGCTGTCGGCAGAGGCGGAACTGCAGCTGGCAGTGGCGTGCAGCGGGGCGTTTGTCGTGTGTTTGAACGGGGCCATATTGCCGGAGGTGGCAGACTGGACTGGCAAACTCGGGGACGGCGAACGGAGGTTTGGGGTGCAGCGTGGTTCGTTGAAATCGTTCAATGAGCTGGAATTTGCACCTTTGGCGGGTGAGGGAGAGGAGTGGTGTCTGGAGGCGGTTTGGCTGGTGATTTGCGAGACAAATGGCTGAGGAAGTGACTTGCCGCAGATTCAGTGATAGAATTCAGCCGGTTCGGGGCGGAGCGCATACGTCGTCAATCAGACAGGCAGGAAGTTCATGTATACTCTGAAAATGGCCCGGCGAATGCTTCTGGAGACGGACAAACGTCTGCTGTGGAAGCTGATCTGGAATCTGGGTGTGCGTGGATCTTTGTCAGTTCTGCGGCATCGTGCACGGATGAAGAAGGGCATCTTCTTTCCCCCATTTCTCTATGTATCGATCATCAACAGCTGCAATCTGCGATGTCAGGGCTGCTGGGTGGATGTTGCTCACAAGCAGTCCACGATTGATCTGGAGGCGATGAACCGTCTGATCACTGAAGCGAAGGCTCAGGGCAATTCGTTCTTTGGTCTGGTGGGTGGCGAACCCTTTATGCATCCGGAGATTCTTGAAATCATTGAGTCTCATCCGGACTGCTATTTTCAGGTGTTTACCAACGGTCATTTCATCACCGAGGAGGTTGCTGCAAGGCTGCACCGGGCTGGCAATGTCACGCCGCTGATCAGTGTCGAGGGCAATGAGATTATCAGTGACGAGCGACGCGGTCGAAACGGTGTTTTCAGCAAGACACTGCAGGGGATCCGGAACTGTCTGAAACACAATGTGATGACAGGTGTCTGCACCAGTCTGGCGAAGTCCAACATTGATCATTTGCTGACCGAGGAATGGATTGACCGTCTGATTGAGATGGGTGTGCTTTACACGTGGTTTCACGTGTACCGACCGATGGGTCCGGACGCCAGCACCGAGCTGTGTCTGACACCAGAGCAGCAGCGGCGGGCGCGTCAGTTTGTGGTGGACATGCGGGCGAAGAAGCCGATTGTGATCATTGACGCTTACTATGACGGGGAGGGTCGTGCATTATGTCCTGCAGCCAATGGAATCAGCCATCACGTCAATCCGTGGGGTGATATTGAGCCGTGTCCGATTGTGCAGTTTTCGCGTGAGTCGATACATGCGACGAATGATTCTCGTTCCTTGTATCAGAAGTTTACTGAATCTGAGTTTCTGAGTGATTTTCGCAGTCTGGCCCAGCAGACGACTCGCGGGTGCATTGTGCTGGAGCGTCCTGATCTGCTGGAGAAGCTGGTGGTGCAGCACGGGGCGAAGGACTCCACTGCTCGCGGTACGGCACTGGGTGAATTGCGAGCCATGGTGCCACGAACGTCTCAGTATCATCCGGGGCATGAAATACCCGAGAAGAACTTTTATTACAGACTGGCGAAGAGGTTTCTGTTCAACGATTTTGGGGTGTATGCGGGGCACGATCATCGGGCGACGGCAGCTCCGTTCTTGACAACGGCTGCGGCGTCTTCCGGGGGATCAGGAGAGCGTGGGGGCGGTTGTTGCGGGGAGCAGTTTGTGGAGTTGAAAGCGGACTGACTTGGTTCATCGGCGAGTTTTGGCTGAGCGCATGGAGGTAGATTTTCGTGAGATTTGCAGGGATGCGAAGCATGCGCAGGATTTGTCTGTGGTTAAGTGTGCTGTTGGCGATTTGCGGCATCGGCGACGTTTGCAGTGCTGTTCAACGGCAGTTGAACGGGCAGGCAGAGGCTGCAGAGGCGGTTTATAGTTTAATTTCTGAGGAGTCTCCGCGGGAGTTGCTGTCTGCTGGCGCTGCGGCACGTCTGGCTGTTGTGCTGGACGATGCCAGTCTGAATGACGTGGTTGCAGTAGGGCGTCATTGCTGGGCTGTGGGTGAGCGGGGTGTTGTGTGTGATTCTGAGGATGGCGGTGAGACCTGGCGAACTCGTGCCCTGCCCTTTGACTGTCGGCTGACGGCTGTTTGTTTTCTGACGAATCGTCGAGGCTGGGTTGGCGGGATTCGTGCTGGAGGTGAGGGTTCGGGTCGTGGAGTGCTGCTGGCAACGGAGGACGGGGGCGAGACCTGGCTGGTTCCGAGTGGTGCAGCAATGTCGCTGCCGGGGATCCTGCAGTTGCAGTTTTTTGGCAGTGACGAGGCGATTGCGGTGACGTTGCCGTCGGCCGAACATCAGGGGGCAACTCTGTTTCGGACTGTGGATGGGGGAGTTGCCTGGGAACCGCTGCATTCTGATCGTGCGGGAGCGGTTTGGCTGGCTGCGGGTTTCAATGGTGCGGATGAGGGAGTACTGGGTGGATTTCGGCAGGGGCTGGGTGTACTGACAGCCAGCGAAGCGGTGATTTTGCAGCAGGCTCGACGTGGTTTGCGGAGTTTGCGTGCAGTGTCGGTGGGGGGTGACGAGTCAGGCTGGGTGGCTGGTGATGGCGGAACGATTCTGAGGACTGAGGATTCCGGGGTTTCGTGGTCTGCACCCGCGGGTGATTTGCCGGCAGGTGTGGCCGAGTTGTTTGACATTCGTGCGATTTGTCATCGTGGTCCGATTGTTGTGGCTGCAGGCGATCCGGGGTCTTTTCTGCTGTATTCCGGGAATGCCGGCAGGTCGTGGCGATCGGCAGCGTTGCCGGTGACAGGTCGGATCAGCCGGATTCGGCGGAGCGGTGCTGAGGGTTTTTTGGCGGTGGGCAGTTTTGGCCAGATTCTGCGAACAGACGACGGTCTTGAGTGGCGGTGTGTGCGTGGGGCTGGTCGGCATGCGGCAGTAATGTCGACCGGGGTGGGTGAGTTTGATGCTCAGTCGTGGCTGCTGCTGGCCAGCCTGGCTGCTGACAGCGGGTTGCGAAGTGTTGTATGGCATGCATCGACTCCTGAATCCGGGGATGTCACTGGGTCTGTTGTTAAGGATCAGGAGTGGCTGTGGCCGGCAGCAGTGACAGCGACAGGGGGTGGAGATTTTGGTGCGGACTGGCAATTTCCGATTGAGGGGCGAGTGGCTGAGGTTGATGAGGAGCGTTTGCTGGAGATGTGGAATCGTCAGACAGACGGGCGTGCTGAGGAGTTGCTGGCCCTGCGTCTGGCGAGGCAGATTCGCAGTTATCGTCCGATCGTCATGGTGCTGGAGTCGGCGGGCGAGGGGGATAGTGTGGCTGGAATGCTGGAGCGTCTGATACCGGATGCGGTTGCGCTGGCCGCTGATGGTCAGAATGAGCGCCTGCAGGGGCTGGTGGCGGAGCCGTGGCAGGTTCAGCGAGTGCTGATCCGGCGATCTGCAGGTCGAATTTCTTCGCTGGTATTTTCGGCTGGGGATCTGTTGCGGAGTGAGGGAGTTGTTGCGGGTTTGCTGCAGCAGGCGGCGGTGGATTTCCGGCCTGCTGTGGGCTTGGGGGTGGGGCTTTCGGCGGGAGGTTCTCGTGAAGCTGTGTATGAAGTACTGCTGGACGTTGGTGGCCGTGATGTGGTGAAGACAGCATTTGAGGGGCTGGGCAGCTTTCTGACGGCTGCTGTGCGACGGCAGCGTGTGTTGCAGGATCGGGCAGCTTTGCAGCAGGCTGCGGCGACAGTGCGGCAGTGGCGACTGGAGTCGGGTGTGCTGGCCGGGGCTGCCGGCGCGGCGGACTCGTCGGAAACCTTTGTCGCGGGGCTGGAGCAGTCAGGTGCGGATCTGCCGGTTTCGCTGGCGAAAATGCAGCTGACGAATGCTGCTGCTGCCAGTCTGACGCAGGGCAATCTGGAGGGCTGGCTGGCGATTCAGCAGGAGTTAATTCGTCGTTTTCCGGGGACTCTGGAGTCGAGAAATGCTGCTGAATCGCTGGTTCTGGCATATGGTTCGGCAGAAGTGCAGCTCTTGCGGCGTTCGGAGCAGCGACAGGAGGCTGCATCAACAGCCGGCGTTCCTGTTGAATCCGGTGTGACGGGCGGGCAGCAGGTCAGGCCTGTCATACAGCCGGCAGCGGCATCGGGGTTTGGTGGCCAAAGGTCATCTCAGGCGAGTGCTTTGCGAGAGCTCTGGGACGCCAATGAACAGACGGCGTGGCGGTTGCTGACGGAGTCGGCGGGTGCCGATTCAGCGTGGAGAACTTCGCCGGCTGCAGTACTGAGGCATGCCGTGACGCTGCGTCGTCAGCAGCAGTTTGGGGCTGCAACAAGTTTGCTGGCGGGGCTGTCGGGGCGAGCAGACCAGTGGGGGATATGGGCACGTTCTGAGCAGCAGCTGACACAGGGGGTGAAATCAGACCTGTTTCGGCAGGTGGTGCTGTCTGAAACGAACTCTGCCCCGGTTCTTGACGGCAGTCTGTCTGATGCTGTTTGGGAGGCGGCTGAGGAAGTGCGTCTTGTTTCCGATGAGGGCTCGCAGTCTGTTGAGGACAGTTTGGTGCTGATGGCGTGGGACGCAGAGTATATTTATATTTCTGCCAGAATTGCTCGGCTTGCAGGGCAGGCAGGCGTTGAGCTGGCGGAGAATCGTTATTACGACGAATCGCATGCGAACCGCGATCGATTCGAAGTTCGTATTGATACGGATCGGGATCGTTCTACGGCATTTCGTTTTTGCATTGACGAGAGTGGTCGCACGTCGGAAAGCTGCTGGGGGCTGTCTGGCTGGAATCCACGCTGGCATGTGGCGGTGGATGCGGATGAGCAGGTTTGGCGAGTTGAGGCTGCAATTCCAGCGCGGGAGCTGGCAGTGGAAGGGAACCGCCCGGGTGCTTTGTGGGCGGTGCAGTTTCAAAGGGTGCTGCCTGGCCTGGTGAATCAGCGACCAGAGCGGCAGGCTCAGGCAGCAGACGAAGCAGCACTACTGGTTCGTTTTGCTCGCAAGTGACAGACTGTTTTCAGGGCTGCTGTGCTGGGACAGGCTGCACCCGGATGAGGCGTGCCGTGGGTTTTTTCAGGTCAATCACGACTGGCTGAGGCGTCTGAGCGGCCGACAGATTTCCAGCCTGGTCGCGGGCGGAGAGTCGGAAGCAGACAGCCGGAGGCATTCCGGGGCGGATCGCCATTTCGTAGCTGTTGCGATTGGGCTGCCAGTCAAAAACGGGTGTCCATGGACCGGCAGCCGTGGCGGCATATTCGAGTCGCACAGAATTTTGTGCCGGGTGTGCTTCACGAATTCGCCATGCGAAGCGAACGGAACCCTGACCTTCGGTGCGGACTTCCGGCTGAGCCATTTCAATGGCGGGGGCTGTCTGATCGACCGTGATGATAATTTCCGGTACATCGCCGGGCTGCGGTGGAACTTCGCTGACTCCGACACCGTTGCGGACTCGTACCGCGAATCCGAATGTTCCTTCGGCCATGGCATCGACTGAGAATGGGCTTTTGCGGTCTGCATCGGTGCCGTAGCGGAACCATTGTCGCCCATTATCTTCTGTGACGAAAAGATCAACGGCGCTGATTCCGGACGGTCCCACATCGTCGACCTGATATTCGATATCGAAGACACGGTTGTTAACCATCAGGGCGAGTTGTCCAGCGGGGCTGGAATCGGCGTTGATGGGTTCCGCCTGAGTTGTGTTACGTGGTTTCTGCTGAGGCCGGCTGGGCTGGGGCAAAGCCGGTTGCGGGGTTCGTTCGATGGGTGCAGCAGCTGTTGGTTCAGTTGCCGGTTCCGGCACTGGCGCCGGTTCATCGGCGGGCATCGGTGCGGGTTCAGGCACGGGTTTGGAGATATTTGCTGGCTGCGGCTGAGGTTCATCGGCAGCTGGCTGTGGTTCTTCTTTGGGGCTGTTCTGGGGCGACTTTGAGTAGGGGGATTTGCTTTCTGCGGTTTCGGCTGGTGGATCGTAGTCTGATTCCAGTTTTCGGCGGGCTTCGCCTTTGTTGCCGGCTGCATCAACGATGGAAACTCGAACAGCGACTGCGCCACTGTCGGGGAATGGAACGGTGGTCGATCCGGTAGCGGCCGGTTCGGTTTTGAGGCGTGTGCGAATTCCGCTGCTGACGTCTGTGAGCTCAATCAGGAGGGATTCGGGGACAGCTCCGGGATCGTCTGTTGACCAGTTGATGGTCAGCATTCGTTCGGACTCTTCCAGCAGTTCCAGTTTGACGACGGGTTCAGAGCGATCAACCTGAATTTCCAGTTCCGGCGGGCTGCCCTCAATGGGTGCGAGGAGGGCACCATTGGCGTCGGTCATGCGAATCGCGAAGGAGTAGACGCCGTCTTTGGGAGCGGTGAAGACGAATGCGCCTTTATTGGCTGGGGCAGTTTGTTCGCGTTCCCAGGTTTTGCCGCCGTTTTGAGATTTGTAGAGGATTGCCTGGTTGTTGGGATCCTGGCCGGATTCAGTGTCAACTTCGAAGGGAATTTCAAAGCGGAATGAGTTGGTGATGAGTCGCTGGACTTCATCAGCCGGGGCAACGGTCGGTGAAACGGCAGTGGCAGCCAGCAGCAGGGTGGTTGCAGCCACGGGCCGGTGGCAGAGCAGGCTTTGCCACAGAGCTGATGTTTTCACGACGTGATCCTCCGGGCGGTGCGTTTGAGTCACAGTGGGTTTTGAGCCCGCGGACTCGGCGAACATCGGTTCAGACGGGGATTTGTAGTGTTCCGTCTGAGCCTGGGTCAAGCGCGCTGCAATTTAGGCGCAGTGGTCCATTGGAGGCATATCGGGAGAAGCGATCGCAGGACTTCAGCCGATCGCAGGGATTACGCTGATTGGGAGAAACTTTACCACAGGGGGGACAAAACAACAGACCCCCGATTCCGGCGTGATGGAATCGGGGGTCTGAGATGAGTTGGGGTTTTGGGGTGAATTTCCCGTTCAGTTGCAGCAGGCCTGTTTGGCGTGTCGTGCTCGTGGAGCACGTTCGTGGCAGCAGGCTGCTGGTTTCCAGACCTTGCACTCAACTTCCTTTTCGACCATGCGGCAGACCTGGACTTCTACTTCCTTCTTTTCGACCTTGTGAGAGCAGACAGCGACGGTGCAGGTTTCTTCAACCGGGACCATTTTGCTGACGTGCACTTTGCGGGTGCGAGTTTCTGGCTTGCAGACAGTGACGTGGCACTTTTCTACGACTTCTTCTTCGACGTGCTCAGTGACCTGAACTTTGCAGGTGCGAGTTTCCGGCTTGCAGACGGTTACGGTGTACTTGCAGGGGACGGTTTTCTGCACGTATTCGGTGTGCTGCACCTTGCGAGTGCGGGTTTCTGGTTTGCACACAGTGACCGTGTGTTTTTCCTTGACTTCTTCTGTTACGTACTTTGTGACGCAGACTTTTCGGGTGCGAGTTTCCGGTTTGCAGACAGTCACGTTCCAGGTGTACTGCTCTTCTTTGGTCTGGCACTCGTGGACGCAATATTCCACTTCGGTTTCGACGAGTTTGGGCACCCAAACCTTGCAGGTGCGAGTGGTTTTGCGGCAGGGGCCGCAGGCGACTTCTACAGTGCGTTCTTCCCAGTGTCCCTGATCCTGGCAGACTTTGCGAGTCTTTTTCACGGGGACCATCTGTCGGATGGTGCGGGTTCCCATGCGCTGTTCCTGAGTGGGAACCAGCACGGTGTAGGTTTCTTCCTTTTCTTCGACAACCGGCTTGCAGACGGTGCGAGTTGTTTCGCGTTCTTCGGTGGTGGGCACCATCACGGTGTAGGACTCTTCGACTTCCTTTGTGACAGCTTCGCAGACGGTCTTGGTTGTTTCGCGTTCTTCCTGCACGGGGACCATCACTTCCCAGGTTCGCTCGACTTCGCGAACGACTGGTTTGCAGACTTTGCGACGAACTTCTTTTTCCTCGGTGACGGGGACTATGACCGTATAGGACTGTTCGACTTCTTCTGTGACGCACTTGTGAACGGTGCGAGTCACGTGGCGATGTTCCACGACGGGGGTACAGACTTCGACGACGCGTTTTTCGGTGGTCATTTCAGGCACGCAGACTTTCTGCATGACTGTTTCCCAGGTGCCGCTGCAGGGGGCAGCAACGGGTGCGCAGCCGGTGCTGCAGGGAGCCGAGCAGCAGTGGCTGGTTTTTCTGCCGAAGCAACCACCGGCTTCGGCTGAGGCTGCCAGGCAGCTGGCGAGTACAAGTGACAGGATCAAACGCATGCTGGAACACTCCTATGGTGCCGAAGGGCAGTCCCTTCGGGATCAACGCCGAGCTGCGGGAACCATTCGCCGCAGTTTGCCCCGGACTGATGCACTGATGTCTTGCTGGAAAAATCTGGCAGGGTGTTTCAGGCCGAACGTGGGTTCAGCAGACCCTGATTTGGGGGATGCGTGCTGAATCTTTTGTTCATTCTTTGCAGGCTGCCTAATTTGGTTTTTATGTATTTGCTTTTTTTGCTGTTCAGAATGTCTATCTTATTCAGCTTAACTTGTGAATGCGCTGCTGCCGAAAAAAATGCGGGAATTGGAAAATGTGTTCATGTGAACACTTTCCGAGTTTTGTGCTGGCGGGTCTGACGAGGAAAAGCGTGCGGTCTGAGCGGCTTGTTTTTCTCCAATTCCGGATTCGTGAAAGGGGATTGCTTTGTCGCTGCCGGTGTCGGGTTTAGACTGGGTGGACGGTTGAGATTTTGGAGTGCGTGCTGAACTGGCTGTTCTGCGGAGAATGCGGGCGATGCGTTTTTGTCTGGTTGATCGAGTTTTGTCCGTGGTACCGGGTGAGTCGATTCAGACGGTGAAGCAGGTTTCGCTGGCTGAGGAGTATTTGCAGGACCATTTTCCTGGATTTGCGGTATTTCCGGGTGTGTTGATGGTGGAGTGCATGGTGCAGAGCTGTGCGTGGCTGTCGCGAGTGACTGATGAGTTTGCATTTAGTACAGTATTGCTCAGGCAGGCTCGGGCGGTGCGTTTCAACAATTTTTTGAAGCCTGGGGAGTCTTTGGTGGTAACGGCGACCTTGAAGTCGTCGGTTGCGGGCGAGTCCGAGTTCATGGTTTCGGGGACGGTGAATGGTCAGTCGGCGGTGAGCGGTCGTTTATCGTTGTTGAAGCAGAATCTGGCGGACCGAAATCCGCAGCTGGCGGACAATGATGAGCGGCTGCGGGCTGCGATGCGTGATTTGTGGGGTCAGTTGTGGGCTGGTTGAACCGGCAGTGGTTGTCGGCTGTTTGAGGAACTGGAAGACAGAGAGGCCTGGGCGATGACGGTTGCTGGACGTACGGCGTTGGTAACAGGTGGCAGTCGAGGGATTGGGCGTGCGATTGTGGAGTCGCTGGCTCGCGGCGGCGCCAAAGTGGCATTTGTGTATAATTCGAATGCTGCGGCGGCTGAGGCAGTGGCTGCGGCGCTGCAGTCTGAGGGTCACGAGGTGTGGGCGATTCAGGCGGATGTGCGTTCGAAGCCTGCCGCGGATCAGGTGATTGCGGACGTGGTTGAGAAGTGGGGGCGTGTGGATATTCTGGTTAACAACGCGGGGATTATTCGTGACGGCCTGCTGGCCATGATGGATGCTCAGCAATGGCAGGATGTGATTGATACGAACCTGACCAGCGTGTTTAACTTTTGCCAGGCTGTGACTCGTCAGATGATGTCGCAGCGGTATGGTCGGATTATCAACATGTCGAGTGTTGCGGCGGATGTTTCGAATCCGGGTCAGGCCAACTATGCGGCCAGCAAGGGTGGTGTTGAGGGGTTTACTCGCTGCATTGCCACTGAGCTGGCTCGGCGTGGCATCACAGCCAACGCGGTAGCTCCGGGGTTTATCGAAACTGACATGACGGTGGCGGTTGTGAATGCTGCCGGCGAAGAGATCAAGAAGAAGATTCCGGTGCGTCGTCTGGGTCGTCCTGAGGACATTGCCGGTGCGGTCATGTTTTTTGCGGCGGACGAGTCTTCTTATGTGACGGGTCAGGTTTTGAAGGTGGACGGCGGTCTGACGCTGGGTGGCTTGTGAGACTGAGCGGGATTTTGGGGGGGCTGAAAAAGGATTGCCATTTTTCCTGATGTCTTGTGATTGGGGAAGCTTCCCGATTTTGAGGAGTTTTGCTGCCAAAATGGCAGAAATTGCCTTTACTGAGTGAATGCTGGGCAGGAATGTCTGGAAGTCGATCAGTTTTCCGGCAACAATAGAAGACTGGGGCAGGCTGGTCAGGGGAGACCGGCATGTTTCTGTGGGTCGCTGACGCGACTCTGTCTGTCTGCTGGTTCATGCCGGCGGATTTGGGTGCCTGTTCTGAATCACGTTGCCGATTCGGAGCGGGTTGATTTGGATTGGCGACGTCGGCTGGGGGCTTGACTTCCGGCTCAGGAGAAACTGTTCGATGCCCTCTGAAGAAGAAATCCTGGACAAAGTTCGCGGGACGCTTGTTGACGCGCTGGGTGTGGATGACGACGAGGTCACACCGTCGGCAACTTTGATTGGGGACCTGGAAGCTGAGTCGATTGACTTTCTGGACATTGTGTTCCGTCTGGAAAAGTCATTTGACATCAAGATTCCTCGCGGCGAGCTGTTCCCTGAGAATCTGGCATCTGCTGATTCCGGTTTTGTGGCTGGTGGCAAAGTGACAGCTGAGGGTTTGGAAGAGCTGCGGCGGAAGATGCCGTATGCCGACCTGGATTCGTTTGCGAAGGATCCTGTCGTGAGTCGGATTTCTGACCTGTACACGGTCGGCATGATCGCTCGATTTATTGCAGCCCGTCTGAAGTGATGCGGACCTTCGGGTTTTGCTGTTTTACATGACGTTGGCGGTCGGCCCCGGTGTCAATATTTTGGCGCGGGGCCTCATTCTGATCGGCGGGCTGTGGCATGCGCTGGTACTGGATAGATCGGTTCATTGAGTTTGAATCCGGCAAGCGGGCTCGTTCTGTGAAGAACGTGTCTTTGGCTGAGGAGCATCTGCACGATCACTTCCCGGGTTTCCCGGTCATGCCTGGTTCGCTGATGATAGAAGGTATGGCTCAGACTGGCGGGATTCTGCTGGGTGAGCACTTTGGATTTCGGTACAACGTGATTCTGGCGAAGGTTCCGAAGGTTGTGTTTCACAGCTGGGCATGTCCGGGCGATCAGTTGATTTACACGGCCGACCTGCTGGATGCTCGGGACGAGGGTGGCAGTGTTTCTGTCGAGGCTGCGGTGGGTGACCGTCCGGTGGCATCAGCTGAAATCGTGTTTGCTCATTTGAAGACCGACGATCCGCAGTTCAGCCGGATTGATCAGAAGAATTTCGTGTTTCGGATGAACCTGCTGGACATTCTGACCGTGGGTAAAGCTGGCTCTGGTGTTGCCGGAGAGGGCGAGCGGCGTGGGGAGACTGGGGCATGAAGCGGCGAGTTGTGGTCACGGGTCTGGGGGCTGTTACGCCGCTGGGAAACGATGTTCCGACGATGTGGCAGTCTCAGTTGCAGTGTCGCAACGGCGTTGGTCCGATTACTCATTTTGATGCGACTCGGTTTCCGACGAAGTTTGCGGCTGAGGTACGTGGTTACGAATTTGAAAATCAGGTCGAGAATCCTGCGCGTTTTGCGGATGCTGGTCGCAACGTGCGGTTTGCGATTGGTGCAGCGCGGCAGGCTGTAGCGGATTCGGGAATTCATGATTCGCCGGGGTTCAATCCGGCGCGGTTTGGTGTGTACCTGGGTGCTGGTGAAGGTCAGCAGAACTTTTTTCAGTTCATGTCGCTGGTGTCTGAGGCATACCGCGAGGGCCGGATTGATCTGCAGCATTTCACAGAGAGTTTCATCAGTCGGATGAATCCTCGGTACGAACTTGAGCTTGAGCCGAACATGCCGGCTGCGCATCTTTCGAGCCTGTTTAATGCTCAGGGGCCGAACCTGAACTGTCTGACGGCTTGTGCAGCCTCCAGCCAGGCGATTGGTGAGGCAACTGAGATCATTCGGCGGGGTGAAGCTGAGATGATGCTGTCAGGCGGTGCTCACAGTATGATTCACCCGTTTGGTGTGACGGGGTTTAATCTTTTGACAGCTTTGTCTGAGCGAAATGATTCTCCTTTGACGGCGTCGCGTCCCTTCGATCTGAACCGTGATGGTTTTGTTCTGGGTGAAGGTGCGGGGATGTTGCTGCTGGAGGAGCTGGAGCACGCGAAGGCTCGCGGTGCCAGAATCTACGGGGAAATTCTGGGTTATGGTTCAACCGCTGACGCTTATCGCATCACGGATATTCATCCTGAGGGGCGTGGCGCGGTGGCCTGCATTCGGATGGCGTTGCAGGATGCTGAACTGAATCCGGAGCAAATTGGCTACGTGAATGCTCACGGAACAAGCACTCGTGTGAATGACCAGGTGGAGACGATGGCGGTGAAGGGTGGTCTGGGTGAGCATGCCTGGAAGACGCCGGTGTCGAGCATCAAGAGCATGATGGGGCACCTGATTGCCGCAGCGGGCGCGGTTGAGGCGATCACCTGTCTGCTGGCGATTCGCGACGGTGTACTGCCACCAACCATCAACTACGAAACTCCTGATCCTGAATGCGATCTGGATTACATTCCGAACCAGCCTCGTGAGACTCGCATCAAAGCGGCTCTTTCGAACAGCTTTGGATTTGGTGGTCAGAATGTTGCTTTGATTCTGGGTGGTTTTGCTGGTTAGTGTGTGGCGGGGGCGGTGTTTTTTTTGGGGGGGGTAGATCAGGGCCGTCAAGGTCTCTGATCGGGATGGATTCTGTATTTGTGACTGCAGTCGGACTGTGGTGACGTGGCTGGAGGATCCTGAACAACTGGATGTGTGCTTTTTGGCGCAGCTGGAGTGTTCCCCTTGATCTGGTTATATCTGATTTTGTTTGCGGGTCTGGTGGCTGTCGTTGAGATGCTGGCGACTCGGCGTCTGCTTGTGCCATCGATTGCTGGTTTCCTGGAGAAGGCTCCTGCCTTTCGAGTAACTCCGGGGCTGCCTGATCGACGTGCTCAGAGTGTGCAGTTTCGTACACTGGACGGCGTGAACCTGAGTGGCAGCGTGTGGAACGGCGAGCAGGAGTCGTGTGGGCTCATTCTGTATTTGCCTGAGATGGACGGCAACCACTGGATGGCTCCGAAGTACTGTGCTGCTTTGCTGGACGAGGGTTATGCGTTGTTTTCCTTTGATTTTCGTGGCCAGGGCGAGAGCGAGCGTCCTTCTGGATACTCAGCCAGTCACTGGATGACAGAACTGGAGATGCGTGACATCAGTGCGGCCATGGAGTTTATTGAATCGCATCCGCGTCTCAGTACTTTGCCGATCCTTGTCTTTGGCGTGAGTCGGGGCGGAGTAGGAGCGCTGCTGACCGGGGCTCGATACCCGAAGGTGCGTGGAGTCATAGCTGACAGTGCTTTTGGCACTTTGACGATGCTGCGGTTTTTTGCTGATCGTTTTGCCGACCTCATTTTGCCGCGATGGCTTTACCGTCTGGTTCCGAACTGGCATGTAGAGCGAACATTGCGTCAGGCGATGGCGTACAATGAGAGTCGCCGGGGTTGTCGTTTCGTGCACCTTGAGGACGAAGTTTCCGGGCTTGAAGCGGAAAGTGTGCTGCTGATTTCAGGCAGTGCTGATACTTATGTATCGCAGGACGTTGCCGGGCAACTGCATCGACTGGTTGGGAGCGGTTCGCAGCACTGGGTGGCTGCGGGAGCTCGCCACAATATGGCTCGCAGCGTACATCAGTCAGAGTATGACCGTCGTGTTCTGCAGCATGCTGCGGTATGCCTGCAGCCGTCTGTGATTCCTGCAGATGCGTTGTTGAGACCTTCAGCCGCTGTTTCGCAGGCTGGATGAGTAACCGTAGAACTGGGGGGCTAAAAACTCAGAAAGCTCTGACAGTGTGAGGCCTGTCAGAGCTTTCTGATGCGGAGGAGGTTTCGTGGTCTGTTCAGTCGAACAGAGAAGACAGTCGGAACCCTGACTTTTTCGGGGCTGCTGCCGGCTTTGATGTGATCTTTGAAGCTGGCTTTACGGTTGTTTTAGGTTTTGCCGGTGTGCTGGCCGGTACTGCTGCCGTGGCCGGAACTGGCCTGGGAGCATGGACCACCGGTTTGGGTGCTTCCAGTGGCCGGCTGACCGCTGGCTTTGCTGCCGTGACTGGCGTTGCCTGACGGCGGGCGGGGATTCGAACAACGCCTTCCGTAGAGTCCTGGGTGGCAGCGGCGTGGAGATGGTGGTTGTGTTGCTGGATCACAGTGGCCTGTCTGGGAACCGGACAGACGCGATTGTGAAACAGGGCCGGATTTGGTGTTGGCGGGATCATGCCAGGCTGAGGCTGCCATGATGGTACCTTGTGCAGGTAGTACCCGCTTTGAGCGGTATCAGCGGGATTTGGCACAACCGGGTACTGGGCAGTAAATCCACCGCCTGCGGTGCCGTAGGGGTGAGCCGGTACGATCTGCTGATACTGAGCCCAGTTGTAATTCACCGGCATGTTGACCGGGGGATTGTAGCCACCATCGGGGTAGAGCTGGAAACGGCTGAGCGGGCAGGCTGGGTTATTGCACTGTCCTGCGTGCTGATGACTGTGCTGGCAGTGCTGACAATTGGTATGGCTGACAGTGACGGCCTGCACCTGAGCCGATCCGGCGGGCTGCTGAGCCTGGGACGAGCCTGCTAGTGTCAATGCAGTAGTGACTGCAAGGCAGGCTGCTGAGAACATCTTCATAACGCCACGCTCCGGAAAAAGCTGTCTGATCCATGAAGGAATCTGATGAGAAGCTCCGTTCTTCCCCGTTTGGTCAATACAACACGCGTTCAGTCGATCACCAGGTGAGATCACCAGGTTTGAAACTTCATTCGCTGCGGGGCGGTCTGGGGATTCCAGGTTCCGAGCGTAGTGATGCGACTGGCCGGCATGCCGGAGCTGTAGTTGTACTGGTAGTTGACATTCGGTGCCGTGGGAATGACCACTGGCAGACCGTTGGCCCCGGTAGCGTACAGTTGCGTGTCGGCCGGGTTGACGTAACCCGGATTATCGGCATACACAGTATGATACTTTCCAAAGAGGGGCAGGCCTTGTCCATAGTTTCCTGACGGAATTGCCCATCCGAACAGACAATTGCACAATTCGTTCCCGGTGTGTGCGGGACCACCGTATGGGCCGGAGTTCCAGCCGCTGGAGGAGTGGTAATTTCCCGATCCGTGCTGGCCGAACAGACGCCCGCCGTTTCCGAAGCCGCCATGGTTTGCATCGTTCGGATGGACGGGGCGGTAAATCCGGCCGTTGCCATGATCACTGCCGTTTCCGGATCCGTTGCCATTGCCATTGCCGTGAGCGAGTCCGGGGCCGTTTCCGGCATTGCTGCCGTGGCCCTGCCCTGCTCCGTGGCCGGCTGCATGTCCGCTGCCGCTGCCATTTCCATTTCGGCTGCCGTTGCCATTGCGACTGCCGCTGGAGTTCCCTGATCCGCTGTGGCTGGCTTTGGATTTACCGCCCCCGAACAGGCTGCCGCCCAGCAGTCCTTTTCCACCGAACAATCCATTTTGGGAGTGTCCGTTGCCATGACCGGATTCGGCACACGCGTTCGGGTCGTGGCCTTCACCGCAGGGTCCGCCGGCCCCGGCTTCGGCGCAGGGGCCACCGCCATCGCCGCAGGTGCCGCCTTTAGCTCCTTCATCGCAGGTGCCGCCTTTGGCTCCTTCACCGCAGGGTCCGCCAGGTCCACCTTCGGCACACGGCCCGCCACTGGCGTTCTCTGCGCACTTGTCTGGGCTGAGGAAGGCTGTCTGGCGAATGGTTCCGGCACCGGTTCCCTGAGTTTTGCTGCGACCTGGGATCCGAACGATGCCTTCGTCGTCAGCTGTGGCGAGACCTGCCATTGAAGCGAGGCATGCGGCTACTGCTGTGTGCAACATTATCTTTGGGATGATCATAAGCCACCTGAGCGGAGTGAGAGCGTTTTAAAAAGTGCCGCTTTGAAAACAGAGGTACAGCCGTATGGCGACGGGTCAGTTGACCGGGGGCATGAAGAAAGCGAAGGGGCTGATGGAGGAGCGATATTTCACGTCCACCTGAGTGCCTTTCAGCTTCCAGTTTTCCTGTGACCAGACACCGAATGGGGTTACGAACCAGCCCCCGTTCACTTCATAGTAGTAGGGTGGGTAGAGTGCTTTGTACTGGTGTGCGTAGAGCATTTCGTGCGGATGCAGCGCCGGATTCGTGATTACTGCGCCACCCATCTGCTGTGGGATGCCGGCAACCGGTGCCGGGTAAAGGCTGGCGCCGGTCTGTGGGTATCCGGGCAGTGGCTGAGCGGGACCTGCGGGAGCCGGAGCCTGCTGGACTCCGGCATAACTGGCGGCGACGGTTTGTCGAGCGGGAACGGCTGGTTCGTAGGTCTGCCAGTTGCGTCCGGGGTGTACTGGCAGGCTGGCACCGTTCCCGGGAGCGGCAGTGCTGAAGTACTGTGGGCCGGCGACGGTGCTGGTGTTGGGCACTACGGGCGCCTGCTGGATTGGTCGTGGCTGTTCAGCGGGGGCTGCCGCGGTTTTGGCCGCGGGTGTCGGAGCTGAAATGCTGCGGGCGGCCGGTTTGTTGTCCAGTGGGCCACCGGCAGTGCGTCGGATGGAGACGGCCTGTCGTTCTGCGTCACTTACGACAGCTCGTTCGACTCCGGGTTTTTGCTGCTGGCTGCTGCGAATTTTGGCAGGGGGAGCGTTTTCGCCCCGGTTTCGCAGCCAGCCCATGATGCCCTGTGGCGCCGGCTTATCGGAAGATTTTTCCTCAGCCGGCAGGCTGCCAGCCGTCAGGACGCCGACGGCCAGTGCGACCAAACTACTGCGTAACATTTCAGACCCCTCCATGGATCGCCGAGCGTCTCTGTTTCAGCGGTGTTCGGAATCCTTCCGAACCTGAAAAGCGACGATTTTTCAGGGGAAAATCGCGGTCTGCGCGCTGCCCCTGGAATATTTCCTGCTTAGATATTCGGCCGGTCTCCGGTGGCGTAATGAATCAATCGCCGGGCTGCAGTGACCGGACAAGCAGCAGAACAATTGTTCGCCAGATATCTTTCGCAGACGGGAAAGTCAGCCTGGTTTTCCTGTTTTAGCAAATTCCCATGGTGAGTCGATCTGTGGATTTGCCGACCGATAGCCTATTATCCGCGACTGGCTCAGGCCGTGTGCAAATCCGGCATTCATTCGTTGTTGAATCAGCAGGCAAAGGAAGCCGCAGTGGCTCGCAGAAAGACGACTGGCAGGGGAACTGGTACAGAGGGTGCGGTTGCTCCGGAGGCCAGTGTGCAGTTTGTTCCGATCAGTGACGAAACTCGACGTCGCTACCTGAATTACGCGCTGTCGGTGATTACATCGCGGGCCTTGCCTGATGTGCGGGACGGTCTGAAGCCTGTACAGCGGCGAATTCTGTACGTGATGTTTGATCGTCTGCGACTGACTGCGGACGCGAAGACTCGAAAATGTGCCAAAATCTGTGGTGACACGACAGGTTCGTTTCATCCGCATGGTGAGGTTGCGGTTTACGAAGCGCTGGTTCGTCTGGCTCAGGATTTTACGCTGCGGTATCCGCTGGTTGAGGGTCAGGGAAATTTTGGTTCGATCATGGGTTTGCGGGCAGCGGCCAGTCGTTACACGGAAGCGAGACTGACTCGGCTGTCTGAGAATCTGATGAACGAGCTGCGGTTTGACACGGTCGACATGCGTTTGACGTATGACGCAGCGGATCAGGAGCCTGTGATTCTGCCGGCTCGATTTCCGTCTTTGCTGGTCAACGGTTCAACGGGGATTGCGGTGGGGATGGCGACCAGCATGCCGCCTCACAATCTTGGTGAGGTGATGAAGGCGGCGGTGCATCTGGTGGAGAATCCGGACGCATCGGTTGCTCAGCTGATGCGTTTTGTGAAGGGGCCGGATTTTCCGCTGGGCGGGCGGATTGTCACAGATCGGGCACAGTTGCGGGAGATGTATGAAACCGGTCGTGGTTCGATTCGGATGCGTGGTGAGTGGAGGTTTGACGAAGAGGGCCGGCGTCGGATTGAAAACCGCATCATTGTCTATTCGATCCCGTATGGTGCGGCGACCGGTCCGCTGATGACGGAGATTGGTGAGCTGATTGCGGCCCGCAAGTTGCCGCAGCTGGAATCCGTGAATGATGAGACCAACGAAGAGAACGGTCTGCGGATTGCCATCGAGCTGAAGCCGGGTGCTGACGCTGAGGCGGTGATGGCTTATCTGTACAAGCATACTTCGCTGGAGCAGAACTTCAGCTACAACGCCACGTGTCTGGTGCCGGCCGAGAATGGCCAGACGGTGCCTCGGGTGCTGAGTCTGAAGGAGTTGCTGCAGTACTTTCTGGATTTTCGGTTTATCACTGTGCAGCGTCGTCTGCAGTATCAGCTTGAGCAGCTGCGTCGTCGCATTCATATTCTCGAGGGTTTTGCGATAATCTTCGACGGACTTGATCGAGCATTGAAGATCATTCGTGCCAGCAGCGGCAAACGTGATGCGGCTGAAAAGCTGATGGCTGAATTTCCGCTGGATGAGCTGCAGACGGAGGCGATACTGGAGCTGCAGCTGTACCGGATTTCGAAGCTGGAGATTGGTCGGATTCGTGAAGAGCTGGCCGAGAAGCAGGCGGAGGCAGCTCGGATCGAGGCGACTTTGAAGTCCAAAGCGAAGATGTGGAAGCTGATTACGACAGAGCTTGAGCAGGTGGCTGCGGATTTTGCGGATGGACGTCGCAGTGAACTGGGTTCAGCCGAGGAGGTTGTGGAGTATGATCCGCAGGCTTATATCGTACGGGAAAACACGAACGTCGTGGTGACGAAGGACGGCTGGATCAAGCGTGTGGGTCAGCTCAGCAGTGTCGCGAGGACTCGTGTTCGCGAGGGTGACGCGGTTTTGACTGTGGTGCCCGGCAGTACGGTGGATCATGTTGTTTTCTTCTGTTCTGACGGAATCGCGTATACTTTGCCGATAGATCAGATTCCGGTTTCTTCGGGTTACGGGGAGCCACTGGCGAAGCGGGCAAAGATGCAGGATGGTGTCAGTGTGATGGCTGCATTGCCAACTGATGGCAGGTTTGTACCGGATTTGGCAGCAGTGGGAGACGGTGTCGGTCTGACGCTTCTGATTGCGACTCGCAGCGGCAACATCATGCGGCTGCCATTTGAATCGTTTCGGACGGTTTCCACCAAGGCAGGTCGCAAATTTTGTCGGCTGGCGAAGGGAGATCAGGTTGTATCTGTAGAGCTGGTACGTGACGCGGAAACGATGTTTATGGCATCGAAGCGAGCTCGGGTGCTGCATTTTCGAATTGACGAGGTGCCTGTTCTGGGTGGTGCCGGCAAGGGAGTGAGAGGATTGAAGCTGGAGGCGGGTGACGAGGTTTTGGGGATTGTGCAGTTGTCGCGTCCGAGTGACTGTCTGCGGGTCCGCAATGACAATGACAGCGTGCTGAGTTTTGGTCAGACGAAGTACCAGGTTAGTTCGCGTGGCGGGCGTGGTGTCAAAACCAGTTCGCGGACGAACTTTTTGGAGATCCTGCAGCCGGAGATTCAGTTGGTTGACTGGAGTCAGTTCGGGGGTGTGGGTGAATAGTACTTTAGCGTACGTAGACGAATTCGTTGCTGTTCAGCAGGACTCGGCACCATGCTGACAATCCGAATTCGCGGCTGAAGTCTGCAGCCTGCTGCAGTTCATGGGGGTCAGCCGTGCGTCCCAGTGCCGTTTCGAAGATCCATGAGATTTGAGCTGGCTGATCATCTCTGATTTCCCTGCGGGCACGTTCGGTCAGTGATTCTGCGAGGCGGAACACGAGGTCATTATTGAGCAGTGCGAGTGCCTGCAGCGGTGTTGTTGTGACCGGGCGTCGCTGAGCTGCGGCGGAGGGATCTGGGCAGTCGAAGGTGTCGAGGAACGGGTTTCGACCTCCGCGAGGCACGAACCTGTAGATAGTGCGTCTCCAGCCGGCATTGCCATCTTCGGTGAGCGGGTCATAGAAGTTACTGCCTTTGAATTTGAAGTGCCGCATATCTCGGTAGCCGCGTCCTCCCACAGTGCGATCGAGGACTCCGGCTGCAGCCAGCATCGCATCTCGCAGAGATTCGGCTTCAAGACGTTGCGGAGTTCTGCGGTACAGCAGTCGATTATCGGCATCGATGGATTTCGCGTCCGGGCGTGGCAGTGATGCCTGTTTCCATGTTTCTGAGGTGACGATCAGTCGATGCAGTGGTTTCAGCAGGAAACCCTGGCGACGGAATTCCGAGGCCAGCCAGTCGAGGAGTTCCGGGTGACTGGGGCGTCCGCCGTTGAAGCCGAAATCACCGGGCGTTGGTACGATGCCCTGTCCAAAGTGGTAGTGCCAAACTCGATTCGTCATGACTCGTGCGAACAGTGGATTTTCGGGATGAGTGATCCATGTGGCGAGAGCCATGCGGCGTTCGCGATCGGAGGAGTTGGGTGGCAGCTGAAAATCTGGTGCAGCACCTCGGACGGCGCGGAGTCCGGCAGGTGCAACGACTTCTGATGGCTGAGAAACATCGCCGCGTTTCAGGACGTGAGTGATCCCTGGTTCGGCAGAGATACAGGTGTAGAGGGACGACTGCTGTTGTTCCTGCAGGCTGCGGCGGAGTGAACTGGCTGACTTTTGCTGTTGTTCGAGATTCAGCAGCTGGTGTGTTTGATCTTCGGTCATGGCTGCCAGCAGTTCGGCCCGTGGTATGCTTTGCGAGCCACGGGCAACGGCTGATGCGGCGACTTCATCGGCTGTCAGTGCGCGATCATAAAACTGGACTCGATCGATGCTGCCCTGCAGCAGTCGATTACCTCCGGCCGGCCCGTGTCGGAGTCCGAACACGAGCTGAGCAGTTTTGGCTGCGTAGTTCTGCAGATCACCTGGACGAAAGGCACTTCCATATGGCAGACCTTCTCTGTAGCCGATGATTGTGCCATCCTGCTGGTAGACGATTGCGACATGAACAAAGCGATCTGCTGCATCATTTTCAGCGGTACCGTTAAACGGCGAGGTTCTGGTGAATCCATTGCTGCCTGCCATCCAGCGACGTGGTTCGCGTTCGGCGAAGACGATGGCATCGAAGATGCTGCCGTCGGTTGTTTGCAGGCTGACGGCAGCTCCGCCGCTCTGCTCGAGTGTTCCGAGGCGTACCCAGGCTTCGAGGGTTTTTTCGCGGATATCTTTGGGGAGTGGCGGAGTTTCGACGAAGGAACCTGCGCCGTCGAGCTGCAGGCTGCCGTCTCTGATCGCAGCATTTCCGCGTGCGGTGCCGTGCAGTTCACCGATGGAATCCTGCAGGTCGGCATTGAATTCCCACGCTGCCATGGGCTGCGGTGGCTGGCTTCCAGGCGGCTGTCCCTGCTGTCGTTTTTTCAGGATTGCGGAAATGACGGGTGCTGTCAGCTGGTCCAGCTGCTGTGCCGTGGTCTGCAGGGTTTGCTCGGCCTGCTGCAGTTGCTGCTGCTGTGCGGAGTTGCGCGGGATCTTTACATCACGAGTCCCGTGCCGGACACCTGCCAGTGCTGCGGCGAAGCTGTAGTATTCGCGGGCAGAGATGGGGTCGAATTTATGATCGTGACAGCGGGCGCAGTTGACGGTGAGTCCCAGAAAAGTCTGGCCGACGGTGCCAACCAGATCTTCCATTTCGTCCTGCGCCATTGACTGCCGCATTTTTTCGCTGGAAGGCAGAGTGGTGTTGTGTGCTCCGGCTACCAGGAAACCGGAGGCTGCTGCAGCGAGAGCATCCTGGGGCTGCATCACGTCGCCGGCGATTTGCAGCCTGACGAACTGGTCATAAGGCAGGTCGTTGTTGAAGGCGTCAATCAGCCAGTTGCGGTAGGGCCAGGCGTTATCGCGTGGTTCGTCGTATTCGAACCCGTTACTTTCACCGAAACGGACAACATCCAGCCAGTGTCGTGCCCAGCGTTCACCGTAGTGTGGTGAAGCCAGCATACGGTCAACAAGTTGTTCCCATGCATGCGGGCTGTTGTCAGCAAGGAAGGCGGCGGTATCGGCTGGTTCGGGTGGCAGGCCAAGGAGGTCGAAGGAGAGTCGTCGGATCAAAGTGCGACGGTCGGCCTGTGGCGATCGCTGCAGGCCGTTTTCTCGCAGTTTGGCATCGACGAATGCGTCGATGGGGTGTATGGCTGCAGGATTTTCGGCGGAGATATTTTGCAGCGGCCGAAGTGACCACCAGTCGAATCCGGCGCGAGTTTCGCTGGAGTACTGATAGGGGTCGATGGGATCTGTTCCCCATGTTGCGCCGGCTTGAATCCAGCGTTGCAGGATCTGCTGTTGTTGGGCTGGCAGAGGTTTTTCGGGTGGCATTTCCCCCTGCAGAACTCGCTGCAGCAGCAGACTGTTGTCGGGCTGGTCAGCGTTGTATGGGCTGCCGGAATCGCCGCCTTTGCGAAAGCCTGCCAGAGTTGTCAGGTTCAGGCCGCCTTTGGGATCATCGGTGCCGTGGCAGCCGAGGCAGTGGGCGGCGAGCAGCGGGGCAATCTGAGTGTCAAAACTGTGAGTGGCCGGGCTGTCCTGGGCCGGCGCCGGAGCGAGCCGGAAGGTCAGCAGCAGTATGGGCAGCAGGAACGGCCCGCAGGCAGAAAGGGTGCGCAGGACTATCGGGCAGGACATAGGTAACATCCGAGCAGAGCCTTGGCGGGAGGTACGTCTGGCGACGGCTGCGGACAGCATAGCACTTTCTGGGCTGCAGAAAACGCTGCAGGGTCCTGAATACGCGAGAATCAGAGTCGGCTTAGCCGGGGACGCCGTGATAGCTGCGATACCACTCAACGAATTTTCGGACACCGACTTCTATCGGAGTATCAGGGCGGAATCCTGTGGCGGTCTGCAGCGCCTGAATATCGGCACAGGTGGATTCTACGTCTCCGGGCTGCATGGGCAGAAATCGTTTTTCGGCGACGCGACCGATGGCCTGTTCAAGGGTTTCGATCAGCCGCAGCAGCTGAACCGGCTGATTATTGCCTATGTTGTAGACAGCCCATGGTGCAGCGGTACCCATGGTTTCCATTGCCTGCGGGTCTGAGGGACGGGGGATCAGGTCATTTGTGCGAACCACACCCTCGACGATGTCGTCAATGAAGGTGAAGTCACGCTGCATGCGACCGTGGTTAAAGACATCGATGGTTCGTCCGGCAAGAATGGCTTCGGTGAACAGCCACATTGCCATATCAGGGCGCCCCCACGGGCCGTAGACGGTAAAGAATCTTAGGCCAGTGGTTGGCAGTCCGAACAGATGGCTGTAGGTGTGTGCCATCAGTTCGTTGGCCTTTTTGGTGGCGGCATACAGGCTGACGGGATGGTCAACGCGATCTTCTACGGAGAACGGTGTTTTTTTGTTGGCACCATAGACGGAGCTGGAGGAGGCGTAGGTGAGGTGTGCCACCTGATGGTGCCGACAGGCTTCAAGGATGTTGACGAATCCGATGAGGTTGGAGTCTGCGTAGGCGTGTGGATTTGTGAGCGAGTAACGAACACCGGCCTGTGCGGCGAGGTGAATGACGGAATCAAACTTGTGCTGCTGAAAAAGCTGTTCCATGCCCTGGCGATCTTCGAGTGCCAGCTGGAGGAATGAAAAGCCGGTTCTGCCAGTCAGCAGTGCCAGTCGATCGTGTTTCAACTGAGGCGAGTAGTAGTCATTCAGGTTATCGATACCCACGACCTGATCTCCGCGGGCCAGCAGGGCAGCGGAAGTATGCATACCAATAAAACCGGCTGCGCCGGTGACAAGAATCCGAGCCATGTTTCAGATACGCTGCGAGGTATGGAGGAATCGCCGGTTTTTCGGCAGCCAGTGGCGGTCCGAACAGCGCGATGATCTTAGCGTCGGTCAGTGGGTTTCGGCAGAGCAATCTGTGGTTGAACGGGTGTTTCCGTAATTGCAACGAAAATCCGCAGTCTTTTCGCCTGCCAGCCGTACGTAAGGTCGGTTTTAGGGTTTTGTTGCCAAAAAGCGACAGCGGAATGGAGTGCAGCAGAGGCATTCTGCTCTGGAATTACAGCGGTTTTGACTGTCGCACGATGCTGTTTCGCACGGACTGAATCTGTTGATTCAGAGTCGTACCGGACCATTTCAGGGGGGCTGCAAATCGTTTCAGAATGGCCCGTTCGTCGCTGGTCAGCCGACCATCCACAAAGGCGACGCGAATCAGATCCTGCAGCAGCAGTTCCAGCTGGTCTGTGGACGGGGGTATCTGCAGAGCGGTTTCGGCGAGCGTGACGGCCTGTTCCATGCGGGCCTGAGTCATTCCCAGCTGCGTGGCCAGTTCCTGCAAAAACCGGGATTCGGCGGCAACAAGTTGGCCGTCAGCTTTCAGCATGGCAGCGGCGCAGGCGATGATCTGTTCCGGCGCCATGCTGGTGGACTGCCATGCTGAGAGCTGTTGCCATGTGGGCAGAGGAGGCGGGACGTTGTCCGGATCA
>Ga0172372_10001342_pt1 | contig 38184 bp, 32 predicted proteins | sample LakKiv5m_2_FD_114544 | JGI IMG/M metagenome (GOLD analysis project Ga0172372, IMG submission 114544) | Freshwater microbial communities from Kabuno Bay, South-Kivu, Congo - kab_092012_9.5m | ecosystem: Environmental > Aquatic > Freshwater > Lake | place: Democratic Republic of the Congo...
ATGGATTTTACCGATGCAGAATTAACTAGGGCAAAGACCAAGTTGCTAACGCATGTAGTTCTATCAGGGGAATCTACCATGGGGCGGATGCGCTCTTTGGGGCATGAATGGTTAGCTCGAAAGCGTATTCATTCTTTGAGTGAAGAGGCGGAGCGAATTAGGAAAGTAACCAGAGCGGACATCGAGGCAGCCCTTAAGAAATACCCTTGGAAAGATTGGTCTGAGTTTAAGCTGCTATCTGCTTAACAATTACCTGTCTTCGTAGTAATCATCCTCATCGAGGTCGATGTCATCATCATCTTCGTCCTCATCTTCGTCTTCGTCTTCTTCCTCTTCTTCGGTGCGCTCGAAGACGTCTGGGTCAAGCTCTTTGAGAGCGTCTTCAAGAGTGCTAGCAGCTGAGGCTATGAATGCAGAGGAGTGATCTTCAGAATCTATTATGACCTCGGCGGCCGAAGCTAACTCTGTTATCAAACCGGATGTTATTTCATCTTCGGATTCATCCCCGTATTCTTCTTTAAGACGCGACTCGACCTCTTTGAAGGCCTGAAGGAAGGCGGATAGTCCTTCAACGAGTTTGTTGGCGGACTTTTTCTTTGCGGGGGTCACTTGAGTCTTAGTGACGGCTGGTTTTGCAGTTTTGCCTTTCATACGGATTCCGAAGTTTAATTACTCCTTAAAATAATTACAAAACCCTCAGAAAATCAAGGGTAGATAACGGTTCACAGGAATATAATACCGTGATACAAGGACAGGGCCATTTAATACCAAGGAAAGGGAACATGAGAGCTCTTTTAGGACCAGTCTTCATTTGTATCGTAGTTGCCATGTCAGGTTGTTCAAACTCCAGTAATAGTGCAGCACCACACAGAAAATTAACCCAAAGTCCATTTACAACAACTTTTACAGATCGGGAGTCTCTACTTAAGGTAAGCTCGATTGTGGTTCTAGATACCCAGTGGGACAGAGAGGCTCAGGGCTGTAAGGATCATTTTGATCCAGAGCGTAAGTTGGATCAGGTATTTAGATCTGAATCTAGATTGAGCGTCCTGAGCAATGGTCAAGATCTGGGATCGGATATTAGGTCGGCAATCTCCGCAAACAATGCAGACGGTGGGATATCTTTGCGATTGATCAGGTGCGTCGAGAGAATTGGTTCATCTTTTGGAGTTAGTGAGCCAGCTCAAGTAGGATTCCTTATGAGCCTTTATGATCGTTCGGGGAGAGCGATCTGGACCGGTGCCTTTAGCATGAAGGACCAGGCAATTATCGACAATCTTCTCACAGCGGGGGAAAAGCTAAAAGTTGGCACGGGCTGGGTAACTGCGTCTCAGATATTTGAGCACGGCTTAACTTTGGCAGCTCGTGAATTGGAAACCCAAAGAACGGGTTTCTTTTTAAACGGAAGAAATTAAGGCACCTAGTAGCGGTTTCTGGCTTAATTTTGTCCGTTTCCAAAAACATCGGGTTGTTAGACAATCTATCATAATTTGAACGTCAAACTGGCGAGTCGTCATTCCGGAGGGCTCTCGGTGTTTTTTCCCAAAGTAGTGGGATGGGGAGGTTTACGTTCGTGGGTACTACAAAAAGAAGACCTGAATCTAGAAGCAGATCTAAGCGTTCCAAACCAAGTATTGGAAGACAACCTAAGGACTATAATTGGGTACCAGAGGCGCTGGCCATAATCTTTGGCTCGGCCGCCACTTTTATCCTTATCAGCATGCTTATTCAAAATCATGCCGTAGTTGACCTCTTTAGCCTCGGGGAGGGCGCAGGTCGGTTGCTGGGACCAGTTGGGAGTTTCATTGGGGTTCTTCTCTTCGGTGCCTTTGGCTGGAGCTCATTAATATTTGTTTTTTGGTTGAGTTTTTTGGCGGTGAAGGCTTGGAAAGAGGAGCTTGTATTTAAAGATAAGAACCATTCCACCTGGATTCTGGTAGTTGGTAGTATCGGGATTGTTCTGTCATCTGCCACCTGCGTAGCTATTCTTTCTGGTCATTCTGGCGGCGGCGATGTTGGAGTGATAATCGCAAATCCACTTATTTCGTTATTCAGTAAGGCTGGTGCTTTGATGGCATCGCTTGCGATATTCCTTATGGCAGTGAGCTTTACTATGGGAAGATCGCTGGTGGAGCTAGCTGGAATTGCCTGGGATCTGCTGACTGATTTAGGTGCTTTGGTATTTGTAAGTTTACCCATCTTTGTTCTCAACTGCTTTTCATGGTGCTTTCGACAGCTAGTGAACGCAGTCACCTTGGTGCTCGAGGCGATGTTTTCTCCCGAGGTTGTGGAGAGATTTAGAACTATATTCGGTAGCGGCGAGATAGAGAGACCTGTACTTAAAGCCAAGCCATCGGTCCGGAAGAATGTAATTCAAGTCGAGGATGAAGAGACCGAAGAGGTGGATGAATCCGAGGTGGACGAAGAAGAGTATGAAGTCCAAGTAAATAGAAGATCGAAAGAAGATAAGGTCTCCTTGAGGGAGTTGCAGAAGGTAAAGAAACAGTTGGAGGAAGAATCTCCTGCGGCGGACATTTTTTATTCTGGAACTTATACGGCTCCAGACATGACTCTTCTGGCCCAGGGCCAGCCGGTAGAGGGTGGCGAGGATGATGATGATCTTGTAAAGAAGTCTCGCCAAATTGAGGGTAAATTAAAGGACTTCGGTATATTGGGCCGAGTTACAGAGGTACATCCAGGACCGGTCATTACTCTTTTTGAGTTTGAACCCGCGGCAGGAGTAAAGGTGGGTCGGATCGCTGCTCTGTCTGACGATCTATCTATGACCCTTAAGGCTGTTTCTGTTCGAATTGTGGCTCCAATTCCAGGTAAGGGCACGGTCGGAATCGAGGTTCCAAACAAGAGCCGGGAAGTTGTTCGTTTACGAGACGTTCTAGAGAGTCAGGATTGTGTCAGAGCTTCATCCAAGCTCACCATAGGGTTAGGTAAGGATACATACGGCAATGCAGTGGTAGCTGATATAGCCAAGATGCCTCACTTGCTGATTGCTGGTGCTACGGGTACGGGTAAATCGGTTTGCATCAACGCAATTCTTTTAAGTCTACTTTATAGAGCCACCCCAGCGGATCTCGGTCTTATCATGATCGATCCCAAGATTTTGGAGCTCAGTGTATATGATGGTATCCCGCATTTAAGGGTACCCGTCGTGACTGTACCGAAACAAGCTAAGGCCGTGCTGGAATGGTCGGTGCACGAGATGCATCGCCGATATCGATTAATGCAGAAGATAGGTGTTCGCAGTATCGATGCCTACAATAGAGTTGTTCGTGGCGAGGAAGAGCCAGAAGATAAAGAAGCAAAGTCTCTGGCTGAAGAAGTGGAGGTTGAGTTGACTGAGGACCAGGTTGTTGATGGTTCTAGCGCACCCGAGGGGGAAGGAGCCGAGGAGAGTGAGGCTGAGGAGATATCAACACCGGGCGAGAAGTTAATTGCCCTTCCTAAGATAGTAATAGTGATCGATGAATTGGCCGATTTGATGCTTTCAGTCGGGCGGGAGGTTGAAGATCTAATCACCAGATTGGCTCAAAAGGCCAGAGCCGCAGGCATACATCTTATCGTTGCAACTCAAAGACCATCGGTTGATGTTATAACGGGTCTCATCAAGGCCAACTTCCCAGCTAGGCTATCGTTCCAGGTATCAAGTCGAGTTGACTCTCGAACGATTATCGATGGAATAGGTGCTGAGAAGTTATTAGGGCAGGGTGATATGTTGTTTATGCCTCCAGGGGTGGCATCTTTACGGCGTGTGCATGGGGCCTTCGTTTCTGACTCCGAAGTTAAGAGGGTGGTGGCCCAACTAAAGAAAGATTGCAAGCCTGTTTACGACTCCTTCATTCAAGAGCTGTGTGACAAAGCTATGAAGGAAGAGAGTGAAGGTGGATCAGGTGAGAATGGCTCGGATGAGCATGATGATTTATATGATGAGGCAGTTAAGGTAGTGCTAGAAAAGGGCAAAGCCTCAACATCTCTCATTCAGAGGCATTTAAGAATAGGATACAATAGAGCGGCGCGTATTATTGAAATGATGGAGCGGGAAGGGCTGGTTGGGCCTGCTGATGGTGCTAAACCGCGAGAGGTGATAGATTCTGGAGCTAATGATTTATAAAGGATTATTAGGAAACTTTCTTGCCGTTTTTCTCTTGGTCTCATCGGTGTGTGCCGAAGTCCAAGAGATGTCCTGCATTAAAAAGCTAGAAACATCAGCCCTTGAGGGGCGTGTTGCTTCGGTAGAGAAGACTTACGCTTCTGTTAAGTCTTTGAGAGGTAGCTTTGCTCAATATGCCTTCCTAGAAGCACTAAATTCCTCTGAGGTAAGCGAGGGAGATTTAATATTTCTGAAGCCTGGCAGAATGCGCTGGGTTTATAAAAAGCCCGAGCCTCAGCAATTTATATCTGATGGTCAGACACTCTGGTTGCATCAACCGATGGATAATCAGGTGATCGTGGATAATTTCAAATCTGTTATGAGGGGGGATATCCCGGTTTCTTTTTTGCTTGGGTTGGGAAGTCTTAGCAAGGATTTCAAAGTGGTGGGTGGATGCGAGGGGAAGGGCGGAATTGTAGTAGACCTGCTACCAGCTAAAAAAGATGAGAGTCTGCAGCGAATGAAGTTGTTAGTTGATGCCTCAAGTAACCTGCCTGCCGGCGCTGAGATTACCGATGCAGCAGGGAACAAAAATACTTTTATTCTAAAGTCCATCGTATCAAATGGAGAGATTCCGAATGGGGCTTTTGTGCCTTCATTCCCCAAGGGTACAGATGTGGTTGATAATAGAAAAAAGTAGCCTGAACTTAGGCACCTAAAGCCCTGAAAGTATCCCCTAAAATGCCTGTTTAGCCCGATATTGCTGCCATTTGGAGGGCACTGAGTGCGATTTTAATAGTTTTAAGTTTTAGGGTATACTCCTACCCTTATGGTGAGAGGGCTAAAAATCGTTGATCAGTCTCAAGGTAGTAATTCCTGTGGACCCGGAGGTGCATATAACACCCAAGGTACAGTGATGAATATCCCGGGAGTTAAACCGAGTGAATTCAAGGGCCGTGTTGCCGTTGTGACACTAGGTTGTGCCAAGAATAGAGTTGATTCTGAAGTAATGCTCGGCAGCTTTATGAAGAGTGGCTTTGAAATAGTCACCAGTCCGTCCGAAGCAGATGTGATATTGGTCAACACCTGTAGCTTTCTGGAGAGTTCAGTAAAGGAAAGTATAGACGCTATACTTGAAGTCTCAGAGTTCAAAACAAAAGGACGATGCCGTCAGATTTTAGTCGCAGGCTGTTTAGTGGAGCGTTACAGAGAGGAGCTCTTAAACACTATGCCTGAGGTGGATAGATTTGTTTCGATTGATGATATCTCAAAAGTAGGAGATATCGCTTCTGGTCAATTCAATAGCTTGATTGAGAGAGCCGCGAGACCTTACTTTCTTTATGATGATACTTTACCAAGGTACCTCTCAACAAAAACACATACAGCATATGTGAAAATCTCAGAGGGGTGTAATCGACCTTGTACTTACTGCATTATCCCAAAGATACGGGGTGCCATGCGGAGTCGGGATCTAGATTCTGTTGTTAGAGAGGTAAGTGATCTGGGGCAAAGAGGCGTCAGAGAGATTAATCTAATTGCCCAAGATCTGACATCTTACGGGCTAGATAAAAAAGGTCCTAAACTAGTAGATCTTTTAAGGGCGATTGATAAAGAAAAGGCAGTCGAGTGGGTGAGGCTCCTTTACGCTTATCCAGTGGGGACCGATGATGAGCTTCTAAGAGCTATCGTGGATTTACCCAGCGTGGTTGAGTATCTTGATATTCCACTGCAACACTCGAGTGAGGAAGTCCTCAAAGCCATGAAGCGACCAACCGGTCAGTTTTCGGCAAGAAAAATCACAGAAAAGATTAGAACAGTAGCACCACAAATCGCTATAAGAACCACCTTCATAGTTGGCTTCCCAGGTGAGACTGAGAAAGACATCGACGATTTAGAGAGCTTTATCAAAGAGGGACATTTTACTAATTTAGGCGTGTTTACTTACTCACCTGAGCCAGGAACTCCTTCTCATGATATGGCTGGACAGATACCTCAAAAGATAAAAGAGGCTCGAAGAGCAAGACTGATGTTGGCCCAAAGAGAGGTGGTGCAGAAAAAACTCGATACTTTTATCGGTCAGGAGCTTCAGACCTTAGTAGAAGGGACACATGAGGATACGGATCTTCTACTCTCTGGGCGAAGCAGATTTCAGGCACCCGAGATTGATGGCACTATAATCATAAATGAGTTCGCTGAAGGACTTGAAGGCATAAAGCCAGGGCAGATAGGCACAGTAAAAGTTACTGAAGTAGCGGGTTATGACTTAGTCGGAACTTTGGTAAAGATTGAAGGAAGGTAAATCTCGTTATGAAGCCACGGATTGGGATATTCATAATCGCCTACAACGCTGTAGATCATTTAATCAAAACTATTTCTCGAATACCAAAAGATACCTACCAGCAGGTGGAAGAGATATTTGTCATTGATGATGCTAGTCCAGATAACACCTACTATGCTGCCTTGGGATATAAGCATGAGCATAAAATGGACAAGCTGACCGTGATGCGTAACTCCAAGAATCAGGGTTACGGCGGTAATCAGAAAGTTGGATATAAATATGCCCTAGAAAGGGGGTTAGATATTGTTGCCCTTGTTCATGGAGATGGTCAGTACGCTCCAGAGAGATTGCCCGACCTTCTGGACCCGTTAGTGACAGGTAGAGCCGATATGGTTTTTGGTTCAAGAATGTCTCACAATGGCGAGGCCTTGAAGGGAGGGATGCCGTACTATAAGTATTTTGGAAATAAAATTCTTAGCTCTATTCAAAACAAACTAACTGGATTGAATCTCAGTGAGTACCACTCAGGATACAGATTGTATTCTATGGAGGCCTTAAGAAAGATTCCTTTCCATGAGTTCACCAACACCTGGCACTTTGATACGCAGATAATACTAGCCATGGCAGAGCGCAATCTTCGCATAGTTGAAAAACCTATCCCAACATATTACGGCGATGAGATCTGTCACGTAAACGGCATTCCTTATGCTGTAAACTGTATAAATTCATCTTATAAATACTACCTCCACCGTAGAGAGGGATCTTTTATGTTCCCAGGGATATACACCCCGGCTTAGATTTTCTTTACTATGGCTAGGTGTTGATAGGCCATTAATCCCGGTAGCAGTGAGGCGATCGATAGCCTGAGCAGAGAGAACAATCTAAAAAAGGGATTATTCCATAGGATTTTGGGAAGGATTAATTCAACGGGCTCTATCGAAGCTCCGAGTCTAATAATTCTCAGATGCCCCTCAAGATTAATAATATTTTTTAACCTTGAACGAGTAAAGAACTGAAGATGGGTGCGATCTAATAGCCCTCTAGAGGTGTAATTAAAAAATCCAAAAAAGAGAGGGATTCTGACGCTCCAGTGAGCAATGTTTGGAACAGAAATTAGAAGAGTGCCTCCAGGTTTTATGAGCTTGCCAACTTTTTCTAAAAAGTCTTCAGGATGAGGAGTGTGCTCAAGCACATCGAGTAATAAAATCAGGTCAAATTTCTTATCGGCAAAAGGCTCAAAAGATGATTCTACGATCTTGTAAAAATTCCTGGCTCTCTCTTTTGCCTCTTCATCAACCTCTACGGCATATAGATTTGCGAATCCCGCATTTTTTAAGGTCATACCAATAGCTGAGCTACCACAGCCAATATCTAATACCTCAGTTTCTTTTGGGAATTTTAAGCATTCGGCGATAGCCCAACTATGGCTGGAACCCCAAAATGGCTTAAATTTATACTTATCCAGGGCTCCCTGTTTGGGAAGCTTTTCGTTAATATTTGCTGTTTCGTGACTTTCCAAGGTAGCCTCTGATAATATCGTTCATCTTTCAGTAGTTTGGCATAAATTAAATGTACAACCCAAGTCTACATTTTTTCTTCACAGGGATCGGGGGTATCGGAATGTCCGGTATCGCCGAGGTCTTATTGCGTCAAGGCTTCAAGGTATCAGGCTCGGATATTGCTTTCAATGACTCCTGCAAGCGGCTGAGCGATATGGGAGCTATAATCAATATAGGGCACAAAGCCTTGAACCTCCCGCCTGATGCTTCGTTATTAGTGTACTCATCGGCCGTCAAGAAAGATAATCCTGAATTATTAGCTGCTCAGGAAAGGAAGATACCGGTGGTGCCTAGAGCTCAAGTTTTGGCAGAGCTAATGCGGCTTAAACACGGCATCGCAGTAGCAGGTTCGCACGGTAAAACTTCAACTACAAGCTTTATTGCTCATATGCTTCATTCTGCTGGAGTGGATCCCACCGTGGTGATAGGTGGCAAGGTAAATAGTATTGGTGGCAGCGGAGCTCGATTAGGTAAGGGAAGCTTTCTAGTGGCTGAGTCTGATGAAAGTGATAGAAGCTTTCTTCTTTTAAGACCGACCATTGCGGTCGTGACAAACATAGATTCCGAACACCTAGATGCTTATAGCTCTATGGCAGAACTAGAGGAGTCTTTTAAAACATTCATAAATTCAGTTCCTTTTTATGGTTTGGCAGCTTTATGCACAGATGATCCGAGATTGCAGAAGATCTCAGCCAATTATGAAAGAAGGCAGGTTACCTTCGGATTAGGGCCAAATTCCGATATCCGAGCGACAGATATCTCGGCTGGAAGAGACGGAATGCTGTACTCAGTCCTGAGGAAAGGGGAGAAGATGATGTCACTAAACCTTCCAATGCATGGTTACCACATGGTTTCAAATAGTTTGGGAGCTGTGGCGGTTGGGCTTGAATTAGGGCTATCTCCAGATCAGATCAAGCACGGACTAGAGACCTTTCCTGGGGTAGGAAGAAGGCTTGAATTGATAGCGGAAGTAAACGGAGTTGAGGTGATGTCTGATTATGGTCATCATCCAACAGAAATTCGAGCCACCATTGGTGCTCTCCGTCAGAGTAGACCTGGATCCAATATTCATGTGGTGTTTCAGCCGCATAGATATAGTAGAACCAAGAGCTGTTTTGTGGATTTTGTGGGAGCATTTAAAGATTGCGACGCCGTCTACGTTACTGAGATTTACTCCGCCAGTGAAGATCCGATTCCGGGTGTTACTGGGGAGATTCTTAAGTCAGCGCTGGATCATCCTGATAAAAAATTTATCGGTGAGCCTAAAAATTTCCTCGATAAGTTACCCCGATTAAATAGCGGAGACGTTGTGCTGTGTTTGGGAGCGGGTAGTATTGGGCAATTACCTCAGCAGATTGTTCAGGCTTTAGCGGAGTAATATGAGCGTGAGTATGAGCTCCAACTTGCCTGAAGGTTTTCGTTCAGGGGTGCCTGGAGCTAGGCTCACGACCTATGGAATTGGTGGACCAATCCTCTCGCTCTATGAGCCAAATTCAGCAGAAGAATTGGCAAGTCTTGTAAAACGATTTCAACAAGCTGGCTTGCGATTTAAAGTTTTAGGTGGCGGTAGTAATTTACTCATTCCAGATGAGGGGATTACAGAGCCAGTGATTAGACTAGGAACTGGATTTAGATTCTGGGAAAGATTACCGTCAAATCGGGCTAGAGTTGGAGCTGCGATGCCTTATATCAGGCTTTCTCAAGAGACAGCACAGTCTGGATTATCTGGTCTTGAATTTGCGGGAGGAATACCCGCTTGGTTTGGTGGTGCAGTTAGAATGAATGCGGGGGCACATGGCTCTGACACTGCTGCCGTTTTGGAGTCAGCCAAGTTGGTGACTTATGAAGGCGAGATCGTCGATATCCCCGCAAGTCAGTTTGGATACAGTTACAGGAAGTCTCGAGTTGGTGAGTTGGGTATCGTAATAGAGGGAACCCTGAAGCTAGTAGAAGGTAATTCAGATGATATCTTAGCCCTCAGAGCTAAGAATCTATCTCATCGCAAAGCTGCTCAGCCAATTACGCTCCCTTCGGCTGGCTCAGTATTTAAAAATCCAGCACCCGATTTGACCGCAGGAATAGTAATAGAGAGAGCCGGACTAAAAGGCTTTAGGGTCGGCGGGGCAGAGGTTTCTAATATGCACGGCAATTGGATAGTAAACCCTGAGCGAGCAGCTAAGGCGTCCGATGTTAAGGCATGCATTCAAGAGTGTCAGCGAGTCGTTCGAGACAAATTCAATATAACCCTTGAGACCGAGTTGGTGGTCTGGTAACTCCTATTTTCTTGTTGCACCGGTCCAGCGGTGGTCTATAATCACCCTTATCGCGAATTAAGGGAAAAAATGAGATACATCTTTGCGATTGCTGTTGTTTTTGCCGCGCTGGGTGTGCTGCCGGAGTCTCGATCCTTTCTAAAAGATCTGCCTGGCGAGTCAATGGAGTCTCTCCGAGACATTGCATTTACTAAAGACATCTCTGTCAGTGGAGCTCACTTTGTAACCGAGGATGAGGTCCGAGGATCTCTACCCTTGGACCGAAGCGTTTTTTGGTGGCTTGTGAACCCTGATGATGTCGTGGCCGATATCAAAGCCCATCGGTATGTAGAGTCAGCGAAGGTGACTTCCTGTTCAGACTTGATATTTGATGCATGGGGGTGTTTTAAAGTTAATGTTCATGAGCATCAACCAAGATTTATAGTGCAGCAATCCGATTCCGCTTGGTTGGCCAGCTCCGAGGGGGTATTTCTGAAACCAATTTCAGAAGCATTGACCGCAGAGAATAGGGAATTACTAGAGAATGAGTATGGAGAATTGACCTTAGTATCAGGCTTGTCGACCTCGGGAGCCTCTCCCGACCTAATCAGTGTTCGATTTGATTATTTAAGAACCACTGTGGGTATTATTGAGCAGGAATTAAATCGCTCTATCTCTGAGGCAATTTTTAACCCCAACGGGGAGCTGACGGTATCACTTAAAGATTCTGGATTGCGGGCACGCTTTGCTTACGCTGAGGATAATTGGGGTACCTTAAAAGATAGCTCCACTAGATTGAGAACCCTCCTGGAGGAGCTACGTGGACGCGAATCTTCGGTAGAACTAATAGACCTATCTTATCAAAAGTTGGCAGTGGTCAAGAAGTACCCAATCCCTGAATCCGCCAAGTAAAAATTATCTCTTTATTATTCCATTCTTTTGATTAAGAATTAAGACATGAGCAGTAAATCACACATTGTAGTTGGATTAGACATTGGCACATCTAACGTGTCTGTTGTTGTAGTAGAATTATCTCAGTCAGGGCCCCAAATTTTGGGATTCTCTCAGGTCCCGTCCTTTGGATTGAAAAGGGGAGTAGTCGTTAATATTGAATCTACCGTGGCGGCCATAAGCCAGGCGATTAGTGCGGCGGAGACTGCCACTGGAGTTGATATTTCTTCTGTTTACGCATCTATTGGAGGCTCCCATATTAAAGGAGCGAATAGCTCCGGTGTTGTTGCTGTGAAAGGCAAGCAAATCTCCAATGGCGATATAGCTCGCGTGATCGATGCTGCCAAAGCTGTAACGGTACCACCTGATAGAGAGATATTACACGTTCTACCCCAGGAATTTGTGGTTGATAATCAGGGTGGGATTAAAGATCCATTGGGCATGTCGGGGGTAAGACTTGAGGCGTCAGCTCATATAATTACGGGAGCTGTGTCCAGCGCACAAAACGTTGTGCGATGCGCTAATCGGTGCGGTTTGGCAGTAAAAGACATAGTTTACGGCCCTTTGGCCGCAGCAGAGGCTGTTATAACCGAAGAGGAAAAGGAGCTTGGTGTTTGCTTACTTGATATAGGTGGAGGCACTACAGACCTAATAGTTTATTTCAAAGGGGCAATTTGGCAGACTGCGGTTATATCGGTAGGTGGCAGTCATATTACCGGAGATATCGCATCAGGTTTGCGCACGCCAATTCTCGCAGCAGAAGAGATAAAAATTAAGCATGGCAGAGCGCATCTGTCGGGCGTATTTGATGATGAAATTATTGAAGTGCCATCTATGGGTGGTAGGCCAGCTCGGGCCATGTCTAAAAATATTTTAGCTGAAATAATTCATCCCAGACTTGAAGAGATCTTTTCTTTAGCCAAAAGAGATTTAGCCAAAGAGGGAAATGATGAAGTTATTGCTGGAGGTCTTGTTCTGACCGGAGGCGGGTCTTTGATGCCAGGAGTAGCTGATGTTGCTCAAGGTGTATTCAATTTGCCGGTGAGATTAGGGACTCCGCTGGTAAATTCGGGCTCACTTGTGGCTTCCCGACCAGATATGGCCACCGCAGTTGGTCTCGGTGTTCATGGCAGCAGAACTAGGGGATACAGCCGGATCAATGCCCAGAAGCATTCTCTTTGGGCTAGGCTGGTTTCCCATATAAACGAATGGTTCGGGGATTCTGAGGCTGTTTAGTCCCAATTAATCAATCAGAACTCTTTTATAACCCATTTGATGGGTGTTTTTTATATCTATTTATCTCTTTACAGGACCCACTCTTTAGTTTAAGTTGCCTAAAGTAACCAAGACCGTAAACGTAGTGTGTATTCGGTGAGGAAAAAGTAATGAGTCAAAATCAGTCAGATAAGAGCCAAATTGAGAAATCGTATGATTCCAATCGGGCAAAAATTAAGGTGATCGGTATCGGTGGCGGCGGCAGTAACGCTGTCAACAACATGATACGCCTTGGGTTGGAAGGGGTAGATTTTGTGGCGGCTAATACTGATGCTCAGGCTTTGGCCTCGAGCCCAGTGCCTAACAAACTGCGCCTCGGCGAGGAGATCACAAAAGGTCTCGGAGCAGGTGCTGATCCAGAAGTAGGAAAGGCTGCCGCTGAAGAGAGCGTGGAGAGAATTCGTAAGACTTTGGAAGGTGCTGACATGGTGTTCGTTACCGCCGGCATGGGTGGTGGAACAGGAACTGGTGGTGCCGAGGTTGTGGCTCGCGTAGCTAAGGAGCTAGGCTGCTTGACAGTAGGTGTTGTAACTAAGCCTTTCCTATTTGAAGGAAAGCGTCGTATGCGCAACGCTGAATCAGGTATCGATGGTCTAAGAAAGCAAGTGGATACCTTGATTACCATTCCGAATCAGAGATTGTTATCGATTGCCGGAAGGAACACATCTCTTCTTGAGACATTCAGAAAAGCCGATGATATCCTTTATCAGGCTGTTAAGGGCATAAGTGATCTAATCATAGTAGAAGGTCTGGTTAACGTAGACTTCGCCGACGTCAGAGCTGTTATGTCTGAGATGGGCATGGCCATGATGGGTACTGGGGAAGCCAGCGGAGAGAACAGAGCGGTTGATGCTGCCAGCAAGGCTATTTCTAGCCCACTTCTTGAAGATATCTCAATTAACGGAGCTCGTGGCGTTCTTATTAACGTTACTGCTTCTCCTGATGTTACTCTGCAGGAAGTTAACGAAGCTGCTGAACTCATTCATCAAGAAGCACACGAAGATGCAAATATTATCTGGGGTATGGTTATCGACGAGAACCTCAAAGACAAGGTTCGCGTTACAGTGATTGCAACTGGATTTGGTGACAGAACCGTTGAGTCTGGCACCCTCACATTATCCCATGTGAATCGTCCATTGCAGACCCCAGTAACAGATTCTCGGCTTGAAATGCCTTCTTTCGCTCGCAAGAGCAAAGAGGCTCCAGGAGAGGTAGTGAAACTTAAGAAGTTATCAGTTCTTTCAGGTTCTGATGACGAAGATAAGTACGAAATTCCTACCTTCTTGAGGAAGCAAGCGGAGTAATTGTACTAGTTCCTCCTTATAGCGTCTCTTTGTAGCCCCCGCTGAATTCCCACTCAGCGGGGGCATTTTTTTTTGTTCGGATTATGATTATGGAATGCCGAGAATCTAAAATCAGGGCTCTAGGTTTATCCAAAGGTGATATCTTGTCAGAGCAGGAATTAGACGAAGCTGTTCATCTAGTCCAGATCTACGCCCTGGACCGTGGGATGATTCCGATTGCTGGGATAATAACCAGACCGCTACCAGATGGAGATCATCAGATATTAGGGTTGGGTCACAACGAATTAGCCGATGGTATTCCCGGGGTCCATGGTGAGACTGGTGCCGTTAAAAATATGGGACGTATATATGGTGGATATGCAGATCTCGTAGCTACATCCTCATTGAGCCCGTGCCCTTTCTGCCAATGCACGCTTGCAAGACATATGGGAATAAAGACCGTCAGAATACTCGACGATAAAAATTATCGTCCCGATAAGAGTGATTATGAAAAAGTCGGAATCAAGCCAGTTATTAAAAGCCATGCTGGGATCGAAGCAACGTTTGCGAGCTGGGTTAACGATCCAAAAAATCAGGTCATCTGGAGTCGCGATATTGGAATTGCATCGGGAGGTAAGAAGGCACCCAAATCCTTTTCTCCGGAGGAGGTAAGGGCTTTAACTGATAGAGCCTGTCGTCTTGCTAAGGAAGGCGGGTTTTTTAAAGAAGCACCAATCGGAGCTTTAATCGTGGACGATCTTGGGCAGGTCGTTGGAGCTGGCTTTCCGAGAATAGGTATAGATAACGATCCTAGCAAAGTTGCTGCAATGACGGCTTGGCGTAATTCTGGTTCTCGTGATGACTGGAATCGATGCACGTTGGTTCTAAGTTGTGGGCCAGATAATATTGCTTACAGCATGTTTAAGGTTTTTAATTTTGGACAGCTAATCGTTGCTAGTGATAAGATTTTTGCTGGGCGAGTAGCTGAGGTAAGAAGCTTAGGCAGGACGGTGATAGTGGACTCTAATGGCGGAGCAGATGAGACCCTCGCCAATTGGCTCGCCACAGAATCGATGGCTACAACCAGGGAGTATTTGGGGGCTGACTTTGGGGTGTAGTGAGCCAAGTTGCTAAAAGGCGAATCGATTCAGGTGGTTAGGTAAGTTTTATTTTATGCATCCAATCGGCCCCTCAATGGAATCTAACAGTTATAATAAGGAGATAGCTTTATGTTCGAAAATGATGATGAAAAAGTGAATGGTCCTAGAGTTGCTGCTCAGATTCTGAGGAACATGAAGCTCTCTAACAAGGACAGGATAGTCAATGAGATCGAAAAGCGTGCTCCGCGCTTGGCTGAACGAATCAACGATAACCTATTTAGATTTGATGATATTACCGATTTAACTCCCCAAGGTGTTCAGACTTTAATAAAAGAGATTGAGCATGATGATTTAGTACTTTCATTTAAGCTTGCCTCTAACAAGGTTAAGGAAATTTTCCTCAAGAATATGTCTGAGAGGAAGCGGGGAATGATCCAATCTGATTTTGAAAGTAGCCCGCCAGCTAGAAAAGCTGATGTGGAAGAGGCGCAGAAGAGAATTTTAATGAGACTCGAAGAATTGAGATCTCAGGGCGCAATCCGTACGCAATCCCCCAATGAAGTTTGGGTTTAATCCCACAACTCAAGGTTCGCTGATCTTTGGTTGAGCTTTCTCAAGAGAGCTTCTTATTGCTTGCCTTAAGATGAAGCTTCTCTTAGCTCCATCCGTAACTTCGACTAGATTATCATAGAGATCGGAGTCTATTAATAACGCACCAATTGTGCCATTTCCGTTGGCAAGGGCCTCAGATGCTTTCTTTATTGATTCAGCAGAGGAGTTGAGTTTGAGAACCGTATCGTTAAGTACGTTCGTTAAGTCGGGAGAATCTTCATAGATTAGATTATTCAGCAAACCATTTCCTGTTTTTATCTCAGTTGCTACTTCAGAGATTAATTTAGCGCTCTCGCCCAAGGCTTCAGCTGTGGCAGCCAGATTCTTAAATAAACCTTTATCTGTTTTGTCATAAATAAAAGAGTGTAGGAATCCATCGCCAGATTTTACTTCATTAAGAATGTTATTAAGTGATTCCGTTGATTGACCCAGGTTTGCCATGATTTTATCGGCATCTTCTTTTGAGTAAAATATTCGATGCGCGAGACCGTCTCCATTTTTAATCTGGTCTGCTATTGAGGCAAAACCTTTAGCCCCTTCGGCCAAGTTTGTGAATGTGCTTTTATCTAATTCTCCCAGGGTGTCGGCCAGAGAAACTGAGACTTTTGTGACGTTCTCTACGATAGTTTGAGCTTTGCTGATTAGATTTCCAATATCCGCAGAATCGCGGCTCTGTAAAGTTTGTCCTTCTTCTAAGATTGGCAGGCCCTTCGATCCAGCGCTGATGCCTATGTATTTGTCGCCCAGCAATCCTTGAGTTTCTATGGAGGCAACGGAGTCCTCTCTTATTCTATCTAAGAATTTATTGTCGACCTTCAATTCAACATGGACTCTTTTGTTTTCAATATCCTCAGTGAACCCTATAGAAGTTACCCGTCCAGCATTTATACCACCTATTCGAATGGGTGCCCCTTGGGCTAAGCCACTTACATCGCTAAATGAAGTAACAAACTCAGACTGTCTGGTGAACAGTCTACGCTCTTTGCCTAAAGTAAAGATGCCTATGATAAGCGCCACAAGACAGATGAGAATGAACACTCCCGCCCTAAATGGATTTTCGTCTCTCATTCTTCCCAACGTCCTGTCACAAAAGAATTTATAAATCGGTTTTCTGCCAATAGCCTAATAGGTTCGCCATCGGCAACTATGAAGCCATTATTGATCAAAACCCATCTGTCAGAAACCCGTTTTGCGCTCTCCATATCATGGGTAACTACAATCGAGGTGATGTTTAAATCGTTCTTTAGCTTGATGATTAGGTCATCAATCAGCCGTACCGATGTTGGATCTAGTCCTGTTGTAGGCTCATCAAAAAGCATGACTGAGGGGGAAGAAGCTAGTGCGCGGGCTAGCGCTACCCGCTTCTTTTGACCCCCCGATAACTCAGGGGGATATTTATTCTCAATCCCCGCTAGGTTTACCCAGTCTAGTCTTTCGCTTACTATCCTATCGATCTCCGCTTCGGGCAGAGAGAATCTCTCCCTTAGGGAGTAGGCTATATTCTCGTAAACAGTAAGGGAATCAAAAAGAGCTGCGCCCTGGAATAACATGCCGATCTTTGATCTAATGTCTCCCAGCTCGTCCTGCTCTGCTTCAAAAACAGATTTGCCGAATACTGTAACCTTTCCAGATGATGCTCGCAGAAGTCCAATAATCATTTTTAGGAGCAGGGTTTTACCGGTACCGCTAGGGCCCATTATCGTGATGACTTCACCCTGTCTAATTTTTAGATTGATATCACGATGAACCACATGCTTGCCGAATTGCATGGCCACATTCTCAAAGATGACTGGAAAGATATTCTCTGAGATCATCCGAATAGAAGAAGAAGTTTAGTTAAAAAGAAATCTGTAACGAGAATTAATATTGAACCAGTGACAACCGCTTCAGTTGTGGCCATACCTACGCCTTCTGTGCCGCCCTTGGCATGCATCCCTTTGTAGCAAGCAATAGATACTAGTAAGAATCCAAACACACCCGCCTTAATGAGTCCATCGATCACATCTTTTATAGTCACAAATGTGATTACAGAGCGGAGATAGGAATGCCAGGTGATATTTAATTCAAGAGTCGCCACCAGCGCCCCGCCTAAAATGCCGATAAAATCAGCTAGTACAGTTATCAGAGGAACCACTATTATGGCTGCCAATACTCTGGGTGATACAAGTTTTCTTACTGGGTTTGCTCCTAAAGCCTTGATAGCATCGACCTGCTCAGTCACAACCATCGAGGCCAGCTCAGCCGCGATACCCGCACCGACCCGACCGCAGAGCATGATGGCGGTGAGTACCGGTCCAAGCTCCCTTACTTGGGCGAGAGCAACAATATTTCCGACATACATCTTAGCGCCAAATCTCTGTAAACCGTAAGCCGTTTGAAGAGCCATAACCATGCCGGTAAAGACATTGGTGAGGAATATGATTAGTAGGCTGTGATTTCCGATTATGACGGCTTGCTTAAAAACATCTCTAGCTCTTACATGTCTTTTGAAGATGTCTCTAACTACTTCAGTCACCATGATTCCGTATTCACCGAGTGGAACTAGTAACCGATCTCTGATTACAGGGGTCATCTGACCTCCTCAAGTGCAAGCATTCGGGCTGCTATTTTTTTGCATATCTCAATCGTTTCAGGTTGGAACTCATCAGGATTCTCCTTCCAGAATACAATATCAACGATGCAATCTGCATTTCTGGTGGATATTGCCAGAAGAAACAAATCTAGGTCACCAAGGCTTGCATGAGCCTCAGAGGTAAATTGACCAGTTTTAAAGCGCTCCTGTCTTTTAATGGTTAAATCATCAAACCCCACAAAGAGTTGTCTATTGAGGGATGCTGGGGATGCTTTGGCTGGCACTCGGCACTCCTTAAGACCTGAACCGTAAATAGTTTCAAGCGAAGTGCTGATTGTATAGGCTCCTTCAGAGGCTGGGATTCTTTCAATTCCTTTAAGGTCAGGAATTTTTAACGAGGAGGCCGTACTTAGGGAGAGAAATTTGGTGGAATTTGACGGTGTGCATGATACTATCCCCACGAATATGGGAAGGCAGATTAGGCGCAGGAGCGCCTGACCATATTTGGGGATGAAGTAATTCATTCTCAGCTCACATTCTTAGAGTTGAAATTACCTTTGGTAAGGTATAAAACTCTAATAATTTAGCAGTGATACTACCAGGTAAAGGGGTTCAGCGACAGTGATAGAGTTTCAAGGGGTAAGAAAAGAATACCCTCCAAGTCAGATTGCCTTACATCATTTGGACCTAGCCGTTAAGCCAGGAGAGTTTGTATTCCTAGTGGGTGCCAGCGGGGCAGGTAAATCAACCCTAATGAAGCTCCTCTACGGGGCCGAGAAGCTCACTCGCGGCAAATTGAATGTGGCCGGATTCGAAGTATCAAAGACTCAAGGTGACTCTCTAGCCCTTTTTAGAAGGGAGATAGGGGTTGTATTCCAGGATTTTAAACTTCTAAACAGAAGATCTGTGCTGGATAATGTCTCTTTTCCGCTAGAGATAAGAGGAATCAGTAAGAGAAAGATGAATGAAGCTGCCATGAATCTTCTTAGTTTTGTGGGATTAGCAGATAGGGCAGATTCCCTTCCGGTGACGCTCTCAGGAGGAGAGCAGCAAAGAGTGGCTATCGCTAGAGCCTTGATTACGAGACCAAAACTAATATTGGCTGATGAGCCCACAGGAAATCTAGATCCCGCCATGAGCAAAAACGTTCTCAAGTTATTATTGGAAGCCCATAAACAGGGTACAACTGTTTTAATGGCTACTCATAATCTGCCTCTAATAGAGGAGTTAAAACTTAGGACTCTCGTGCTCAATAAGGGCAAACTCATCGGAGACTTTACGAATCCTAAGGGAGTTGCCCAATGAGCCAAGCCGCAGAGAAGTTATCAGAAAAAAATTCCAGCGCTGACTCCGCAACTAAGAGCTCTCTTCCGCAGCAGTCATTCCGGTTGGATAGGGAGACCAGTTCGCTTGGATTTCATTTCGATACCGCAATCAAGAGTATTGCAAATGCGCCTTTTACCTTTGGTGCTACCGTATTCACAGGAGTTATTACATATACGATTTTGGTTTTGAGCCTGGTGCTTTTTAGTCAGATAAATAAAGCGATCCAGATTCAAGGTCAGGGGGTGTCTCTAAGGTTGTACCTTAAAGATACAGTTTCTGAGGCAGATGGTAGAATCTTTCACTCAGACATTGCCACCGACGAGAGAATTTTATCGTCCAAGTATGTAACCAAAGCTGAGGCAATGGTTATTTTTAAGGAGATGCTAGGGGAAGATGCTGAAGTCCTCACCGGCCTGGGTAATGAATCACCCTTACCAGCTTCTGTTGAGATCCGATTTAAAGATAATATCAACTCAGCTGATGTATTTCGTGAATATGAGCGGGAATATTCCGGCGATGGCAAGATAGAGCGAATTGAGTATAGCAAAAGCTTTGTAGGATATCTGACTCAGCTACAGAACTTCATCTCCCGAGTAGGTCTTTTTATGTTTCTGGTAATGGTGACTATCACGGGAATGGTTATCGCCAATGCCGCTAGGCTCGGTCTATATGCTCACCGAGAAGAGATTCAGATCATGAAGCTTCTGGGGGCTAAAGATTGGTTCGTTAGGGCGCCCTATCTAATTGAAGGTGCCATCCAGGGAGCTCTCAGCGGGCTGATTGGTTTGGCTTTAGGGTTAGTTCTTTATTTTATTGTAACGCCAATCCTGCTCAGATCTGAACTAATATCTATTTATTTAAAGAGCATGGAATTCCTTACCTTGAGGGATGCCGCGCTGGTGTTCTCTGTGGCGGTTCTAATCGGTGTGATGTCTTCTTTATTTGGAACCCGACGTGTTCAGAACGATTAATATTTTTTTATTGTTGTTAATAGTCGGCAATCCTTTGCAGGGTTTGGCAGAGGATCCTCCGTCAGCAGAAGAGCGACTTGAGGCGTTATACTCTGAGATAGAGAATCAGAATGATTCTCTTATCAAACTAAACTACGCCATGAAAGAAGTTGAACTAGTTTTGATTAAGTTAAGAAAAGAGCACCGAGTCCTTCAGCAGGAGGAGGACAGACTAAAAGCGGAACTGGCAAAATTATTTAAAGCTTGGCAGAGCAGTAATAAAAAAATCAGCGAGATTGAAGGGGAAATAATATCTATTCGAGAGCGCAGTTTGGAACGGGTGCGAAACATATACATGAGCCAGAACGATCAGGTAAAAACACATCTGATTTCAACAGGCCGACATGACAACATCTCTGAACTGTTATATTTGCTTGGCAAAGTCGAGAAATTTGACAGATCTACTGTCATAAAATTGAGCACCTTGGTGAAGGCCCAGCGGGTTGAGGAAGCAAAATACTCCAAGCTAATGAAGGAGCAGCAAGAGATAAAAAATAAAGTTGTGGCTAAAGGTGATGAGATTAAAAGGAACTTAGCCGAGAATGACGCGGTGAAGGGAAAACTCCAAAAGCGCGAGGCTGAAGTTGAGTCTGTAGTCGTAAAACTTAGAGCCAACGCTCTAAGGCTTGAAACAATTGTGGCATCTCTCACAGAGGGAGATATTCAACAGGTAAATAAACAAGAAAAGAGAGAGATAGAAGAAGCTAGGGCACAGCTTAGCCCCAGATTTGTTCCTTTTGAGGGACCAGGATTAAAAAAAGGAGAGGTGTCCCGTCCGGTTAATGGAAGAGTCGTTCGAGGGTTCGGGAAGTTTCATCATTCCGAATTTAAAGATTTGATTTTCAACAAGGGGAATCTATTTTCTGCGCCAGTCAATGCGCCGATTAAAGCTGTAGCCAAAGGGCAGGTAGTTTTTGCAGGTAGAATGCCAGGGTATGGTTCGATGATAATTGTGGATCATGGAAATAGAACCCACACACTTTATGCCAAATTAGACGACATCAGAGTTAGGTTAAAACAGTTAGTCGATAAGGGTGAGGTTATTGGGGAAGCTGACAAGGTAGAGGGAGAGAAGGGGAACTTCTATTTTGAGATTCGTAAGGCCGGTAAGCCGGTAAATCCAGCAGAATTTATAAGATAGCCTATTGAGGTATTCCTAATCGTTGGTAGTCTAGGCTGACTGGACTTCTCGGAATATAGCCATGATTAAAAAAGTCTTATACATCTCACTGCTTGCGGGCACCGCGCTTACGACCACGCTTGCTCTTAATGGCGGCTCGGGAGTCTCTGAAGTGAGTGCTAAGGAAGCCGAGAGTGACTTCGATCCCCTTAAGCTGTTTGCTGATGTGATTGCAATTGTTCAAAGAGATTATGTTGAGAAGGTCGGCACTGGTAAGCTAGTCGAGGGTGCCATAAGGGGGATGCTAAATACGCTAGATCCGCATAGCGCTTTTTTGACCCCGGATTATTATAAAGAGCTTCAGGTCGAAACTACTGGAGAGTTTGGTGGCCTCGGGATTGAAATCACTGTAAAGGACGGCCTCCTTGTTGTGGTAACACCGATAGAAGGCTCTCCAGCGGCAGCTGCTGGTATCCAATCTGGTGATGCCATAATTAAGATTGAGGATAAGTTCACTAAAAATCTTTCCCTGGTCGATGCCGTGCGTCAGATGAGGGGACCAAAAGGTTCACCGATTCGAATCTCTATCATGCGTAAAGGAATAGCTGATTTGATTGATGTCGTTATCGTAAGAGATGTCATCAAGGTGAAAAGTGTTAAGAGCAGAATGCTTAACGATGGCATCGGTTACGTGAGGGTGTCTCAATTTCAGGAGCATACAGGGGAAGAGTTAGAGGCCGCCATCTCCAAGTTCAGGAAAGATCAGAAGAACAAAGATGTGGCGGGACTGATTCTTGATTTAAGGAATAATCCAGGCGGACTTCTGACTCAAGCTATAAAGGTAGCTGATTTGTTTTTAGAGGAAGGTGTAATTGTTTACACTGATGGGCGAGTGGAGGATCAGAAAAAGAAATTCTTTGCTCATTCAAGGGGCACTGAGCCAGATTATCCAATAGTGGTTCTAGTTAATGAGGGATCTGCCTCGGCCAGTGAGATTGTTGCAGGAGCTCTAAAGGATCATGGGCGAGCAATCGTTATCGGCACCCGAACATTCGGCAAGGGCTCCGTTCAAACTGTTCTGCCGTTATATAATGGTGGAGCCCTAAGGTTAACAACAGCTCTCTATTACACAAAAAGCGGTCGCTCTATACAGGCAACTGGTGTTGATCCTGATATTGAAGTTAAAGATGCCGTGGTGCCGCTTGCTGCTCAAGAAGAAAATGTAAATTTGCCAGAGATTCGTGAGAGCGATCTTCCAGGGGCTATTAAAAATCCAAGTGGCAGAGTCCCTAAAAAAGAGCTCAAGAAGGAGGAGCCTAAAAAGATCGAGAAATTGCCTTCTGTTACTGAGCCAAAGAATATAGAGACTATGCCGATAGAGGAGTTGATTGGATCTGATCCCCCTCTAAAGAAGGCGGTGGAAGTTCTAAAGAACTTTGATCTATTTAAGAAGCTACCCAAGGTTGCGGTTTCCTAAGGTTTTTAAGATACGTTTTAATTTGAATACAGCTCAACTGTTTGATATAAACAGGGTGTCTGGGGCGATATTTATCATTAAGGGGGGTCTTATGGATTTGAAATCACGAGGAGAGAAGTCCTTAGTAAGGCATCTTTGCCCCACAAATCTTGAGACTTTGAAGAACACTTTAGGCGATGAACTAGAGATAATTCAATTTGAGCCCAAGAAGCAGGAAAAAGAAGATACAAAAGTGCTCTCCCTAGGTAGCCTTGTAACAACACTACCCTACAGACCTCGAACCAGCCTTCTTCAATAGCGCCAGCTTAATTAACTAAAACTTCAAAATCTTCTTGAGATTGGGCTGCTCTTTTTTAGCGGGAGCTCCGGGCGCTCCTTGAGTCTGACTTTGAGCCTGTCCCTGAGGCTTTTTATCTCCACCTAATAACTTTCCTACCACACCTTGAAGTGCGGCTTTTGTGAGAAAGTTAAGGTCGGGCATGACGCTGAGGTTAGGAGACTTGCCTTTGATTATCACAGACAGAACTAATTCTCCTTTTGGATTAACAGCGGATTTCAGCTCCTTGGTCTTAGTTACAAGGACGGTAGAGATAGCTTTGTTCAAGATCATGTTCGATTTGAGGTTCATATTTCCATCAAACCCTATCTGACCTGCTGATGTGAGGGCGAACTGTTGGCTCTGCAGAAGGAAGTCGTTGGTATTAATCGTTTGATTGGCGATTCCGAAGGAGCCAGATAGCTGTTTAATCTCAGTATCCTTCTTCTTTAGTGCTTCCTTCTCTTCAGGGGGGAGGTCGGCTGAGAGATCTCTATTAACAAAAGGCAAAGCCCCAATCTGTTTAAGAACCTCAGCTACTATATTCACACCCAGGAGCTTTCCGTTCACTAATATGAAGGAGCCTCTACCACTTAGCGCTGCAGCCGGATCTCTCTTTAGGGAGGTGCTAGACTTCAAACTTAGAGAGGAAAGAGTTCCCGCAATTGGGGCCGGCGCGGCTGGAGTTAGGGCGGCTACCAGCATGGCGACATCCAAGGTGGAAACTGCCAAATCCGAAGAAAGAGCACCTGAATCGGAGTTGTGATTTGCTGTTCCGTCGATGGTTCCGTTAAAAGCATCTAAATGCAAAGACTTAAGATTTGTGTTGGATCCAACGAGCGATGCCTCAATCTTTCCACGCACAGGAGCGCCCCCTAGGTTCAGGGAGAGGCTGTCAGTGATTAAATCCGTGGCGTTAGAGCCAGCCTTCTGTTGTGCCTGTATTCCTAAATTTAACGAGGAAAGAGCGGTGGGAGGGGACACTAAAGATATCTTGTCGCCCTGCAGTGAAGTTGAATACACCATACCTTGGTTTTCAGGTTTGATATTGACAGCCAGAGATAACGGGACACCAGCTTCTTTGGTGAATGTGCCACCCTTAGCTATCTTCGCTTTTGTCAGGTCCGCATTTAGATCTAAGGTCGGAGCCTTGGTTGATCCCCGAGCTTCAAATTTAACCCCAATGTCGCCAGCACCCTCGATTGGTAGGGAAGTTTCTAGCACGTTTAAAAGATTTACGGCCTCATTCAGTCGCAGTTTCGTAATTTCGCCAGAGAGCTTCATGCTCTCTTTGGTTGATCCTAGTTGATTCAGATTGCCCTTAATAGAGATATTGCCAGATTTGAGAATAGTACCCTGGACAAGAATTTCTTTGGCAGAGATGAAATTTTCTTTGAATTTGATTCCCGTGGAGATATTCAATCGAGAAATTGCGCTCTCTGCACCTGAGCGAGCATTTTTGATTCTTACATTCAAGCCTTCGATTGATAAACTATCCAGGTCGAGAGAGATCGGGGCATCTTGCCTGGTGGCTTCAGTCTCTGAACTCAGGCGAGCTCGCTCAGCTGATTGTGCCTTATCTCCGTTGTTTTTTTGCTCTGGAAGACCTGCGACTCTTATCTGGTTACGTTCTTTTATCAGCAGAATAGTGGGGTCAGAGATCGATAAATTAGTAATTTTTATATTTCCGGACAGAATCTCTTTTAGGGAGACTGAAAGCTTGAGATCTTTCAAAGAGAGTTCCTCACCTTTACGCTCTCCTGAAACTTTGAACTCGCTAACATTCAATTTGATACTTGGGATTACCGAAACTGAGATATCTCCGAGGGTGACTTTTGCCCCTACAGCTTCTGAGGCCATTCGCTCTAATTCAGGCTTGTTCTTTGCGATGAGAGAATTTGCATTGAAAGCGAGGTAGCCCAAAGCTCCAGCTACCAACACCAAAATTACTATAATCGAGGTTAGGAGTATCTTTTTCATGAGGAACACCTTTTAGTTACTCTTTTAATATCGGGAATATGCCAGTCTTGGGGCTGAATTTCAACCTTTAACAATTTGATTTTGTTTGAAATATTGAGGTATCGTCTCACTGTAAACGGCCTCAGATATGGCAAAACTAAAAATACTTATCAGCGCAGGTGAGCCATCCGGAGATATTCTGGCGGGAGGGCTCTTATCTGCTCTTAAAAAGAGGCACTCCGAGATTGAAGCCTATGCCATGGGCGGAGAGAGTTTAAAGCGAACCGGAGCCCAACTAATCGTCGATGTATCCAAATCTACCGCCGTTATGGGATTTTCTGAGTTGAAGGGAGGAGTAACCTCTTCATTTAAATCTCTCAAAACCATGAAGGCTTTCATAGATGATGAGAGACCTAGCCTCCTGGTTTGCGTGGATTACGGAGAGTTTAATCTGCGCTTGGCAAAATATGCCCATAAAAGAGGGGTCTCGGTTTATTATTTTGTGCCTCCCAAGGTTTGGGCTTGGAGGAAGGGACGAATTCGTCAGCTCAAGAGATATGTTGATAAAATAGGGGTAATTTATCCATACGAAGAGAGATTTTTAAGGGACGCCGGGCTTAGTAATATTGATTATGTGGGGAACCCTTGGGCGGACGAATTAAGAAATCCCAGAGCGGATGAGAATTATGCCAGCAAGCGAGAGAGTTACTTAGCTCAGATAGGCCTAGATCCCAAAAAGAAGGTTCTCTCATTATTTCCGGGCAGTCGACGAAATGAGATACGAGCCCATCTCGACTTAATAAAACCAGCTATTAGGGCGCTCAAAACCAAACATCCTGATATTCAGGTAGTGGTAGCTTTGGCTCCAGGTATGAACCCTGAGGAGTTAGATTCTCTTAAAGACGAGGGCTACGTGGTTCGTACCGGTGAGAGCAGGGAGATCCTACGGTATTCCGATGGCGGAATGATAAAGTCTGGAACCTCAAACATAGAGGCTGCATTATCTGGGCTTCCTTTCTTTATGTTCTTCAAGGTTTCAAAGGTAACCGAGTGGATAGTGAGAAAGTGGGTCTCTATCAGACAGTTCTCTCCGGTCAATATTTTACGGGCTGGATCCATCCCTGAGCTTTTACAAGAGGACCTGACTCCCTCCAGGATAGCTTTAGAGGCAGAAAATATTATTTACGATCAGAGGACGAGAGAGCAGCAGCTTTTCGCCTTCAAGGAGATAAGAGAAATGCTAACAAAGGCAGAAGAGGGAACTTCCTACGACCTCGCAGCAGCGAGTGCGCTGGCTACAGTTGGGGCCAGAAAGGCGAAAGGCAAGGAGATTTACAAAAGAGTTCTCTCCTATATTAAGCCTTATAAGACACCATTCTTTCTAAGCCTTCTTTGCATGATAGTGTTTGGTGCCACAGACGGTGTCTTGCCATTGCTCCTAAAGAATATTCTCGATGGGGTATTTCAAAATAAAGACGAATCAATGCTACTCCTGATTCCGGCGGTAGTTGTTGCGTTTGCGATTATTAGAGGGCTCTCTGATTTTGGTCAGCAATATCTGATGGCGAAGGTTGGTCATGGAGTAGTTAAAGATATCCGTAACCAGATAAACTCTCATCTTCTTAAGCTGTCGAGTGATTTTTATCTTTCAAATTCATCGGCTAATCTTCTGTCTCGTGTGACCAGCGATGTTATCTTGGTTCGGACTCTTCTTACAGACGCATTTTCCTCTGTGCTGCGTGATGGTGTGAGGATCTTTGCTTTGATCGCCTCCGCCGTATACCTAGATCCTACTTTGGCAGCTATTGCTCTCATAGGGTTCCCGATTGGGATATATCCGGTATATAAATTTGGAAGAAAAATGAGGAAGCTCTCTAAGCGGGGTCAAGAAGAGATCGGTGCCCTGACTTCCATGATGCAGGAGAGTATATCAGGCCAACGGGTGGTTAAGGCCTTTGGACAAGAGGGATTTGAGTCTGAGCGATTTCAGAGGCGAAATCAGGATTTAACAAAGACATTTATAAAATCAGAGCGGGTACGTGCACTCACAGGTCCAGTAAATGAAGTAATTGCAAGTTTAGCCATTGCCGGCGTCATATTTTATGGCGGAGTTTCGGTAATATCAGGGACCAGAACTCAGGGTGATTTCCTGGCATTCATCGTGGCATTGTTCCTTCTGTACGATCCTTTTAAGAAGCTCTCTCGAATGAATTCCACTGTTCAACAAGGTATTTCTGGCGCAGAGAGAATCTTCGAGGTTTTAGATGCTAAACCTTCAATAGTAGAGCCTCTAGATCCGAAGCCTCTTAAATCCGGTAACAATATTGAATTTAGAGGAATAAACTTCTCTTATAACGGAGACAGGCAGATACTATCCAATGTTTCATTAACTGTTCCTGAGGGTAGTAAGGTCGCATTGGTTGGACTATCTGGCTCAGGCAAGACGACTCTTCTCGATTTGATTCCTCGTTTCATCAAGCCATCGAGTGGTGATGTCTTTTTGGGTGGAGTGGCAGTTTCTACAGTCGGGCTAAAAGAGTTGCGCTCCAGGATCTCTCTGGTAAGTCAGCATACCTTTCTCTTTAACGATACGATTGAAAACAATATCCTTTACGGGCGACCTGACGCATCAAGAGAAGAGGTCATTGAGGCTGCCAAGGCTGCTTATGCCCATAATTTCATAACTAATCTCAAGGATGGGTATGACACGGTGGTGGGCGAGGGAGGATATTCTCTCTCAGGGGGTGAGCGTCAGAGAATAGCGATTGCTCGGGCAATTCTTAAAGATTCTCCAATCCTTCTTCTAGATGAAGCTACGGCCTCACTAGACAACCAGAGTGAGCGGGAGGTTCAGAAAGCCCTCGAGACTCTGGAAAAGAATAGAACCTGCGTGATTATTGCGCATCGACTCTCTACAGTTCAAAGCGCTGATAAGATTGTGGTGATGAGAGAAGGGCAGATAGTAGAGGAGGGAACTCATGACGAGCTGCTAAAACGGAGTGGTGAGTACTCAAGATTGCATTCTTTATCCCGGTAGAAGTTAGAGATGAAACAGTTAGTAGATTCAGTAAAAGTATTCCTTATTGGGTCCCTGGGAATTCTTCTTCTGCTCGGAATCTACTCAACGGTTAGAATTCGTTGGCGTTCTCTAGGAACAGCTCAAAAAAAAGATGTATTTGAGAAGCCAGCCAAAATAGTAGTCCTCTGGCATGGTCGGCAATTCATAATTCCGATGGTTTTTTGGAGATTTCGGTCGCAACTCAAAAATAAATTCTATGCGCTCATAAGCTTACACTCTGATGGAAGACTTATAGCCTTTGTAGTTAGATTCTTCGGCATTCATAATATTTCAGGTTCATCAACTCGGGGCGGCAAGGAAGCCACCCTTACCATGATTGAAAAACTAAAAGCCGGTGAATCTATTGCTTTAACACCGGACGGACCTAAAGGTCCTATCTATAAATCAAAACCAGGCGTTTTGAAGATGTCTTATCTGACAGGAGCGCCGATTCTTCCAGTATCATTTGCAGCAACCAAATTCTGGCAGTTTAAAAGTTGGGACAAAATGATGCTGCCCAAACCATTTTCCAGAGTCGAAATAGTCGTGGGTCGCCCATACCTAGTAACAGAAGAACTGACAGATGATAATATTAATCGTCTCCTCGAGGAGGTCGATTCGAGGTTAAATGAGGCACGAGAGGAGGCTGATGCTGCATGCGTTTAGCCCTGATCCTTTTAATTTACACGCTGATAGGATTAGCTCTTTTGCCGCTAGCGATCGTGATCGCATTATTCTCTCCAAGAGGACGAGCCTTCTTCGGAGAAAGAATCGGAATTTGGGAGAAAGTTGATTCGCCGTTTATTCTTATTCACGGGGCATCGCTAGGTGAGATTCAAGGGGTAATGCCCTTGGCCAAAGAGATCAAAGCCAAGTATCCAAATTATCAAGTGGTGTTATCATCAACCTCCAATACTGGTAGGCAGGCGGCCGAACGTTCAGGACTTATATCTCGAATATTACCATTTGATGTATATTTTCTTTATGCGTTGGCTTTTTTAGATAACAAACCCAAGGTTGTAATTTTAACAGAGACAGAGATCTGGCCTGCGTTGATTGGCTGGTTGAAGTTCAACAGAGTTCCATGGGTAGTTGTGAATGGAAGGATCTCGGAGAAGAGTTGGTCGGAGTATCGAATATTAGCTCCTATCCTCAGGCCATTTTTAAAACAGACTGCGGCCGTGTGTACCTCCGATGAGGCCTCGGTGGATAGATTTATTACACTTGGAGTCAATCCAAAGGTCATAATTAAAACTGGAAACACAAAATATGATACTCCATTGCCGACTCTAAATGCAGGAGAAATAGACTCTCTTAAAGCCGAGTTGGTCGGTGGGTGCGAGAAGGTAATTATTTTGGGCTCTATCAGACCGGGAGAGGAGAAGATCTGGAACCCAGTTATAAGGAAAGTTCTGGATTATTACGAGAAAGTCGGGTTTGTTGTAGCACCAAGACATCCCGAGAAGTTTGAATATTTTGCAGATTCTCTCAGCGAGTCAGGGATCGAATTCTCCAGGCGGAAAGAGAATCGCCCCGGTAGGGTCCTTCTGTTGGATTCCTTGGGAGAGTTAGCCAAGGTTTTTGCGGTGGGTGATATCGCTTTTATAGGCGGGACCCTTGAGGATTTTGGAGGCCATAACCCACTAGAAGCCATGAGCCAGGAGTGTGCAATTGTGATGGGACCATCAGTCTTTGTAATTTCTGAGATAGTAGACGCCCTTAAAGAGGGTGATGCTCTAGTAACTATTTCAAATGCAGATGAATGTGATGGAATAGTTCGGGAATTGTTAAGTAAACCTGAAAGGATCAAGGAATTAGGGCAGCGTGCCAAAAATATTGCCTCTCAATTCCACGGAGCGACCACCAGGGCCATTCAAGTATTTTCTCCAATTCTAGGAGAACCAAAAAGATGAAGCCCCTCTTGCCAGTGCTTCTTGGAATCGGGTTAGCTCCGCTATCTTTTGCTTATGGGATAGTTACGGCAGGCAGAAATTTTCTCTACAATGTAGGAATTTTTACAGCCTTCCGGTCATCTCTGCCAGTAATCAGTATCGGCAATATCACCGCGGGCGGGAATGGAAAAACGCCATTAGCTATAAAATTATCGGAGGGGCTTAGAGAATACGGGTTAAAGCCTGTCATCCTGTCTCGGGGATACGGAGGAATTGAAAAAGGACCAACGGTGGTTATCCCGAGCGACTCCGCCAAATGGGTCGGGGATGAACCTAAATTATTAGCTACCAGGGGCTGTGTCGTAGTTGTTGCCAAAGATAAACGGAGAGGACTTAAATTTATAGAGGCCAGAGGTTTAGGTGATTTAGTAATTCTAGATGATGGTTTTCAAAGTCGTTACCTCAAGAGAAATTTAGATTTAGTGTGCATAGAAGCCTCCCAAGATAAATCATTAAGGGATTTATCCAGCGGAAGATTACTTCCCTGGGGTAGGTTGCGAGAGTTTTTAGGAGAGGTCTCCAAAAGAGCGGACGCTTTAGTAATTAATATGGGAGCAGGGGGGAAGGAGGATCTTCTCAGAAGCGAGAAGATAAAGGATCTATTTAGCCCCAAATTAAAATCATTCACTGCTAAGGTCACAAACAAGGGAATCGTAAGGATGGCAACTAGGGAGCCGCTTGTCGGAGCAGATGTGGCTCTTCTATCGTCAATTGCATCGCCAGAAAAGGTGATAGGGACCTTGTCGGCACTTGGTTTAAATGTAAAACAGACATTCTTCTTTAGGGATCATCATCTGTTTGATAAGGGCGAGATAAACCATATTCTTAGTTCTACGGATCTACCGATAGTTTGTACTGAAAAGGATGCTGTAAAATTAATCGAGCTTTCTCTGCCCAAGATGGGGTCGATCTTTGTTTCTGAAATCGATCTCGAGCTTAGCCCCGACCTGGTTGGATTCATAAAGACCTCTCTCGAATTAAATAAAACTCTATGAACGAAATTTTTTTAGGCCGAGGTCAGAGAGATAATTTTATATGCCCAACCAGAATAATTAATCATGGAATCATCTGTGGATCTTCAAATAGCGGCAAGATGGCAGCTGCTAAGTTATTAATAGAGGGGCTATTTGATAACGGAGTTAAGATATTTGGGTTTGATGTCTCAGGGGAGTTATCGAACCTCAGTCAGCCCGCACGGATTGAGAGACGGATTGCTGAGAGAGCAAAAACTGTGGGGCTTACTAGTTATGAACCAGGCTTTCTACCGGTGCATTTTTGGCACGAAGATGAGAGCTGCGGTGATAAATTAAGATTGTCCGCGGGCTCCCTAGGTCCTGAACTATTAGGGCAGCTCCTGGGACTAGGGATGAGATTTGTTGATAAATTAAGAGTTGATTTTGCAAAGTGCGATACCGATGGTTTTGCTCCAGCAAGATTGGTCGATATTCCGACCCAGGAGGAATCAATTCGTTCCAGATTTATTAAATTTTCAGATAAGCACACTCAAGATTTCTTTAGCCCAGGCTCTTTAGGCCTTGATCAGATGCTCCTAAAGTTACCCAGGTACGGCTCACCATGTGAAGTAGTAAATATGGAGAAGTTAGCATGGGTACCGAATCTGTATCCGGTATTAGCAGCGTGGTTTTTAGCTACCTTGATAGAAATCTCGAATTCAGCAGAGCGAAGAGTTGTTATCTTTGATGCCGCTGAAATTTTATTCGAAAAAAGCCTCTTAAACACTGAGTTTTTGAGACTATTGGAGTTAGCAACTCATAAAAATATCGGAGTAGTATTTATATCTAATACCTTAGCAGACATTCCACTGGTTTTAAGAGAACACATCTCCCTATTTATTCACTGCGGGCTTCGGGGGCGTTCAAAGAGAGAGCTAGAGGGGATAGAAGTCGCGGCAGCTGAAATGCCGCTTGAGAAGATGGACCTTAGAAAAGCCGTAAAAGAGCTTCAGGAGGGAGAGGCTCTATATTTAGCAAATGATACTCTTTCGGGGCGGCAATTTGCTGAATGGATGCTAATGCCACCTGCTCGGTCTAGGGATGAGAAGATAACTGAGGGAGAATTAAAACTAATATCAACAAATCGACTTGAACAATTGGGAATCAGTAAACCTTACGAAGATGCTAGTCTCGTTAAAGAGAGAATCAGGCAGGCAAGTTCTCTAAGCCTAACTAGTTTGGGAGTAGAGGAGGAACCAACAAAAAGTTCCGCCCAAAACCCGATAAACCGAGGGATCTTGGGGGTTAGAATCAGTTAGTAAAAGCAAGTATTTTATTGTCATAATCATCGATGTTTTTGGGAGGCTAGGGATTTGGGTTAGCCCCGGCTGAAGCTCCCTCTCTTCGCTCCTGAAGTCCTTATAAGTCGCTCTGAGAGGGAGCCTCAGCCGGGGCTAAGGCAGTCAGCAGGTGTGGCTGTTCCGATATTCCACTCTCCATAAAATCCTTGAGTAGGCTTATGAAAATATTTAAAGGTATTAACGGGGGTGGTTGCCGAAATATCTCGGAAACATTCGCTTACGACAAGCCTAGATGTGCCATCCGAACAGGCCTGGAGACTCCTAAAGGCACCGCCGATATTACTCATGTCCTCCGCAAAAATTCTCATCTTGGTAATATCTAAATCTCCGCCTTTGAGTAGCCAGAGATCAAAGACCTCTTTAACCCAAAATGGAAACTCCAGATGAAGAATTGTTTTTCTGTTATAAATACCCGCTACTCCAACCATTCCCCCTCGAAGCGACTTATAAGGACTTCAGGAGCAGAGAGGGGGAATGGTTGGGGGTGCGCCTCAAATCCTCCGCCCAAGTGGCTCTAACCTAGTAGCGTTTACGTAATTGACTGGACCGATTCTTTCGACCACACCAGTAATCTTTATGGCCGTGGTTGACGGTAAGAGGTGGCGGCTTTCGGCATAGAGTTGGGGTTTTATGATTATATTAGCGATCCCTGTTTCATCTTCGATCGTTAAAAACGTAAAACCCTTAGCTGTTGGCGGTCTTTGTCTAAATATAATTAATCCGGCGATTGTTGTTCTATCTCCATTAGGAATATGGATATGATCGTTTAACGTCCCAATCTGAACGGCATCGTGGAGCTGGCTCCTGATTACTCCAATTGGATGCCCTTTAAGAGAGAGCCCAATAGACTCATAATCTTTAAATATTGATAACTGCTTTGATTCCAGCGGCAGAGTCGGAGCCGCACCGTGTTCAAAAAAACGCTCCATAGGGTGAGAATCAATCGGAATTGATTTAATCTCTAACATCGCTTGTCGCCTAGTAATACCCAAAGGAGCAAAAGCATCGGCCTTGGCAAGTGCCAGCAGAGCCCGACGCTGGATATGAAACCCATTGGCAGCGCCATCATGCCACAGTTTGTAGATTGAATGCGGCTTTAATCTTCTGACTATCTCTTCAATCTCTCTGCCATCAATCTCACCGAGTCCCTTTACAAGGTGAAAGCCGAGTTGAATTCGCCGTTCATCTAAAACTTTTGTCTCCCAACCACTCTCTTTTATAGATATGGGAAGAGCCACGCCGCCATGCCTTTCGAAATCAGCAATTAACTGCGCTGGCGGATAAAAACCCATCGGCTGACTATTGAGGAGTGCTGCAACAAAATGAGCTGGATGATGCCGCTTAATCCAAGCAGAGGCATAAACAAGGTGAGCAAAAGAAGCCGCATGGGATTCAGGAAAACCGTACTCACTGAATCCCTGGAGCTGATTAACGCAACTCAGAGCGAATTCCTCTGAGTATCCTTTAGATGTCATACCGTGAATAATTTTATCGGTGAAAGTCTTAATAAGAGCCTTGTTTCGTCGCCAAGCCGCCATGGCGCGGCGGAGTTTGTCGGCTTCTTCTGGTGTAAAATCCGCCAGTACAATAGATAGCCGCATGGCCTGCTCTTGAAATATGGGCACCCCCATAGTTTTGCCTAAAACCTGCCGAACTCTGTCATCTGGATAGTGCACAATCTCTTTACCGTTACGCCGAGCCAAAAATGGATGCACCATATTGCCTCTGATTGGCCCCGGCCTAACTATCGCCACTTCGATAACAATATCGTAGAAACACCGTGGCTTTAATCGGGGTAGCATCGACATCTGGGCACGAGATTCTATCTGGAACACTCCAACAGTATCTGCCTCGCACATCATGTCGTAAACTTTTGGATCCTCTGCTGGAATTGTAGCGAGATTGAGATGCTCTTCGCCGCGAGACTCTCTCGATTTATTCAGAGTCGTTAACGCCTTTCTTATACAGGTGAGCATTCCGAGAGCTAAAATATCAATCTTTAACATCTTTAAGAGCTCAATATCATCTTTGTTCCATTCGATGATGGTCCGACCTTCCATGCCGGCCTTTAATACTGGCACGGTTTCAATCAGAGGGGAGCGTGAAATTATAAAACCACCGACGTGTTGCGATAAGTGTCGAGGAAAATCAATCATCTCTTTTGATAATTGAATTGTTTTGAGCAATCTTGGATCTGAGTGAGAGAGTCCCAGCGCGGCTAGATGCTCCTGCGGAATCTCGTAGTTATTCCAATAGTGAATACTTTTTGAAAGGCCATTTACCTGATCAATAGAGAGCCCCAAAACTTTTCCGATATCACGCAGGGCACTTTTAGGTTGATATGTGACGACCTCAGATACTAGCCCAGCTCTATCTCTACCGTATTTTTTATAGATATATTGAATGACCTCTTCGCGCCGTTCATGTTCAAAATCAATATCTATATCGGGCGGCTCGTTCCGTTCCCGACTAATAAAGCGGGCAAGCAGGACATCAATTTTATCCGGATCGACTGAAGTAATTCCCAAGCAGAAGCAGACTACGGAATTAGCTGCAGAGCCGCGTCCCTGACAAAGTATGCCTAAACTGCGGGCGTAATTAACAATGTCGTAGCAGGTTAGAAAATATTTCTCATATTGAAGCTCTTTAATAACGCCTAATTCGTAACGGATAATCTCTCTGACTTTTTCTGGGATGCCATTCGGATACCGCCGGGCGGCGCCGAGCCACGTTTCTTGTTCCAGATACTCAGTTGTTGAAACTCCGTTCGGGCATATTTCATCTGGATACTCATAGGCTAATTGATCAAGTGAGAAACCAGATAGAGCTTCACTTAACTCTAGCGTCCGTTTGACTGCATTTGGTGTCTCTCTAAAGAGGCGGAGCATCTCGCCGCCATCTTTAATGTAACGTTCCCCGTTCTCACGGAGTAGGAATCCAGCTTCGTTTATTGTTACGCCGTGCCTGATACATGTCAGCACATCTTGAAGGGGGCGTCGTAGTGGGGAATGGTATAGCACTGAATTAGTCGCCAGTAGCGATACAGTGTATTCTTTACTTATTTTTTTTATAAATTTCTCAACAGCGGCACTTTGTACTGTATAATTCTTTGAGATTCCTAGCGAGAATTGCATTTCATGCAAAGCTATCTCTTTTAAATTTATTAGTACCTCTTTAAAAGTAGAGCGATATTCACTTTTGCTAAATAAATCTAGACTCGGCGGCAGGAGAATAAAAAATAATTCCCGAGCGTGTTCTGATAAATCCTGAAGAGTCAGAATAGTCGATCCTTTTTCAGCGCGGAGATTTCCCAGAGTTAATAACCGACACAACTTGCCGTATCCAGCTCTATCTTTCGGATAAATAAGCACAGGAAATACAAATGGCTCCTCTAGAGTTCGTCTGATTAAAAACTCACTTCCTACATGGTATCTAATACCGTGCTCTTTTGCGGCGATATGGGCACGCACCACTCCAGCCAGCGAGTTTCTATCGGTAATGCTTATTCCTGAGAGCCCTAATCGGGCTGCTTCTATTACAAGCTCTTCAGGATGGCTGCCGCCCTCTAAAAACGAGAAGTTACTCTTGGCGTGAAATTCAACAAATTGTGGAGTTGGCGTATTCATAGGAAATATAAAGACTTGTTTGTGTTCATATCTTCCGGTGTTAATGCCAGATGCCGTGTAGAAACCAATTCAAATCGGTATTTCGTCTAAAAACCCAGTACCATTTTCCAGTAGAGTCTTGGAGTTTAAAGTAGTCTCGTATTCGGTACTGCTCTGGTACAGATCTTCTGCGCCACCATTCTTCAGCAATCCGTTCCGGACCCAATCCGTAGATGATTTTTAAATTCTCTCCGCGCCATCGGACTTGAGAGGGTGGTTTGTCAGGCATTAGCGATATGGCATCTATCGGTTCAGGCTCATTAAAGATGTGAGATGGTCTATCAAAAGATAAACCTAAATTATTGAGGGATTTAAGCTCGCTCCATTCGAATGGAATTAGTGAGTAAGAGTTTTCTGGCACAAAAGATTCATTGAGCTCTGCAATCTTAATATTATCTCGACCTAATCGTAGAATTAAGGTGTTTAAGAGTTCAGAGAGTGAGCTTTCTAATAAAAATTTATCAGCTCGCTCCAAAAAATCAGATTGAACTTTTTGAGCCCGTTGTGGCTCAGAGCCTTTAATTGATATCGCTTTTATCTTTCCTTCAGGAAGCGATTCAACCAGCACATGGAGTAGGGTAGTTGCACTTTTATTATCCAGAGTCGCTCTATTAAGCACTATCTCTTTATAGATTTGAGGCGCAGCTTTATCTTCTGGAGTTAATATAAAGATAAAACTTCGGCACGAGACAAGCTCGTCTTCGCACTTTTGAATTAGCTTATCTAACAACAAAGATAGCACCTTCTGTAATGTTTCTTTATTTGAAATTGAGTTTTCAAACTGTTTAGAGATAACCGGTGGTGGCTTTAAGGATAAAACTCTTAAAACTTCGTCAACTTCACCGAGAGCGGAGCTAATTCTCTTAGCAATGAGTGGTCCGGAGCGCCCGGGAATTAGTGCCCGTTTAATACTTATAAGTTGAGCGATATTTTCAATACCTAATTCCAAAAGTTCAAGCTCGACAGAGAGCGGAAGTCTTAATAGGTGAGGCGGCAGTGGTGCCAGCATCTCTCTGATTCGGCCAGGCTCTTCGCAGATAAATTCTTCATATTGTCGGGAGAGTGCCCAGGCTGCACCGATTGTTGGAGCCAGCCCTAACTGAGTTGATAATCCAAAATTAGAAAACTCTTCTCTAATAATATTAAATAAAGAGTGAGTTCCGCCGTGTAATTTTTCAGTGCCGGTAAGATCTATAATAAGCCCAAAATAAAGCGGAATAATTGATTCCTCTACCGGAATTTTATCTGGACTGCCGTCTAGCTTATAGATTAAATCGTCGACTCCCACGAAGGGAGAAAACTTAATAGCCCACAGCCCCAACTGACACAGGGCCCGTCCGCACTCAGGAAGCGAGAGCGAGCGTCTCTGTCGTTGTGCCATCTCTCTCTGGAAGGATGGCAGATAAATTGAAAGATACCGTCTCTTCATCTTGTCTCATCTCGATAATCCACTCTGCTAGTTTGGGAATTTGTTCATTGATGTACTCTACTGCGCTACGATCCCAGCCTTCGCGAATCTGTATCAGTGTAATACGCCAGGTTGGAGCACCACTGTGTGATGGTATTTGGTTAATTATAAATCGGGAGTGAGCCGCCGTTTTTTGGGTAATATTTTTTATGTCTCTAAATAAAAAAGCCCTTGTTTTATGCTCTTTTGCGATAAGACTTAGTCGGCGCGTTAACGGGAAAGGGGCTCTATTTAAGTGAGCGATGACTCCTGTCACCGCCATACTTTTAAGAGCTGTGAAGATGCTCCAACTTTTATTTTTATCAGAATCAACATCGATAAAAAGGGAGCGAGAGTTTTTAAGAATATACGGACTCGGCCACACCTCTTTACCTATCCAGAGATAGAGGGGGGAATAGTTCTGTTCTTTATTAAAAATCTGATTAAGGCTCATTGTTGGAAGAAGTAGAGGGATATTTTTTGCGGGAGCGTTACCTTCGTCAAATAAAAATTCATGCACACCTGGGTGAGCTAGGATTTGAAGAAATAAATC
>Ga0172372_10001343_pt1 | contig 38182 bp, 33 predicted proteins | sample LakKiv5m_2_FD_114544 | JGI IMG/M metagenome (GOLD analysis project Ga0172372, IMG submission 114544) | Freshwater microbial communities from Kabuno Bay, South-Kivu, Congo - kab_092012_9.5m | ecosystem: Environmental > Aquatic > Freshwater > Lake | place: Democratic Republic of the Congo...
AGCAACAGTCAAGCGTCAAGAGGCTGGCTACCAAGGAAAGATGAAATAATATGCCAAGTTATGATTATGGATGCAAGGCTTGCAACAAGGTTTGGGAAGAGTTTCACTCAATCTCAAACCGAGATATGCCAACAGAAGAACCTTGCCCACATTGCAAGAAATCTGGCAAAGTGGTGCGTGAATGGCTACAGGCTCCAACAGGTGGTGTAGATGCCACACTTGGACCTGGCAAAGATTTCAAGGACATGGTGAAGAAGATCAAGGCCAGCGGTCAGGTTCCAAAGCGTTACCATGAGAATCTAGACCGCGCTGCATCAAGATCAGGTATGCGTCTAGGCACACAATGAATGAGATTGCAGACAAGATCATGGTCAGACTTGGAAAAGGCAACAAGCCTCTTTCATTTCGCGTAAAGCAAACACAACGCAAGCCTAGACCACAACAGAGCGATAGAGAACAACAGAGAAACCGCGCAGTGCAGATTGCATTGCTTTCACGGGGAAATCCAATGCAAAACGAATCTGTAAAAAAGGCAATCAAGACCATCAAGAAAGCAGCAAAGGCTGTTAAGAAGGTTGGTGGTAAGATTGTAAAGGTTATGGGAACACGCCCAACTCCTGAAGATGTGATGATCACAGGTCGTTATGAAGGTTATGATATGAATGAAGCGGCTCCCGACATTGGACAGAACCTAAAGGGTATGCCACGCCGAGCCGCTAGAAAAGCCGCATATGCTCTGAAAAATATCGGTAAGGGAAAGACCACAGTTGCCCTATACCAAAAGGCAATGGATCGTCATACTCGCAAGTTAGGTAGTCAGGCAAAGCGTGTAGGAAACAAACTACAACGAGCCACTAGTGATTTTAGAAAGCGTATGGGCATGGATGAGGCAGCACAGCCTGAGACATTCAAGGTTGGTGATCGTGTTCGTATGGGCATGGCACAACGCGGTGGTGCAGGAGTGAAGGGCAAGATCGTAAAGATTGATGGCAATACTGTCTATGTCGAGAGTGATTTCCGCGAAAAGTATGGACCACACACCTACAAGGGACAGATGAAGAATCTAACAAAGGAATCTGTCGAGGTTTCCGAGGCTAGTCTCAAAAAGGCTCTCATGACAGGTGACAAGGTTGCTCGACAAAAGGCTTCATATCGTCAATCACAACTCAATGCACAACGCCAGAACTATGAGCAAGGTAGATGGGATGTATATGTTTCACCTATGCATCCCGACTATCCTCTAATCAATAGACCAACGGGAGAGACAATGAGTTCTAGGGAACTTGCTGCAAATGCACGGGCAAACTATTTGCACTTCTCACCTCGCAGTTACGGCAAGAAGTTGGATCGCGCTGTTGCTGCAAACAAGCAGAAGGCTGCTCAGAAAGACTCTTCGAAGCGTGATGAAGTAAATGCAAAGAAACAGCGCAAGGAGCGCATCTCCAAGGCTCTCCGTGCAATTGGTAAGCAGAAAAAGGGCTAAATAAACAAAAGAGGACTATATGGCAAAGACCTACGAACAAATAATCAGCGAAGCCCGAGATATTCACGAAGCCACACGCTCCAAGTATCTGAAAGTATATGGCAAGCATAAGGTTGGAACAGATACAACCAATCTTGAACTTGCAAGAAAAAAGCGCGATGCTGCCATAATGCGTCGAGGTGGTGCTTCAACTGAAGCAGTCAAGCGTGGAATAAACAGAGATTACGGTGCAGATTACGAAATTGATATGGCAACATATCGCTTTGCGAACAAGGCTCAAAGAAGCAAGGAAGATGGCAAGAAGTCTCCTCGCAAGACTGCCACCGAAATGAACATGCAACTTGATACAGGTGAATACATCATTGATGATCCAATGCATTTCCCTGATCACCTCAAGGGCTTTGCTGACCGTTTCCTCACTCCAAAGACAGCCACAATGGGTGTGGATAAATATACAGGAAATGGATTCTATCCAGGCAGTTAATCAACGGAGGTCATTATGAGTGAAGAGAAACCAAAGTCAGTAGGTCTAGGCGATACAGTAGCAAACGCCATACAGACAATTACATTTGGAACCGTGAAACCATGTCAGGCTTGTAAGAAGCGTCAAGAGGCTCTGAATCAGATGTTTCCTTACAAGCAGGGAGAAACCCAACAAAACGCTCCCGCGAAGCCATGTCAGACTTGTAATCAGAAAAAAGCATAGATATAATGCCACAAAACACAGGAGCGAATAATGGACCCACTTCTCAGAGCGCATCTTCAAGTTCTTGCAAACACAGGCAAGAGCGGTCAAGTTAATCTAAACGAAGCAGCATATCCCGCAGTTCCAACCCCAGGTGCTGAAAAGTCTGGTGGAGGAGCAGCCACAGGCAAGCCAATGGGCAAAGCCAAGGGTAAGGGAGACGGCAAGACCTATCCATCAGTTACCCAAAAGGCAATGGAATCATATGAACTCCTCTCAAATCTTGATGAGGAACAACTTGATTATGTTCTTGGCAATCTTTCTGAGGAAGAGCAGGAAGAACTTGAGAACATGATTGATTTCTGCGAAGCCGTAATGGTCGCTGATTTTGTATCAAATCTCACAGAAGAAGAGATGGCTGAACTTGCTGAAAACCTTGATGAAGAAGAGATTGAAGGCATTGAAGAGGCAGTAGAAATCGCAGAGATTGCAGAAACACTTGACGAAGAGATGGCAGAAGAGGGTGACGAAGAAGAAGATGAAGAAGATGAAGAAGATGAAGAAGAAGACAATGATGAAAAAAAGCAAATGTCGGGTTATTGATGCGCCTCGTTAAGCACGGAAAATATCACCTCCTGATGCTAGATAACTCGCCAACGCCAAAAGCCTTGGCGAGTTTTCTTGTGGCAGCATCTAAAAGTGGAAAACAAATACTGATTCCCATTGTGTATTTGCCATTTGCAAAGCGGCTAGGAATCGGTGAAGTGTATAAATACTCATATCGACTAAAGCCTTACGCTCTAATCTCAAGGAAGACAGATGCAAAAGACAACCGAAAGACTATTGGAAGAAACTCTTGAGATCCTAGTCTCATTCACAGACTCTCAGGTTGATGAATTTCTTGAGGAACTAGAGCCTGAAGAGATCATTGCTCTTGATGAAGGCTTTGATCACATTCGCAATCCTATGGTTAATGAAGGCGTTCGTGATTGGATGAAGGCAAAGCGTGAACAGGTAAAGAGCGGATGGCAGAAGGCTAAAGCAAAGGCAAAAGCCGTCTATGAAAAGGGCAAGGCTAAGGCAAAGGAACTCTACAAAAAAGCCCGTGTTCCTGCCCGTGCGCGTCTTGCAAAGATCAAGGCAAAATCTTTTGGTCGCGATGTTGGTTACGAAGCAAAGACCCGAGCAAAGAACAAGATTGCACAGGTTGCTGCTACCGTTGCGGGTGGTGTTCCACTCATTGGTGGAGCATTGTCTGACACAATACTACGCCGCCGTCAAGAGGCTCAGTCAAAGGCTGATGAGCGCAAATATGGTCAGCGTGAGCGCACAATGAAGAAGGCTCAAAAGGCTGTGACTCCACCCAAGGCTGAAAAGAAGCCTGAGATTGAGCCACGCACACCAAAGACCTCTCAGCGTCTAAAGACCACCACACCAAAGACAACTGGTTCTACGAGAAGAAGACCTGTGAAGAAAACCTCGACAGCAACTGCGAAAGCACCTGTTCCTGCAAAGCGTGGAGACTACAAGCAAGCACCAAAAGTAAAGTTTGAATCTCATAAGCGAGTAGCACTCGCCCTAAACCTCTATGAGCAAAAGTATGGACATAAGTGAAGCCCTAAAGATACTAAAACGAGGCAAGCGGGTAATCAAGCGCAAACCAAAAGCGCAACCCAAAAAACCCTATAAGTTCAACCTCAAGCGTAAGAGTGCTGACAAGATAGTTCTGCCACTCCGCTTGCCTCTCTCACTCGCAAAACTTAGCGATCCACAGCGTCTACAATGGCGTAGAAATGCAGTCATTGAAGGACGCAAAGGTGTGCAGAAGTTTGTGAATCAAGCCCGTAAGTATGTGGGTTTGATTAATCCAAAAACAGGACGCGAGGTTGTAATCTCGCGTCCTGAGCAGCATCCTGCTTATTCTGATCCAAACTACTGGCGAAACTAGAGTTGTGCCGTCAAACCAGGAACAACAACAGGATTTGGTTTCTCACCTGTGAAATCATATATTACATAACCAGATGTAAATCCTGCCTTGATTTCAGGTGAAATCCAATAATTTGGACTTCCTGATGCATTCCAACCTGAACGGTGCATACCGAACAGAAGACAACGGTTAACACCTTGTGCTGTAAATCCACCATTAACAGAATTTTCAATCTTGGATGGCCTCAATGGACTATTAAGATATTTCTCAACATGTTCATCTTCTGTGCTTGAGAAACCATACTTTATGGTTCCATCGGTGCTGTTTGCCTCACCAATAATAGAATCCTTGATATAATAGTTTCCACTTAGATTTCCACCAACCATGAATGACATATTACCACTTAATGGATTCTTTAAGAATTTACACCCATCAAAGGCAATATCACGAATCATACCAGACTCTGCATCACGATATTCACTCCAGTATGGTTCGTAGTCAGCAGGAGTTGCATCAAGCGGAACAGGAGGTTGTTCATAGATTCCTGATCTATCTGCTCCGCTTGTAAGGAACGGTCCTTGTGTGTGGTAGTGTATTGCGTTTACCCCGTAAAATATGGCATTTCTCTGTGATGCTCCTGTGTATTTTTGTAGAATATCAGCATGTTGTCTTGCTCCAATTGAACTTCCGCTAAAACCAAGACCTATTACATTATTTGTGAGTGTAAATCTTGAATTAAAAGGATGACCAATTACGCGCTCATGAGTAGCATTGATAAGACAGTGAGCATCACGCCAGACATCAAGAAATGCCTTGTTTGAATATGTGTTTTGCACAAGATAGACTTGTCCTGATGGTTTTGTGAATGCACCCAAATATTCCCATGTAGATCCTACAATCGCTGCTCCAACAAACCAATTTGTATTGAATGGATCACTGTTTCTATTTTCATACTCTGCATTTTCTGCATCACTACTGGTTCCCCAATGTGGGTTGAAAGTCCAACCAGAGTATTCATACCAAAACTTTGCTTTTCTCGTCTTATATGTGGCAGAAGACTCGCCAGGTAGTTGTGGCATTTTTGGAAATGCAACACCTGGAAATGCTGTAAGTGCATTTGCCGGTGGCGTGTATTCTGGTGCTTGGTAACTCCAATCATAGTCCTTTTGGTAATTTGGAGTGTAATAACAGTTACGCATCACCATATGAATGGAATCACGCGCAGTCTTTATTTCATAAGTTATTCCATTTGCAGGATTCGTAAACATCGTATTTCCTGGATTTTCAAATGAGAATACCCTACTTCCATCTGGTGCATCTGAGGGTATGTCAAATCTCAAATTTTGGAATCTATACTTGCAAAGCCTTAAACCCGAACTATTTCCCTTGCCACGAATAACCACTTTTGAATTTTCAAATGGTTTTATTGTTACATATCTCTTCATGTTAAATACAATGTTTTCGCTGCCACTAAAGAGTGTTACGCCTGGTGTTCCAAGATAGTAGTCTGTGGTGACTCCACCATTGTCCATGAGATGAATAACAGTTCCATCAACATGTCTTGGACTAACTGTATTTCCTGCTCCTGAAGCGATAAGTGCAGCCTCAATTGTTTTCATTGGTGATGTGCTTGTTATTCCTGAATTTAAGTCATCACCAGAAACTCCCTCAACATAATAGTTTGGAGTTCTTAGATTGCCACCAGCATTTGTCGCAAAGAAGAAAGAGTGGTGTCCAAATGATATGTTTACTCTTGCATCTGGACCTTTGATCTCTCCCTGCAATACTTGTGGTATTCCTGATATTGGATAGACTGTTGCACGAAGTTCATTAAATTCATTATCTGGAATAATGGATGGATCAATCGTAAGATTGTAGCATGTTGCTCCAATCTCTGAGTTGTAGGTTCTGTTTGTTACAGTTCTTATATCTCCACCATTGAGCGAGAATTCAAGGCGATCTATGCCTTCGATGTGGTAGGCAAGCACAGGAATTTGCTTTGTTATTGTGTAGGTTTCGCAAAGAGGTTCTCCCCATCTTGCCATTGTGTTGTTTCTATAGCCATGACTTGTTGAATCACCCACAGGTTCCAATGTATTTTCCACCTGTGTCACAAGAACAGGAGGATCAAATCCACCACCACTAGAAACAGAATCATCTTCAGATACATTTCCTCCTGTCTGAGTTATTGTAATTGTGTAACCAGCAACAGAGATTGTTCCAACTCTAGGAGTTGTTGAGCCATTTGTTCCCCATGCATAGTCCACTCTGCCATTTCCAACTCCAACAGGACTTGATTCGATATTAAGCCATTCTGCATTGCTTATGGCTTCCCAAGGACAGGATTGCCTGTTTGCAGTTATACCAATGAATCCAAATCCACCGCATACACCTACACTTCTTGAAAGAGAGCCAACATTGTATGAACATGGAATGACTACGCCTGGTCTGCGATAGACTGATGGTTGAACGGTCAATCTGCCTCGCGCGGCCTTTGATTTTTTTCCAGTTGTATCAGTTATCTCAATATCATACAGACCTGTTGTTGTTGGTAAAGATTCTGATGTAGTTGGATCAAACTGTATTAGTATTCCGCCTGTAGTTCCTACTACACCATTTTTATTAACATTTAGTTGTATTGAACCCACTCCACCAGTTCCACCAGTCAAAGTAAATTCAGCAGATCCACCACCGTATGTTAATCCACTACCTTTTATCCATAGCATCATATTTTGTGAAAGATAAGATCTTTTCCACTTCATCTCACCTGAACATCCTGCAAGATTAACAGGAATGCCATTAACTTTGTATACAAAATGATACTTGAAACTAGTTCCTCGTATCGTGCTAAGGTCTAGACTTGGAAGTTCAAGATATGGATTTTGTGTGGACATAATTCTATTTCTTATCAACCGCTATTCTTGGTGATTATCAACTTTGGTCTGTATAGACCTGATGACATGTTTATATTGTAAAGTTTAGACGCAGAATTTGTAGGGGACCAATTTTGGTCTATTTCAAGATAGACACTTGCACCTCCAAGAAGAGATCTTGTTACTTTGAATCTTTTAGTTGCAGATCCATTGATGGTGAGATCTGAACCAGAAGCAGAACCTTTTGTTATTCCGCTAGGAAAATAGAGATACGAACCATCATTAATATTTGAGTAGTGAGTCTGTCTGAATACATCTCCAAATGGTCCTGCTGGTGATCCACTAGTATTTGTGATCGCTCTCTTAATCTCAAACCAGTTTCTATTTGGTCTTGTAATAGTTAGATTTAGATTACTCACAATAGTGTTGTTAGCCACAGTAAGTGTGCCTTGTAGTGGAGTATAGTCACCTATTACTATGGTTACTGAATTTTGATCTTCAGAAAAACTACTGATATTAACAGAACCAGATGAAAGAGTTAATGCAACTGGAGGATTTTGATTATTACCAAGAAATGATATTGATGTTACAATATAATCCGTATCAGGAAAAACCCATGTCTTTAATCTATTTACAAAAGAGGCTGCATTTGCATTTGTCGTGTTTATTCTAAATGTTAATTGATCTTCATTATCATTATATTCCACCAATGTTATGGCATTGCCAGTATCACTTGATGAGATTTGATTCGTTAAATTTCCAGTTCCATAATTTCCGTTAAATCTAGGAAAAAAGTCTGCTGTTTCGCCAAAAGAATAGAACTCTACTGTTGCTTTTCTGTTTTCATCTACAACAACTTCAGATATATCTCCTACTGTCTGGGTAATCATGTAAGATTCAGATGCTGAAAGTCCACCTTCTTGACTGTTTTGTATCCGATACCCATATGGATCTGGTATATTACTATTTGGAACAAGATCAAATCTTCCTTTTGAAAGTATTTTCAGGCGATTTCCGCCAATATGTTGAAGATACCACTTAACTATCTCAGTAACATCAACATCAACCGAGGTATCATTGAGTTTTACCTGAATGTTTGCTACTGGAGCCGTGCCGTGGACGAATCCACCTCCATCAGCCACCGCTCCGTTGTTTTCGTTATCATTTTCATTCGGACCACCATCAAGTGGAACAGCGAGATATCCACTAGTAGTTTGAATCTCTAGATCCTGAAATCCTGTTGAAAAGATGATGTTGTCAGGGTCTGTTACTTCTTTATAAGCATTATATGGATTTGGTGGTAAAACAAAACCAGTAGGCGGTGTTACAGAGTAACCTCTCCAGTTTGTATTAACATTATCTGCTGCAATGTGAAATGTTAGCGGATGACCAAGATCCTGAAATTTATCCAATGATGTTATTGCCATAAACTACATCCAATCTATTTTTCTTTTTATCGGTAGCCGCAGAGTGGCTGATGTAATTTCATCATAACTAATACCCGCAATAGAAGTTGTGTCTAGATCAACAATAAACCTTTCAATGGCTCTGATTATCTGCGAAACTTGATCTGGAGGATCTGGTTCATTAGGAGAACAATTAAAGGTATCCCGACTTGAAGGACAATCACCAGACTGTGTTTCAGATTGACCACCAAATGGTGGTGATCCTGTTGTTGTTCTAGTAGCAACACAATCTATCCCACATAAACAGTTTTGTGAACAGGTAGGATCACCAGTATATCGACACACAGCACTCCACTGATTTGCAGGAGGAGTGCCAGACGGCAGAGTGCCATTTAATTGAGTGGCAAATGCATCACAGTTGCAGTCTTGGCATGTCAACTGACAGGGGTCAGATTCCACACCACCCTTAAAAGGAACACAATTTTCTCCAGACTGTATAATTGTAGTTAGGGCCGCTCCAAATGGATTCATCAACCCGATGTGTAGAGTGCCGTCATCAGTAATCTCATTTCTTGTTGGTGAGATCCAAAATGATTTTGAAGTATCAGCAATACCATCAATAACAAATATATTTACCTCTGGTGGTCCTATGTCCACATTTGCAGGATCTTTTTTTCTTGGAAAATTTCTAAATGTTCTAAACATTATTATGATGCCATGAAACAGAGTGTTTGACCAGTAGCATTGGCTATACAGCCAACCATATTTGAATTACTTGCTTCTATGAAAATTCCCTCACCAGGACTTAGTTCATATCCACTTCCAACATTTACTCCTGAAGGACCAACAAAAATTGGTGTTGTATTTGTTGACAATGCTTTAACTGTAACACCACTCTTTAGAGTGTTTGCGCCCAATACTGTTGGATTAGTTACGACACTTACCTGTCCAGAAAACACAGCGGGTGGTTGTGTCATATCCACAACCTTTACTGGAACAAGATTTTCTTCGTTGAGACTTTCTGCAATACCGCTAATTTGAACACGAACTTGTGCCGAGTCTGTTGCTGGTTCTATTGTTACATTGTTGAGAACAGTTTGAATTCCTGTTCCACCACTTCCAAGAGCAGTCTTAACAGTAGAGATGTCTGATGCTACAGCCTGTATTTTTCCAAACATGCTATTCGTTGATACCGTATCGTCAGAAAGACCAACAACACTCTGTATTGTGGCAAGATCTTCAGCAACATCACCAGAGATGCCAACCCAATCCTTGTTTGTTGCTCCATAGGTCAATCCACGAATATCAAACTTAGAGGCTGTAACTCCAATAGGACTTCCTGAACTAAATCCTTCAATGCGGATTGACCCGCTCACACCAGCACCTGTGACTGCAATTGCTCCACCCCCTGCGGTGGTTCCTGAAATCCATAGTGGAGCCGATGCTGAAGAAGCACCCTTTATATTCACAACATTCGTCACGCTAACATTAGACATGTCGATATTGAATGTTCCACCCGTGAGTGTTAGTGCGCCAATATCAACTGATAGTTTTCCACCAGATACACCAACAGGACTCCATGAACCACCACTTATTCCAAATAGTGCTGTTGCAACAGGATAGGCTCCAGAAAAACCCGCAACGCGAATAGAATCAAAACTTGTGCCAGCGGGTGCAGGATCGTCGAAAGTTCCGTATGAAAGGTAGCGAATATCTAGTTCTGCCGCATTAATCTCAATATTACCATCAATTGAGATTGGATTTGTCATAAAGACCTTCAGAGCATCCGCCGAGACACCGATTGCTGTCGCTGTGGCTCCGCTGATACCATGCACAAGAATATTAACTGCCTTGCCACCAGACACACCCTGAACTGCAACGGAATCGGTTACAGCAGTAAGACCACGAATCTGTAGATTTGAGGCTGTAATACCAACGTCGGTAGCACCCTGAACTCCATAGACCGATATTGAATCAGTAGCAGCACTCAAGCCGCGAATTCTTAGATTATCAGCAGTAATCGCAATGGCGGTCGCACCCGCCTTTCCTGCTACAATGACTGTATCTAAAGATTGTCCAACAATAATTGAATTTACAGTAGACGCACCAGCCAACTGAACCGAGATGTTACCATCTGTAAAGGTAACAGGAGTTCCAGCACTATTTGTAAGATACATTGGAAATGGATCAGTTCCAAATTCAACATTTCCAGTCTGATCTACAATCATTACATTTTGGTAATGACCTTCTTTTCCTGCGGCGTTTACATAGGTTGTTCGTATGTCAGCCGAGGTGCTGCCGCTGATTAGTGTTACATTATTGTCTGTGTCAAGAGCCATCTAAATTCTCCGTTGTTTGGCTTTATATGTAGTCTGCGGTGGCTATTCTTCTGATACATAAAGGTATGGTCTTGTGGACTAAAGGAATCCTGCTAGAATACTCGCATGTCAAACCTATTCGTAAATGATAACCAAAAACGCTTTATAGCCGAACTAGAGGCTACAATAGCAAAATCTAAGCGAGTTTCTACCATTGAAACTGTTATAAACATGTGCGAAAAGCACACCGTTGATCCTGAAATCGTGGCAGGATTCCTACCCCAAACAATAAAAGACATGATTGAAGCCGAGGGGCGTGAATACAATCTTTTGCCAAAAAAGCAAAGATTGCCCTTGTAACTTGACACCAACCGTATCTAGCGTATACTAGTCTAACTGTCGTATATTTCGCACACAAAGGAGAAAGCATATGTCGTTTCAGAATCTAAAGAAGACCTCTCGCACCGCAATTGATTCGCTACAGAGCGAACTGAGTAAGTTGAACAAGGGAGCAGATTCCTACAAGGATGATCGCTTTTGGAAGCCAACTCTCGACAAGGCATCAAACGGGTTCGCGGTGATCCGTTTCCTCGCAGCACCTGAAGGCGAGGACATTCCGTGGATTCGTCAGTATTCCCACGGTTTCCAAGGCAAGGGTGGTTGGTTTATTGAAAATTGTCCAACCACGGTTGGTGGCAAGTGTCCTGTCTGTGAAGCCAACAACGAACTGTGGAATTCAGGTGTTGAGTCTGACAAGAAGATTGCCCGTGACCGCAAGCGTAAGTTGTCTTATATCTCAAACATCTATGTCGTGAGCGATCCATCTAATCCATCGACCGAGGGCAAAGTTTTCCTCTTCAAGTATGGAAAGTCAATCTTTGATCTCATCTCTGCAAAGATGAATCCTGAGTTCCCTGATGAGCAGCCTGTAAATCCATTTGACTTTTGGACAGGTGCTAACTTCAAGATGAAGATTCGTAAGGTTGATGGCTATATCAACTATGAACGCTCTGAGTTTGCAAGTCCCGAGCCACTTCTTGGTGGTGATGATGCGAAGTTGGAGAAGTTGTGGAAGACTCAGTATTCGCTGAAGGAATTTGTGGCTCCTTCACAATTCAAGTCCTACACCGAACTTCAGAAGAAGTTGAATACGGTTTTGAATACAAGCCGTGATGTTCCTGCCACCGCAGAGGGCGAGGATGATGACGAGATGATGTCATTCTCACCAAAGTTTGAGCAGAAGGAACAGAAGGCACAGCGTGAAGCCGCTGCAAAGTCTTTTGGAACAGAAAAGAAGCCTTCACCTAAGTTTGAGCCTGAAGAGGAGGACGATGCAATGTCCTACTTCAAGCGTCTCGCTGAAGACTGAAATAACCTTGGCGGGTGATAAAGAGAGGGGGGTCGAAAGACCCCCCGATTTTTTATCCAAATGCAATTCCCTGTCTACCCGCACTAGACATTATCTCAAGACTTCTATTTCTTGGATTTAGAGGAGCCATCATCGTTGTATTGTTTGTTGGTGCGCTCACAACAAGATTTTTTCTCTCTTCGGTCTTTTGCGGTGTGACATTTGATGCGGCATCAATTGCATCATTTGTTTTAACCATGTTTTGAGCAGTTAGACTAAGATTTCCTGCTGAAGATGGAGCAACCTGTGCTGGTTCACTTGGTATTGATGGCTTTACTTCTCCTTCACTACTTGAAGATGGAACAATTTGTGAAACTTTATCATTGCCTGTTCCTTGAGCAGACTTTGTAGGATCAAGATTCTGATCTTCAGGAACTGCAATAAGTCTGCCGACAAGTGGAATTGAATGAAGAATGTTGTAGAGTTCTTCACCGCCTACACCTTCGGCAAGTGCCATTCCTAATTTATCTCCAATATACGAACCCGCAACTCCTCCTGCCAATGCACCTAAAGCACCAATAATAAGAGCGCCAGGACCAGTTGCAAGACCTAGAGTTCCTGCGACAGCAGCACCACCCATTGCTCCGATTGAACTGCCTATTGCACTACCAACACCTCTCGCAACTCGTTCTCCAATCCTCTTCTTTTTCTCTTTTGCACTAATTTTTGGATCTGATTTGATTGCAGATACATCAATAGACATTAATGCAGTTTCAATTGCTGCACCGACAAGCGGTAGTTTTATTAGTTTTGGTAAAAACTTCTTAGAACCTGTCTTTAGCATATCAACAACTTTACCAAGACCCAAGTTTGAGACTTTCTTACCAACATATTGTGCAGCACCTTTTAATTTGCTGCCCATGCGGCTGAAAAAGCCCTCTTTTGGTGCTTTTTGTGCTGTTTGTGCTGTTTGACCTGTTGCTGATTTCGCTCCTGATGGAGAAGGCGAAGTTTGTCCTGTGACTGCTTTTTCCATAGCAGCAATCCCACCACCAGTTGCGACAGCAGGCATTAAACTTTTCAAGCCACGAAGAATTGGTGATCTTTTACCAACATCTTTAAACAATCCACCTCGCATACTGTTAATTCTACGAGAAAGACCAATCTTTCCTACGCGAAGCATTCTACCAATTCTGCTTCTACCAAACCTTCTTCCCAACCCCATTCTGCCTCTGCGATCTCTGCTGCCAAAGAGATCAAAAAGATCTAGTAAACCTCCACCACCCTCCTGCTGACCATCAACTGAGGGTTTTTCTTTCTGAATGTTCGCCTTGACTGCTCTATCAGTTTTTCGCTCACTTTCAGTCTGACTTTCTTCAAGGAGAGCATTCTGTTGTTCTTGAATCTCATTGTTTCCACGGGCGAAATCAACAAGTTTATCTAACTTTTGATTTGTCTTTCTACCCTCTTCAAAAATAGAATCAAGTTTCGCCGCTACAGTATCACCAGCATCCTCTTTAACAACCTCTTCTCTTCTTGGTCCTGTGTCTGTGTCTGCTCCCGTAGTAAAATCAACCTCGGGTGGATTCTTGTATATCTCAGATCCTACTTCGGTCTGTGCATCTTCCACAGGCTTTGCAGCCATCTTCGCTTTTTCTTCGTCACGCTTTTTCAAAACATCACGGGCAATACGCTTCTGTTTGAATGTTCTTGACAACACTCGTCCAAGCGGACCAGGAATTGTTCTTTCAGCAAGATCTTCAGGAAGACGAGCAACACCCTTTCGAACTCGCTTACCAAAACTTCCTATTGATTTTCTTACATTTTTCTTGAATAGATCACCAAGAGAACTGGCCTCTATCTCTTCAGCCTTTTTTATTCTTTTAGTCTTTTCGTCCTCTTCAGTGTCTTCCTGTTCTTTTTTAGTCTTTGTTCTCTTTTTTGTATCTTTTGATACTTTTGCGCCATCTTTAAGGATCTTCTTCGTATCCTCGGTGTTTCGCTCAATTTTCTTAAGAGTCTCTAGAACAGGATCTTTCTTGACGATTGTTGATTCTGTTTCAGGAAGAACTGTCTTTTCAGCAGCAATATCGACTTTTTTTCTTCTATTTGATTTTTTAACTGTATCGCCATCAACATCAGGTAGTGGCAAAGATTCAGGCTCAACCTGTGGAGTAATTTTTCTTGGTGTTTTTCTTGTTTTCTTAGCCATTTCTCTTCTTTGCAAGTTCTTCTTGCTTCTTTAGATCCTGTATTATCAAACCAACATGAATATCTTTTTCCCATGATATCATAGATTCAATTTCGCTGAGATTGTAGTTATGTCTCTTTATCATCTGGAAGAGTGTTAGGTAATAATCACTCAGCGACCTTCCATAGAGACTCAGAAGAAAAAATCAGATGAGTCCCTCACCTCAATCGTATTCTCATGCCCACATTTTCTGCACTTGAAACCGCCTGAATAGTGAAGATTTGGCATCTTGTCTATAAATTCAACCATCTTTTCAAATACTTCATTGCCCAAGTTTTCAACAAATTCAGCCAACTCTCCTCTTGAATAGTCAGCAGCCTTCATGATATTATCTTTATCATAGACATAATCTATACAATCAAGAACAAAGTCAAACATTTCTTGTGTGCTTGGTGATTCAACAGCCATCTTCAGCGAGGTGTCCATATTTGGATACTTCATAACAATACCCATGCTCTCGCTAATCTGAACTTTTGGAGAAACCGAGTTGCTTTTGTCTATCTTAACTTGATCAAAATCAACCATGCAAAGATTTACCTCTTTGCACTCAGTGCAGTAAAAATTGATCTTTGACTTTTCACCAATAGATTTTGATCTAATTTTTAAATACATGTATTCAAGATCAAAAAGGGGAAGAGAATCAACATCAATTCCACCCTGAACGCAGTTGCTTATTGTCTGCTTGATGCCGTCATACATCTCTCGTTCTGCTTTGCTCTCAAGAGCCATGAGAAGAATCTTTTCTTCTCTAACAAGAAATGGTCTAAATTTGATCTTTTTCCCCGTAGAGGGAAGAATCATCTCATAATGTGGAACTGAAATTGTTGGTAGACTCATCGTATATCATCCTCTATTTACGCTTGAAATGGAAGTTCTGAAACATCACCCTGATATGGATTACCTGACAGAAGTGGCTTTGGCAATTTATTTACATATGGAATATAACTTACAATAGAATAATCGCGGTAGGCAAGTGAAACAGATACAGACTGACTTTCATCTGTTTTCATACCCGAAAGATCAAGATCAGTTATGACTTTTGGATATACTTCGTGCAGTGTAACTTTCATCACTTCATTATCAGAACGATCAAGTTGCGATATTGAAAGTTCCTGAACAAATGTGTCATAGTAATTTATGAATCCATTTGAATATGGAGCAACACGATTTATCCAATCCTCAAAGATCAATTTTTCTAACATATCTTCACCAAGACGAAAAACCATCTGAATCTCGTTATTGTAGAGCAATTCATACGGCATCTCCCGCTTTGGTCCCTGTATCTTGTAAGTCGCCGTTGAGACTGAGCGACCAGGCATCGCAGTTGATTCAATCGAATAGTTTAATCTCAGGTTCCATTGAATGGGAAATCCTGAGAAAAATATCTCATAACGAGCAGGAGAAAGATTTCCATAACCAAATAGGTCTGAAAATCCCTTGAATCCTGATACATTACTTGGTATTACTGCTCTTGGCATTAGAAATCCATCCTGTTTCGTAGATCTTGAATCTTTAGGCGACTATCATTAATAACCTTCATTTGTCTGACAGGCGCACCTGAACCATAGAATCTAGCGACAGGCAGATTTATTGCATACTTCCACTTGTCCGAAGGTATTTCAAGAGTTGGAGTATAGATGTTCTTGAGTTTATACTTTCGTATGCCCACCATTCCACTAATATATTTAGTCGAATTTTTAATAATATCATAACGAATAACACCTCTTGCATCACCTGTTTGCACATCTCCTCTAGATGTATCTTCCAAGTTTTCAACAAATACTGCTCTTGTTTTAAATGGCATGTAGTGAAGATTTATCCCCATGAAATGGTCACGAAACAATCGTATTGGAAGAACTAGAGGAAAACGGTCATAATATTCAATTTTTGCTATGGGAGTTTCAGGTATATACCCGAAGAGTATCATTTTACCTAAAAATACTCTTCTAACCCGATATTCAGGGGTCTGTCTGATGAGCGAGGCGATATTTGTTAATTTTCCTTCCAATAGTTCAGAAAGTTGTTCTCTATACCATTCCATAGCCTTTGGAGAGAATTCATTTCCCTCTACCTCTCCACTCTCAAAGGATTTCTGAATCTCCTCAAGGGCTGTTTTAATGTTTCTCATGTCTTTATGTTTAGATCTTTCTCAGTAAGAATGGTAAATTTCCATCCTCGTTTTTTGGCATATTCTGTAGCAGCCAACCATTTTGCTTCATTTATGACATATGTGGTGGCTTCGGTTATAAAGGTCTTTTTTTGCTTTCTGCCTCTTTCTGGCATGGTGCATTGCTTTTCAGGTTTTACTTCGACAAGGTGTGTTTCAATGATTCCATCCTTATTCTTGATTTTTATGATAAAATCAACGAAGTATCGGTGAGGTTTTTGGTCAATAGGTGAGATATAGGGAACAACAACTGTTTCTGAACTCCACGCTATCACAGACTCTTTCATGTCACAGAAAACCATAAACTTTCGTTCCCAAAGAGAACGATAGACAATATCATTTCGGTCGCCTTTATACTTCTCTGGATTCTTTGGTTGATATCGACCTTTATAAGTTTCTCGCATTTTATAATTCCTTCATACATAACTTATGTATTGGGAGATCCTATGGCTAAAAAAGGCTATGTAGACAACACGGGCAGAAATATCTCGTTCTATGACGAAGAACAGCGACCTGATGGTAATGGGTTTCCTACAACTAGAAATTATTCTGCAACCACTAATAACAGAAAGACGCTGTTTCAGCGTCTAAAAGGACAACAAGAAGATACTGCTCTTGCATCTTCAAATCTAAACTTTTTGAATGATACTGAAGAGACTAACAAGAATCGCATTCTTGGAATTGATAGTTTCTTGCAGTTTCCCCTAGATTTAGGCGTTGACAATCGCTACCGTCACTTCATGCTTTTCAATATCTACAAGTCAACATCTGACAAGATGGACAACGAATTGAGAGCAAATCGTGTCGGTCAATCTGGTCAGACTGCGATACCAAACGGGATTCAAAACAAGAAAAAGAGTGATCTTGCTGTTGCAGGGTCTTCCGATAATTATGCAAGACAAGAAGCAAGTAGAATTGCCGCAGCAAACAATCAGACTATTCAAGATTGGATCGCACAAAATCCTGATCGCTATGAAGCAATGAAAGAAGAGTCTCGGATAGCATTTGAAAATGTCGGTCTTAGTCCTACTAATATTGCAGCAAATCAAAAGTCATTACGAGATATTCAACAGAGTGAAGATGATTGGGTTCCATTCAATGGCAGAGATGAAAAGGTTTCTCTTGCCTCTGATAAACAGAGTCTATGGAACGCAGTTCCCGTAGTATCACAAGCAAAACAGTATTATGAGGCTATTTGGGGAGGCCAATTTGGTCCTGATCCAGAGAACCCACGCGATCCTCCACCAAAAAATCTTGATCAAATCAATAGTCGTGGAAAGTTGGTTCAAGTTGACAACTCGACCACAAACAACAATAGACGCTTTGTATCAGCAAATATCCGTTCAAAGGACACAATTGCTCTATACATGAGCCAAATTCACTCTTTGAGTGATAATTTTGCATATACAGAAAAAGACATGGCGGCAATGAGTCTTATTGCAAATGGAAGCATTGGAACTGCACTTATTGAAGGTCAGGGAAATGTTGCAGACTCTGTAGCAAGACAACTTACTACAGATGTGCCAGGTCTTGATTTTGCTGGTGGGGTTGATTTTGCCTCAATTCGTGATGCTCTTCGCGGTGGAGTAAAGAACGCCAAAAAAGAACTTATGTTTGGCGAACCTCAAATGCGTCAGTTTAGTTTCGCATTCGACTTCTATCCTAGAAATCTGAATGAAGCAAACAAAGTTGCCGACATTATTCAAATGTTCCGCTATCACGCTTATCCAAGACTACAGGCTGATGGTGGTCACTTCTTCATGTTTCCTGCTGAATTTGAGATTGAATTCTATGTGATTACAGATGATCCAAGAACAGGAGAGAAGCGCGTAGAGGTAAATGGATACATTCCAAAGATCGCTAGGTGCGCTCTTACAAATATACAAGTAAATTATTCACCAAATAGCGTGTGGACTACATTTCCTGATGGCAGTCCTATCGCAACACAGATACAACTTACTTTCACCGAAGTTCAGGCTCTAAATCAAGATAACATCATTAACGGTTACTAATGTATTTCGGAAAATTTCCACAAATCTACTACGATAAATTATCTAGAACAGGATCTCCTGCTCTATCCATTGATATTCTTCGTAAAGTATCTTTCTTTGATGCAATCAAAGATGAAACTAAAATGGCAGGAAAATACTTTATTCCTGAAGGCGAAACACCTGAAATAGTTGCAGACAAAATATATGGAGATCCTGCGTTTCATTGGGTTATATTGCTTGCAAATCAAGTCATCAATCCATATTACGAATGGCCTCTTGATACCGACACTCTAGATCGTTACATTGAGGAGAAGTATCCAGGCTATACCATGTGGCTTGTTGATGCGGGAAATACCGCAAGTCCAACTTCATTAAACTTCAAAGAGGGAGATACCGTATTTCTCACCGATGGAACTGTTGACTTTGATGGTAAATACGACTATGGTAGTGATCAACGCGCCCGTGTTTGGCGTTGGAACAAGACAGAGAACGCTCTCACGATAAACTTTGAAATTCCCTCTGTGGTGAACTTTACCGAAGGTGATATTGTCGCCTTGATCAATAATGACGAGACAGTAGATATAGCGCGTATTAAACGCATAGAACAGTCTCGCTACGGGGTTCATCACTACGAAAATACCGCAGGAACCGTATTAGGACCACTCTCAGACTATGTTGGTGTTCCGCTTGGTGAAACTGCTGATAGCGGATTTCCTGTTCCTTATTGGGACACTATGGTTGGAAAATACATGGGAATCTCGGGTGCAGCCATTAGTTCGTTTGCGATCACAAATCAAGATTATGAATACAGACTAAATGACCAAAAGCGAGAGATTGACATCATCAATCCTGTCTTTGTAACAAAGATCGCTGAAGAATTTTCAACATTGATTGAGGAGTAAATGCCTAAAGCCTCTATTGTCATAACAAAAATTCAAAATGCAGGCAAAAGAGTCCGTGAGGCTGTTGCTCGTATTAAGCAAACATTCAAGAATCTCGACTATACCAAGAATGATGATGTAAACATCCTACAGATTGACATTCGTTCACTTTCAGGTGGTGGAGCAATCAGCATCATTCCACAGTTTGTCGAGATGCAAATTCATGAAGATATGTTTTCAGATTTTGTCTATGGCAGTCTTACTCTTCTAGACAATCAAAATCTACTCAATGTTGTTCCTATCGTTGTAAACGAAGAAGTCATAATAGAGTTTGGAACCCCTAAAACAAGATCAACAAAGAAATTTGTTGGTGAAATTTATTCGGTTGACTCGTTCAATCCATCTACAAATGAGCGTTCAGAGTTGTTTACAATTCGTTTTGTGAGCAAAAACTACTTTCCAACCGCAACAAGAAGAGTTGCGGGTCATTATTCTGGCTCAATGAGAACTATTATTCGTAAGATCAAAAATCAATTTTTCTCTCCCGAAGCCAACTTTCGGATTGATGTTCCTGGATCAGCAAGTTTTGCAAAAGACAAGAAAAACTATGTCTTGCCTTTCATGAATCCAATGAAAGCAATGAATTGGCTTGCTACAAGAGCAGTTCCATCATCAAGCCCCGATGAAGTGAATTACCGTTTCTATGAAGATGCAGACGGCTATCATTTTGTTAATGTGTGCGATTTCATGGATAAACCTGCAAAGAAAAAAATATTTCTCTCTAAAACAAATCAAAATATAAAGAAACTTGATGAATTTCTAAGCACAGTTTACAGATATGAGTATGGTGATATTCCTGACAAGGTTGTAAACGCCCATACTGGAATGTTAAACTCTTCACTTTCCTTATACGATACAAACACAAAGAAATTCAAGTATATCACACAGGATTACCATTCTTTCTACGAGAAAACAAGACATCTGAACAAAGGTCGTATTCTTCCTAAAACTAGTGATGAATATACTGATGCAAATCTGAACACAAGAAATTTCATTGTGTATGATTCACAGAAGAGATATTCAACACAGTTAGACAAAAAAGCAGATAGCGAAGTAGAAAGCACTCTACTAAAGCGTGGATCTCTTTCTCAGCAATTCACCCAATACAGGTTAAATCTATTGATGCCTGGTGATTCTCGCGCTAAAATAGGAGATGTATACGACATCAAGGCTCTCAAACGGGGTGAACTAAAAGATGGAGATCCAAAGTATGTTGATGAGATTCGTTCAGGAAATTACATGGTGACGGCCATCAAACATACTCTAAATAATGCGGGGTATAGAACCACAATTGAACTAGCCAGAGATTCGTATGTGAAAGACTTAGCCGATGGAGTGTTTCCTGAAAGCGTGAACAAATTCTTTAGTAAATTGAAAGGCATAATATGAACGAAACAGAACAAATTGTAATCACACCCGCTATGACACAAGAAAAGTTAAACAAACTGCCCATGTGCGAAGAAGAGATCCAAGAATGGCGTGAATGGGCTGAAAGAGTATTTGGCGTAAATGAGAGAAGTTGATGGAATTGTTGAATTTGTATGGTGGTTTGGTGTTGTAGAGGATATTGCTGATCCTCTCAAGATCGGGCGTTGTCGTGTTCGTGTCTTCGGATACCATACTTCAGATAAAAGCGCATTACCAACTGAAAAATTACCTTGGGCAACAGTAGTTCTGCCACCAACAAGTGCAAGCATGGGTGGTGTTGGAACAAATCCTGGCCTTCTTACAGGAAGCCATGTTTTTGGTTTCTTTCTTGATGGAAAAGATGCACAAAAACCTGTTATCTTAGGTTCTATTGCGGGTATACCAGAGGAAAAGATAAGCACCTCCGAAGGATTTAGCGATCCTCTCGGAGTTTTTCCACTTAACAAGTCTGTCAATGGTCTATCGACAATCAAGGAATCAGATGTAAATCGTCTAGCAAGAAACGAAAATACTGAAAAGACGATACTAAAACTAAGAAAAGATAAACTTGATAAAGACTTTCCTGTTGCCTTTTCTTCAACAAAAAGCGAACCAGAATCGCCATCTGATGTCAAGTATGGACTCAATCAGGTAAAAGCAACTGTTTCGGGTCATGTTGAAGAATGGGATGACTCTCCAAAGAAGGAAAGAATACTTCAATATCACAACTCAGGAACATTTACTGAGATTGGTAATGGTTGGAAGGAAGATCCTAATGGAACGCGAGTTCTTAGGGTGGTTGGCAATAACTACGAAGTTATACACAAAGATAACAATATTCACATTCGTGGTGCTTGCAATGTAACTATTGATGGAGAGGCTAGAATTCTATGCCTTAATAAATCTTATCTTCAGTTAGAAGATGACACTGAAGTTAGTGTGAATGGAAATCTGAAAGTAAATATTGCAGAAAAACTAACCATGAAGGTGGGTAAGGACTTCAACATCAAAATTGGTGGTGAGTATAATCTTACATCTTCAGGCATAAACATGCATACAACAGGTGGCGGAAGAATCAATGTTGCTGGTCGAATGGTTGGTTTGAACTCATTTTCTATTGGGTCTGCTCCATCTTCAGTCGTGTTGGAAAAGCCTGATGTTCAGCGTCAAAATCTTGATGTTTCTTCGGGTGGAGGAATCTCAGGAGTTGAGTATTCACCAGACATTTCACCTCAAGTAACCATACCAGCAATTGACACTCTTGGTGAGGGTCTAAATGAGGCATACGAAGATCTTAAAGATCCTTCTGATGAAGAAAAACAAACTCTTGTCCAAAGAGCCTTAAATAAAGCAAATTCTGCACAAGAAAAAGTTGACAAAATAGATCCTAAAATTAAAGCAGCAATAACAGCAACATCGGCAATACTACTTGGATATTTGACTACAAGAAGAACGAGTGAAGATCCAACTGGAGAGTTTAATAGAATCAATCAGTTACCATCGGATGACTCAGTAATATGACAATACCTGAGATAGTTCAAGAACTACTAGACCTTGGAATCACCGCTAGAGTGATTGATGGTAAACTCGTTCTTAGAGGTTTTGATTCAAGAGCCGAGAAAGAACTTCTCTATGCAATTGATAAAAATCGTGATGAACTCATTGAACTTTTTTCAAAGGCAAAACAAGAACCTCTTATAGACAGAATATCATCAACAACTTTAGAATTTTCTAACATCACCAGACTTCCTCAGTTCATAATACCAGAGGAAGAGGTTCCAGATAATCGTTCAGATCTTATCGGTTCAGAAAATTACATATCAAGAGTGTTTATGAGCGATGACAACATTCTTACTGTTCAATATGCAAATGGAGTAGAAACACCAGTTGTAGATCTTTCTTTTGATTATGGATATTTTTCAGAGGGAGAAACATAATGCCAGGTGCAGCAAGAATCGGAGATTTAGCAGGAGGAGTAATCATTACAGGCTGTTTCAGCGTAATGGTTAATGACATTGCTGCCGCAAAAATAGGAAGTGTTGTCACCCCACACCCTCCATGTCCAAAAGTTCCAATACATTGTTCTGCCGTAATTATAACTGCATCTCCAAATGTTCTCGTTGGTGATATTCCGTTTGCCCGTGAGGGAGACAAGGCTTCATGCACTCACTCAATTACAACATCATCAGCAAATGTTAGGGTTAACTAATGCCTGAGATTAGAAACGCAGATTTCTTTGATTCATACAACTGCAATATTCTCTCGCAGTTAATGCCTGAAGAGATGAAGTCATATATGCGTGACTTCATTAACGGAAATCTTTTCATGAATCCTGTTGGCAAGGCTATGGAAAAGATTAATGGCCTTATGGGCGATAATCTTTCTATCATAGAAGGTTTAAATTCTAATTTAGAAGGTCTTGAGTCTCTTGCAGAAGATCTTACCATTATATCAAATGAACTACAGGCTTTTACTGATCACACAAATCGTCTTAGTGGTATATCTGTAGATTCTGTAAAAGCAAATTTTTCTACAACATTTAACGTAATGGCTGGTTTCAATGCAATGGTTGATACCTTTAAAAATTCTGATGAATTGCTTGAAGATAATTTCAATAAAGCATTCTCATCCTTAAATCCAAATATCATTGGTCCATTTACAAAAGACATTACTGGTAACCTTGGAAAGATAAATTCTGTTCTTAAAGAAATTCAGCGTCAATGTTCACTTGCGGGTGGTCCTGCGGGAGATGCCTGTAACGAACTAGTGAGCAGTCTCAGTAGCATTACTCAAAGTTTACAAAGTTCAATAGCAAATATCAAAGGAATAATGGATCAGGATAATGCTGCCTTTGCCGTGGCACTTGCTGCCCTTGAACGCTATGCATTAGGGAATACTCTTATATCAAGCGCACTTCAAGATCCATGTTTCTCAGGAGCATTGGCTAAGAATCTCATCATGAATCCTGAAGGAGCATTTAAACTTGATGAGGTTGCAAAAAAGTTTGGAAAAGAAATACCAGGTTCTAGACCTCTTCTTGCAGATTTTTTTGATGGAGGAGATGACGAGGTAGTTAGTGAAAATGAAACTGAGCCAGCGGCAACCGAACAACCAACTTCAACCACAGAACCAAAAATAACTGAAGGAAATGTTGCTACTTCAGAGTCTCAGATTTTTCAAGAAATACCACCAAATATTGCTGCACCACCTACAGAAGACTATGTTTCTTATCCTGCCGCATTTCCAACAGGTGGTCAAACTGAAGAGACTGAACCTACTGATTTTGTCTCACTTCCCCCTGAAGAGCAGAAGCAGAAAATCACCTCGACTGAGTCACATCCAGACGAAACTGATATAGTTTATCAACCTCCTAAACCATGTGGATCGCATATAGGTGGATTCTACTTAGATAGAGACTTTGATCTTGCTTTGTTAGAAACACTAAACTCACTTCTACCTTTAGGTAAAAGAGATTTTAAAGGTGGTGATGATGATGCGATTCTTATCAATGCTGCAAGAGAACTTTTCTATGTTGCCTTTATTAATCAAACAACCGTTTTGTTTGAAACCATAGTATATCAGCGTAAGCCAGAGGAAAAACAAACTGATATTGATATTATCCACAAATTGGGTGATTCTGTAATAAGAAAAGGTTTAGTAGTTCAAAAAAGAACTAAAAGTAATGAAAATTGGGAATTGACAGAAAATTTGCTAAAAGAAATTGTAAAGGGTAAGTCATCATATGGGTTAAAACCACTAATATCAGCCGCAAGTAAAGACTATTGTGGGGCGATTGGATATACCGACGAAGGATTTACTATATTTGATGCAACAGCAAGCAGCATCAAAGATACTGCGGAGCAATTTGCAAGAGAAGCAAGAAAAGATATGATCCCTGATTACAAGAATAAATAAAGATATGGCAACAGACTATACCTACACGGACATAGATCTAGACTTCTTACCTCATCCAGTTACAGGAGATATAACCCTGAAACATGATGATGAGGCTGTGAAGCGTTCTCTACGCAACCTCATACTGACACAAAAGTATGAGCGTCTTTTTCACCCCGAAATCAATTCTAGAGTTGCTGGTCTACTTTTTGATCTAGCCTCACCCGTGACAATGGCTCAGATCAGATCTAATATCATGGATATTATCAAAGTTTATGAACCAAGGGTTCAAATAGTGGATGTTGCTGTGGTAGGTCTTCTTGATCAGAATGCAGTTGGAGTTAGGATTACATTTAAAATCAGGAATTCACCAAAAACATCGGTATTGCAATTTACCCTTGATAGGAGCAGATGATGGCGGTTAATACAACCCTATCGGTTTCAGAACTAGACTTCGATCTAATTAAGCAGAACTTCAAGAGATTTCTTGAGGTAAATCCTATTTTTAAGGATTATAATTTTGAAGGCTCAGGTATGTCGGTTCTTCTCGACATATTAGCCTACAACACCCATTATTCTGCATTTTATGCAAATATGGTTGCAAACGAGATGTTCCTCGACAGCGCAATAAAGCGCGAATCTGTAGTTTCCAAAGCAAAAGAACTTGGATATGTTCCAACTTCTACGCAGTCTGCATCAGCGATAGTTAATATTTCTTTTACAAGTGGTGTTGCAGTTGGTTCAGAATACACCCTGCCTTCAGGAACTGTATTCACCGCATCCAAGGATGGACAGGACTTTAATTTCCGAACCATAGACTCTGTTACAGTCGATACATCTGTAAATCCTCCTGTTGCTCGTAATGTCACCGTTGTCGAGGGTCAAAGAAAGCGTATTTCTTATATTTTTGATTCTCGGCAGATAAATCCGAGATTTGAGATTCCCGACGAAACTGTTGATATGCGATACATTGATGTTCGTGTTCAAAAGTCTATTGAGGATATCTTAGGTAAATCAGACGCATGGACTCAACCCGCCGACTTTAACATCATTGGTCCAACCAACAAGGTTTACTTTGTTCAGGAAGGAAAAAACAGTAGATACGAAATCTATTTTGGTGATGGTGTTCTTGGTCAACAACTTGTTGATGGAAATGTTGTCACAATGACATATTACACATCAAGTGGCTCTGAAGCAAATTTGATCGGATTTGCTGACTCACCTGATGATCCATCATTCAGTGTTCAAGGACTTGCTGAAATAACAACTGTTGTTTCAGTTGTATCTCCCTCACAAGGAGGATCAGATCCTGAAAATATCTTTTCTATAAGATCTAATGCTCCAAAATTTTACCAAAGCCATGATCGCTGTGTTACTGCAAGAGACTATGAAGTAATGTTGCTTCGTGAGTATCCATATGCATCATCTGTTTTTGCTTGGGGTGGAGAAGATGCAAATCCACCTGAATATGGCAAGGTTTTTGTATCAGTTGTTCCAAAGGGAAACTTTGTAATAACAAAAGAAGAAAAAAATTATATCAAGAATTCTATCCTAAAAAGAAAAAATCTTGTAACTGTTATTCCTGAGATAGTAGATCCAGACTACACCTATCTTCTCATTGACAGCAAAATTTTCTATGATGAAAAACAGACAAACAACAACAAGGGTTTTCTTGAGAGTCTTGTAAAACTAACAATAATTGCATATGATGCGGTAAATCTTGAGAAATTTGACAAAGACTTTAGATTTTCTTCATTTGTAAGCGAGATAGATCGCTCCTCAGAAGGAATATTATCAAACACGACATCGCTTCGTATGCAGAAGCGTCTAATTGTTGAGTCTGGAAAACCTTTCTCATATACAACAAAATTCTACAACCCAATATACCGTGCAAAGGTTGGAGTTGGTCAAAACATAGTATCTGAAGTATTCGAACACAAAAACTCAAACAATGATGTTATAAACTGTTATATCGAAGACGATGGCTATGGTATGCTTCATGTATACTCAAATTCTACAGGGACAAAGACTATAATTGTCAAGGATATTGGAACCATTGATTATGATAGCGGAACCGTCAAACTCATCGGTTTTAATCCCGTAACTATCAATGGAACAACACTAAACTTTACCGCTTATCCGTATCCGTCAACTGACATACTTACAGTAAAAGGAAATCTGTTGAAGATTGATCTTTCAGATGCAAATGCTCTGAAGGTAACAGCAGTTCCATTCAATAATGTGAATCGTGGTCAAGTAAACATTTTTGGTAGAAAGATCTGATGTCTACAGAAAACTTCCTACTACTCGCACTATCACAGAGAGGCGTTACCTATAACGAAGAGTCTGCTTTTCTTGATCTAAAGTCAAACAAGGTTCATGGTGCAAGAAATCATACCTTGAGAGAACTTCCTCAATTTATTCGTCAAAATCACCCAAGATTTGTTGAATTTATTGAAGCCTATTACGAGTGGCTTGAACAACCAGGTAATCCATACTACAGTATCGACAAGATGCGTGATTTCTCGGACATAGATGAATCGGTTTCTGTTTTCATTCAAGAATTCAGAAAGCAATATCTTGACTCGTTTCCAATAGAACTTGCAAGAAACTCAGAAGGTTATATGCTTAATGAGAGAAACTTGATGAAGAACATCAAGAATTTCTATGCAGCAAAAGGAACTGAACGAGGCTACAAATTGCTGCTTCGTGTTCTTCTTAACACCCCTGTTGAAATTTATTATCCAAAGAAAGATGTATTGAAGGCTTCAGATGGAAAATGGATTCAGGAGCGTTCAATCAGAATAACATCTCTCAATGGAACATCAAATTTTGATATGTTAGGAAGAACTGTATATCAGCCTGACCCAACAACAAATATAAATCGTGGTTCTGCCCGTGTAACAAGAGTTCTACAATATAGCATTGAGCAATATGATATTACAGAACTTTTTCTTGAAGATATTCAGGGAACATTTCTACCAGGATATCCACTTGAGTGTGTAACCGCTACAGGTTCTACTCTTACAGAAACAGTGATGTTTATTCTTGGTGCAGTTGCTGTTCAGAATGGTGGTAGAAATTATCGAAATGGAGATAAAGTTGACTTTTCTGGAAGTGAAGGTTTGCGAATGGAAGGAACAGTTGCTTCCACTACGCCAAAAGGCTCTATAAAGTCAGTAAAAATCACCGATCCAGGTGTAAATTTCTCAATTGCCGCAAATTTCAAGATTAAATCTCCCACGGGTGACGGATCTGCCACGGTTTTGGCTACTCCATCGGGTATCATCAACTATGATGGCTATTATGAAAATAATGACGGAAAATCTTCGTCAAACAAGCGCATGTTTGACGGTGATTTCTACCAAGACCATTCATACGCACTCAAATGCGAAGCCACGCTCAATGACTACAGACAAGCGGTAAAGGATCTAATCCATCCTGCTGGTCTTAAACTATTCGGCTATGTCTCATTTATTCGTGGATTGGCTAATGATATTGACAAGCATTCAGAATTTCAGCGTTATGAGATTCCTGTCATTGGTCACTACACACCTTACAGAACAAAGACTACGGCAGATCTAAAAACAAAGTATCTGAATGGTTTCAACCCTGGTTCATGTGGAGAAGGATCAAACGATTTAAGATTATATGCTGTAGGACCAAGTGGTTTGACTCAAGGTTTTATTGATGGACTTCCTGATGGTTTCTTATTCAAGGATGCTAGTAATACAGCCATCATACTTGATGGATCTTGGGTAACATTCGGTGTTTCATCGGGAAACAACTTTGTGTTCTATCTTGATCGTTCAAGCGGAAATTCATATGGAATTGGCGATTCAATAGGTTTAGTGGACGGGGTTGCTGGATTTACAATTACAGGAACCGCAGATGGATTAGGTTTCATCAAGGAATCTGATGGTTCAACTCACGATCCACAAGGCGCACCACTTGGCACAGGCGGATCTGACGGTGCAAATCTATGGGGAATCACAGCATTCTGGAACATCTATCACCATCCAAACACAAGAGGCATTGTCGGTCTTGATGGCAGCACAGGTGGAACTGGTGCAGGAATCTCGTTCGGAACAGTAGTCTTAAGAAAATTCTTCCGAATGCCATTTGGATACCACTATCACTCCAATCCTGGCACAGCGGGTGATCCATACTTTGGTGTAACTGGCGATAACTATGAATATAGCACGGCTCTCGGTGGTGGATTAACATCACCTAACTTCTAGGAAAAACAATGGCTAACGAAGGCTTGAAGCACGAATTACGAGGTGAAGTTGTCAAACTGTTGTTGAACGACTTTGCTGTTGACTCAAAAAACCGCTATTTTGTCTTCATTGGCAGAAACACGGCTTGGACTAATGAAACCTCTCCACCTATAGAGGCTGATACTGATGCCTCTATGTTTGAGGCTCATCGTCAGATGCTTGCGTTGAAGATGGTTCAGCCAAATGATGTGTATCTCCTGCTTCCACGCATCAATTGGGAAACTGAAACTGTATATGATGCTTATGAACCAACAACAGATATGTTTACAGTTCCGAAGGACTTCTATGTTCTTACAGACGAAAACAATGTCTACAAGTGTATCTCTAATAATGGTGGGGTTGGTTCTGTAACAAAGCCAACAGGAACAAGTCAGTCGATATTTACGACAAATATTGATCGTTATGAGTGGAAATTTATCTATAAACTAACCGAAGACAGTATCAGATTTCTAACTGAAGAATACATTCCTGTTGCTGTGGCAAAAATTCCTGATATAAATGAAACATTTCCACAGTTTCAAACTCAAGAATATGCCATCAACGGTGCAGTTGAAGGATATAAAATCATCGGCACAAACACAGCCGTATTTCCACGCTGCATAGGAACTTTCAACATAACATCTGTAGATAATGCAAAGAAAATTGACGGAACTCTTTTGGATAGTAGTGAAGTAAACAAGCGAGGATCACAATACATCCAACTAAGTGCAGAGATGCTTAAGATTACAAGAGAAGCAAAAAATAATGGCTTCTTCAATGGATATTCAATCTATATTGCTGCTGGTAGAGGGCGTGAAGTTGGTCAGATTTTTAGAGTCATAAACTATCACGGAGAAAGTCAAACAGCCGAAGTATATCCTCCTCTTCAATACGATCTTTATCCACAAGACTATTCACAAGGCAGTCCTCTAAATCCATCACGCTATGAAATTGTTCCAACTCTCGTTGTAAATGGAGATGGCTCAGGTGCAGTTGCTCGTTGTGAGGTTGGTGCTGGAAAAACCATTCGTGCTGTGAAGACCGTAAACAGAGGCAAAGGATACACAGTTTGCGATGTCTCAGTAATCACAGCACAAAGCAGTGGAGTAAAGCCAACCATAACAGGAAAAATACAGCCGAAGGGTGGACATGGTTCTGATGCAACAAAAGAACTTGGTGCGTTTGATCTGTTTGTTGCAGTTGATATGTTCGGAAATGAAAATTCAGACATCACACTCTTGAACGACTATCGACAGTTTGGTTTACTAAAAAATCCAATACTAAACAATGACAGCGGAAAGATTGCAGGAACTGAAATAGATTCTGTTCAGTATATTCATGTAAGAAAACCATATTTTGTAAATGATTCCTACCGATTTATCTCTTCACCAACCTTTATAGATGGAAATTTCATTATCGGCAGCGATTCAAAGGCTGTTGCAAAAATCGTCTCATGGAAACCAATTCCAGGTGAAAGTTATGGAGAATTGTTGATAAATCCACTTAGCGGTAGATTCATTGAACAATCATTTGAGGGAGAATTCCTTAGAATTGCTCTCAAAGATATAAGCGGTGGTGACTTCCGTGTTGGTTCGACTGTCTACCAAGCCTCGGATGCTGGATTCAGCAACACAGCCGTGGGTGAGATTATCTCATGGTCGCCTGACGCAAATCCTCTACCAGAACTTATTATTCGTGTTGATAGTGGAACCTTTTCAACAAATAGAATCCTCTATCACGATTTCACCTCTACTAGCACAACCTCCTATCCACCAAGCAAAATACAAGCAATAGAACCAAAAGGTGGAGAGTTGATAAGACAATTCTCTACAACAAATGAGTTTTCTTTCCTTGATTATTCTGTGCTTAATGGTGCATCTGATCAAGAGATTGGTAGAGTTCTAAACACAGTAAATATACCTGTAAATGAAGTTCAGTCTGTAACCTACAGAATGACAAATAAACTGATAATAAACAGTCCTGACAGCACACCACTAACATCAAATATGTTTGAAGTAGACAAATACATCTATCAGTATGATGCCTCATCTGGAATAACCACATCTGCTATAGTTGTTTCTTGGTATACAGGTGGTGGAACTACAGGAGAGATGCATGTAAATGATGTGCGAGGTCCACTATCTACTCGTTTACAAGGAATTGGTGGACTTTTCACCTATGAAGATGGCATCAGTAGCGTTTTTGATGGCATTTATGTCGCAGAAAATGAAGTTCCCGAAACCGTGGTCGGGTCGGGGGATATGTTATACATACAAAATGTTAGACCAATTGAAAGAAATCGCGAACAATTGGAAGAATTTAAGATTAGAATCGGATTCTAACGGAGTAAGTAATGGCATCATATAAGCCCTCTCTATTCAACATTAATCCATATTTTGATGATTATGAAGAGGATAAGCGGTTTCTACGCATGTTATTCCGTCCAGGCTATGCCATTCAAGCCCGTGAGTTGACTCAACTTCAAACAATATTACAAAACCAAATTGAAAAATTTGGAAACCACATGTTTGAAGATGGAGCAAAAATCATTGGTGGAGATGTAACTACGCAAAATGCTGAATATCTTCGTGTTCAATTCTCTTCAGATGTTACAAAAGAGGATCTAATCGGTTATGAGATTACAAGATCTTCATCAGATACTCTCTATCCAAATCCAACAGGCCGTGTAATTGATGTTCTTGAACCAATTCAAGAGACTGACAACTATTTTGTCCTTATAATCAATCGTTATACAGGTGGTTCTTTTCCAAGTGGAACTACATTTGCTTCAACAAATCCTGGTAGAGTGATTACAGGAACAGTTGCAAATAACTCGCAATTTAGTTCAACAGGAAAAGTAAAATTAGCCTCGGTTTCTGAAGGTGTTTATTTTAGCAATGGTTTTTTTGTTAAAAACCTAGCACAAACCACCGCCCTATACAATCTTGTTGACGGTAAGAGAATATTTACAAATCCAACAGGGTCAGTAGTCCTGTCAGTAGTAGAGGATGTTGTAACTGAACTTGAAGACTTTACTCTCAAGGATCCAGCAGCGGGATCTTATAATTACAACGCACCAGGCGCACATCGCTTCCGTCTTGATCTACAACTACTTTTCAAAGAAGATACTGACGAGTTAACTACTGACACAATTGAACTCATGCGTGTCGAAAACGGTGTAGTTACAAACAGACTAAAGTATACAGATTATGCAATTATTGAAGATACACTCGCTAGAAGAACCTACGACGAATCTGGTGACTATGTTGTAAAGCCATTTGAGATTGATATTGGTATCACCAACGATATTGTTGAAATATCCCTTGGTGCAGGAAAAGCCTATATCACAGGTTATGAATTTGAAACACAGAGCAAGCGTGGAGTTACCACAGATCCTGCTCGTTTTGATACGAAATTATCTCCAGATAAAACACTAGATACTGCAAAAATAGGTAACTATATTCGTGGTGATCTTGGTCCTGTATTTGCTAATATCATTGGTGATGAAGACGATACTGTTGATATTTGTTCTGCACCCGCAAAAGTTGAAATATGTGTGTTCAGAAGTGGTTCAGAGTATGTTGTTGCAACGGCAAATGCATCAAAAGTTTATTTTGACTACAGTTCAGGTCAGTCGGTAAATGATGCAAGACTATATCTAATCAATATTGAGTATACACAAACAGGATATCAGTTTGTGAACAATCTTGTTCAGGGTGATACAGTTTATGTAAAATATGTTAACGGATCTCTTAATGCAGTTTCAAGTGATAATCAAAAGATTCTTATAAATGTAGAAAAATATCTACAGACAATTGTTGATCCCAACGACCCAACTCAACTATACTACTTACCAAATCAACTTATTCGTGAACAGAATGAGAATACACTAGTATTTCCACTAGAAAACAACCATGTTGTTTCTGGCTATGAAAGAATAGAATATGTTTATCCACGCTCATTCTATGGATCAAAGACACAAACAGGAAATAGTGCCGAAGAGATAATCTTTACTCTAGAAGAGGGTGGAGAACTCTATGGTAACGATGGACAGGTTTACGAAACTCTTGGCTATTTGCTTTTTGGTCTTACGGGCGGTTCTACCCCTAAAGAGAATCTATTTTCATTCAGCGAGTCTCCACATATTCTAACCAAGGTAAGTGATGGAGAACTTCGTCTTACCTATAGTAGCGGAACTATTACAACGCTGCCATATGACTCTTACAAACTCATTGCGCCTGTTCGTATTGCTGATACAAAAGCCGATGGAGTTTTCGCAGTTAGTAGCATTCGTCTAAAGTATAAGACTGATACTCAGGTTCAATATGGTATTACAAGTGCAAATAGCGATGTAAAATATGACCAGACGAATGATTTCTACTACTTACAAATTCCTGAAACAGATATTATTGCTGTAACAAGCATAACAAATGTCACTACAGGAGAAAATCTTTCTCATAAGTTCTTGCTAGATAACGGACAGCGAGATCAATCTTATCTTCGTGGAAAATTAATCTTCCGTATAAATTCAGAAGCAACAGCCCCACTTCCACCAATAAGTGCAAGTTATTCATACTTCCGCCATACTGGTGAAGGGCCATTTGTTCTTGACTCTTATATTCATACGAATAGTGGAATCGAATACGGACAAATACCGCTGTTCACCTCGCCAACAAGTGGCAAGACCGTATCTCTTGCAAACTGTCTAGATTTCCGCTACAGCGAAAATTATCAAGGCAGCATTCAGTATTTCTCTGGCAGCAGAACTCCATTTACTGAAATTCAACAGATTGAAGAGAGCCACAACTACTATCTACCAAGAATTGATAAAGTTGGGGTAAATAGAAATCTAATCTCAAAGCCAAATCCATTTGTTATCACCCGTGGTGTGCCTTCTCTCACTCCAGTTTCCCCACCAGAACAAGCAGATATTGTTACCCTCTACACACTTCTCATCCCTCCATATACACATAATGCGGGTGATATTGAGATTATTGAGTCGGATAACAAGCGTTTCACAATGGCGGATATTCGTCAGATTGAAAAGCGTGTAACTAATCTAGAGAACCTGACAAACATTACTGCTGTTGAAGCGTCTCTTGATGGTCTTGATCTAAAGGTAGAAAGAAACACTAAACTAGGATTCAAAACATCTCTCTTGGTAGATCCACTTGTGGGTCACTCAGTTGGAGATGTTTCTGATCCTGAACATGTTTGCTCAGTTGATCTTGAGCGTGGAGAACTCAGACCATCATTCAGAACACAGTTTTTGAACTTTGAGGGAAGATCTAGCCTTACAGTTCAAGGTATAACAATGTCAACTGATGGTGTAATACACTCTGCATCGGATGTAAATTTCCCTGATGGTATTACACTCAGTTCACAGTTGTTGGCAAGCAAAGCCATATCTGTCAATCCAACAAATATGCCGCTTTTTGTCGGAACCTACAAGATTCGTCCTTTCCTTGATCCATTCTTTGATACAGATAACAGACCATTTATTCGCTCCAACAAAGAGGGTGAAAATGATGGTTGGTATACCGCAAATGATAATGGATTTGGTAGTCAATGGAACTATTGGGAGTCCATATGGTCGGGTATTCCTGAAACAGATCAATTTGATGAAAATCTAAAGAATGAAATATTCTTCAAGGCTAGAACACAACCTTCGGGAAATATAATTCATCCAAAATTTGAGAGTGTAAATGGTGTTTCTCGTTCAGGGAAAACAACCGATGAACAAAAGAAGCGTTTCAAGAGCAGTCAACGCTCAGTAACAGGAAAGGTTAAGAAGAAGATCTCTGGCAGAGTTGTCGATGAATCGGTTGTTCCATTCATCAGACCACAAACTGTCTATATCACCGTTAAAAATCTAAAGCCAAATTCTGTTCACTCAGCATTCCTTGATGGTGTAAATGTAAATCGTTATATTATTGCAGAAAATAATGCATCTGGACCATTCTTAACATCATCAAGCACATCAACAGATAGTCAGGGTGAACTCTATAATCTTAGATTTCTTATTCCTGCAAATACATTCAAGGTTGGTGAGAAGGTTCTAAGACTCATTGATAATTCAGAGAATAATCTTGATAATGCAACATCTGTTGTTGATATCAAACTATACTTTACAGGTGCTTTAGACACAAATGCAGGAGGTTTCCAATCACTTCGTCCTCCAGTAGTTCAAAGAAACTCACTTACAACCGACAATGTTGTTGTAAACCCAATCAACCGAGCCAAAAATCTCGACACTCTCGCAAATATTCAGTGGTCTGATCCTTTTGCACAGAATTTTGTAGTTGATGGAAATCTATACTCTGGTGGAGTGTGTCTACAGAGTGTAGATCTATATTTTCAGACCAAAGATGATAGAATGCCAATAACTCTTGAGGTTAGACCCACAATAAATGGCCGTCCTCATGGTTCTTTTGTTGTTCCTTTCTCACAAGTGGTGAAAAAGGCTGGCGATGTTGTTGTGAACACAGGTTCTCCAACTGAGAAGACTAGATTTACATTTGATTCTCCAATATATCTTGAGCCTGGTGAATATTCTTTGGTTCTCAGAACAAACTCATCTGCATATAAGGTATTTACAGCATCACTTGGCGAAAATGATATTGCTACAGGAAAGCGTATATCAACTCCTGGATTTGCGGGTGCTTTGTTCCTTCCACAAAATAATGGCATCTCTGATCCTGATCTAAACACAGATCTAATGTTTACTATAAACCGTTACCAATTTGTTGCCCGTGAGCGTTCTTCAGTTGTCATGCAAGTTTCAGATGTAACAGAGGATTATGCATTCTCGCTCATTAGACTAATAGCAAGATCGGTAAAGCCTGTTGGAACAGGAATCAAATATTATGTCTCGTTTGATCAAAACAACGAAATTCCTGAAATAGAGATTGTTCCAAACAAGAATGCAGATCTAAAGGTCTGCCGAAGAATTACTTCAGGTGAGAGAAATATTCGTATTCGTGCTGTTTTTGATAACAATTCGGCAGGAACACTCTCTCCGCTTCTTGATTATCAGGGTCTTGGTCTAGTGGCAGTTCAAAATAATATTGGAGCCGTGCCAGACTTTGAAGATGACACAAGTGCTGACAATATTGTTCCTGCTCGTTACATAACCCGTAAGGTAACACTACCAAGCGGTCTTGAGTCGCAATACATCAAGGTAATTGCAAATGTAAACCGACCAAAGGGAACAGCAATTATACCATATTGTCGTTACTCGACGGCTGAAAACGATCCGAGATATGAATACCTAAAATATTCTAGAATGGATATTACAGAAAATCCATTTGGTCTATCCTACTCTCAAAATGATGAAGACTTCCGTGAAGTCGCTTGGGAATTTAATCTTGGAACTCCACTCATCAAGACATTCAATATTAAGTTGTTTATGACATCTGATAGTGAATGTGGTGCAACAGTTCCTGTCATTCGTGATATTCGTGTTGTCTCACTCGTTGACAATGCTGGTGGAGTAACCACTCTGCCTGTTGTGATCATCAATGATAATACAGAAACGATTATCATTGAAGGTCCACCTGGTCCTCCTGGCCCTCCTGGCCCACCAGGACCAGCAGGAAACAATGGATCACCAGGCACACAAGGGCCAGCAGGACCGGCAGGACCGGCAGGACCGGCAGGACCACAAGGAGAAGATGGAGTTTGCGATCCATCGGCATGTGGCGGTGGCGGTGGGACTGATTGTTCAAATTTACCATCGTGTGATAATGGTGCTGTTCGTAATCCAAATAATAATTGTGCATGTGAATGCTGCTTACAGGGAACAAATACAGCGTGTAATCCTGGTGGTAGTCCTGTTCCTTGCATATGTTTCCCATGTGTGGATGGAACAGAACTACCCTCACCCGACATCTAAACCATGCAAACTAATCGTTACGACCGTGATCCCCAGACAGGCGCACTCTTCTTTCGTGATAGGCAGAAAGTTCTTGAGATCAAGAACCAAAGCGATCACGGAAGACAGATACAAAACCTGGATTCTAGGCTAAATAAGGTAGAAGACTCACTTTCCGATATCAAAGAAATGCTAACTCAGTTACTCAACAAGAGATAAGACATGCCAACAGGACCAAGTAGCAATCAGTATATCATCCCTGACATTCTCTTGTCTGACACTTTCAATGAGTGGCTGACTGTTACTAACACGGATATCATTGAGAAACTAAACTTTCTCAAGGTATACACCGCAACAGGCACAGGCGGAATAACTGTTGATACCCTCACGAATGGTGAGGCAATGATTGGCCTTGATGAGATCATTCCTGGTCCACACACATTCACAGGAAATATTACCTTTAATGGAACTGTTACAACTGTCAACTCAACCGAGATGACTGTTGATGACTATAATCTTGTTCTTGGTCACACGGCGGGTGGTTCAGGTGGTTCTGATTCTGAGATCAACGCTGCGGGTGGTGGTGGTATTATTCTCAAGGGTCTTACCATAGACAAAGAATTCCTGTGGAAAACAGGACCAGAAGCATGGCATTCAAGTGAGAGTCTTCGTCTAGCCGCTGGTAAGCGTTTCCTTTCAGGTGACGATACATTCCGTCTGCATACCACTACAGGTGGATTGAGTGTCAAGATCGTTGGCTCAGGAACAACCTATGATACGACCATATTCATGGGAACAAGTGCTGGAGCAACTGCTGAAATTGCTCGTATCAAGACAGATACAACTGTAGAGATCTACAATGGTGTAAACCGAAAGCGTTTCCATCAATCAGGAGCAGGATATACCTTTGGTCAGGCAATTCGTCCAATCGCAGGCGGATTTACACTCGCAAAGGCAAATAATGCTCAAAATGCCGAAGCAATCGGTCTTATCTGTGGGGTAAATGGTGACACCTACGATGTAATGTTCCAAGGAGAAATCTTTGGCGATTTCACCACAGTTCTTGGCAGCACACTATCCGCAGGAGATGTCTATTTCCTATCGGCTGTTACCGCAGGATATCTAAGTGCATCCTATCCCGCAGCAGTTCCAAGCAATATCACAAAGGCAATGCTGCTTGGTTTTGGACCAACACATGGATATGTTCTACATTATGTCGGAGTTGCAGCAACAGGCGGAATTGATGTTGATCTAGGTTCAAGTGATGGTGAAGGCGTTCAAACTATTATTGCTGGTAGCGATTTTGAAATTGGTGATGTTCTGCGAGTAAACGATGCTGGAACAGGATATGCAAAAGCC
>Ga0172372_10001344_pt1 | contig 38169 bp, 44 predicted proteins | sample LakKiv5m_2_FD_114544 | JGI IMG/M metagenome (GOLD analysis project Ga0172372, IMG submission 114544) | Freshwater microbial communities from Kabuno Bay, South-Kivu, Congo - kab_092012_9.5m | ecosystem: Environmental > Aquatic > Freshwater > Lake | place: Democratic Republic of the Congo...
ACATCTGATTTAAAGGTTTGGATATTGGGGCTGTTGAATTTCAGCATCACCTTTCGCAGGTAGGCGTCCCATGACCTCAATGATTTTTCAGTAGGAAAAAACCTCCAAAAAGAATAGGAACCAATATCAATCCAATCGTCGAACAATTGAGGATAGATTGTATTTTTTTGAGATAATTCTTCGACAAGATCCCGCCTATTCATTTATCTTATGAAAAAATGATTTTAAAGAAATAAAAACAAGAGAAACAAGAAAAATATGAAAGAGATTATTCTGTCAAAGATTGAGGAGGCGATGGATGAAAACCTAAAGATTTTCTTCAAAACCATCGAGCACGAATACAAGATGCCCAAAGACACACTCTGGAATAAATGGAAGGGTGGGGAAAAGACATTTGTTGTGAATGATGTAGTAAAAAAGGAAGGCATCAATAAAAAGTCGGATTACCAAATCTTTTTTTCAATCCAGCGCAACAGGATGGTCAAGGAGAACCCCAACATCACATTTGGTGAAATCTCAAAGCAGGTGAGCTCCATGTGGAAAAAACTTGGCTCCAGTGAAAAGCTGAAATACTCATCAACCAATGCTGTCAAGAACACCCCGCCATCATTCGATTCCCTTCGGGCAGAATACCTAAAAATGCCAACGAATGATCTCAAGAATTTATGCAAAGAAAAGGGAATTACAGCCAAATTCAGGAAAAAGGACGACATTATCAACGCACTCTTGGATTGGGAAGAAAAGAAACAACAAACACCGCTCGCCTTCAAGCAGGAAGACCTCACAAAAGGCCGGAGCAAATTGGAACTTTCCGCAGAAGATAAAGATGATGAAGAAGAAGATTTTTATTTCCACGATGACGGTTCATCCACGACCGAAGAATCGAGGGCCTGTGATGATGACGACACTGGTATCCTAATATCCGATGATGAAGACATTTTTGGCGATGACGATTAGTAAAAAAATTAATTAAAATTTATTTTCTTAAATCATTTTTTTTAAAAAAAAAAATTCTTGAGTAGAAGTAGAGACAATGTCCTCATACTACCTATTGCCCGCAAACCTTAACTTCAAAAAGGTTGAGACTATCCCCGTTGACACTAAACACGCACTTCTCCAGAGCTTCAGCGGTGTAGAAGCCGCCGAGAAGATCCAGAACCTGAACATCGTTTTCTATGAAGATCTAGTCGAAGTGCCTGCTAATATTACTGCCACAGTGGCCCAGATCCTGGCCCAGGATCCCGATGCCCCTGCTGCTCAGATCCCCGCCTACCGTGTGCACGTGCACGGCTGGACCAACCTCGCAGTATCACCAACTGGTGTGCTGAGAATTGTCGGTGGTTTCCCCCGTTCATTCACATCCAACCAGCTTGTCAATAACGCCAAGACCTCAGTCATCCTCCCCCAGGGCACCCTCACTGCCTACCCTGAAGGTCTTCCTGGCGACCTCGTTTCACCCAGTGTCATCATCATCTCCGACAACACTGTGGATTTCGCCGATATCCCCGCCGAAACCCACCCCACCTGGACTGTCACTCTGGACACTCCTTACCCTCTTGACGGTCCTTCCTTTATGGAATTCGACTTCTCCTTCAACCTCTTCATCCAGCCCCAGTTCACTTACGCCTAAACCAATCGTGGTTTAGTGTTTTTAGTGTAGTATAATATAGTATAGAATCATCACACACAATGTGTGTGGTGATTGATTGAATTAAAAATTATTTTTTTTTATTAGTTGGAGTGGAACAGGATCTCATTGATCACATGCCCCATGATTGTGCCGACAATCTGTGTTATAACAAATGTCGAGATTGGGATGTCCACAGATGGCTCATTGATGCGCACCGATCGGACAATATGAAAACAATCGTCATTCTTGGTGGATTGCAGATAGATGTCATCTGTCCCTGCCATTGTCATGGAAAATCTAAACTTTGTATTGACTTTTTTCTTATCTGTCTTGATGTTGAAATTCTGGAGGCCAATGCCATAGGCAGATAAAAAAATCTCTTCGGTGTGATGGAACAAAACATCCACATTGTGTTTCTCTTCATAATTGTCATCATTATTCGTGGAAATGCTATAAATTCCAACCTTGGATTTGTGGAATACAAAGGGTCCTTTCATAAATCTATACTTCATCGTCAGGTGGTTATCTGGGTAAATGTGGATGACCACTCTGTTATCTGGCAGAGCTGGTACGGTCGAATGCCACAATGTCCATTCTCCATAAAATCTTGGAAACGCCTGGGCTGTTGTGAGAAGGAGCAAAAAGAGAAAACCTGATCGATTCATCTGTGAGAACAAACAACATAATATATCAGAACACATTCGTTATATTCTCATTTATCCGGAGCGTCGATTTCAATTTTGACATAAATCATCGATCAATTGCCTCTGCTGAATACAAACTCTGTTCCCCATTCCAGAAAACCTGCCTCTTGATCGAGACAATCTGTGTTGTATCGCTATAATATTTTTTTTTGAGTGGATACCTCCCGATGTATTGGTGGATGTCCATCCGTGGATACAATTTGTAGGAAGAGATGCCCTGTTCGTCAAGGAAGAACAGATACGGGGTGTCAAACGACATGGATTTTATGACGTGTTCGTTCGGCAGATTAGAGCACATGGTTTGGGTGAATCGTTTTTCCGTGGGGTAATAGGATTGAGCCACATTGACACCCCCAATCATGTACCCAATAATCAAATAAACAAGTTTTTTGGGTGAAAAATTCTCAATCGACACGATCAACTGGCATGGGTACGTGCACCCCTTGTTTTCGACAATGAATGTCATGTCGGGCACACTCGCCATATGATCCCGCCCATCGACCCGCACATGCAGATCAAACGCATCAATCCTCGTCATGCGTGTATTGTTCTTGGTTTTGTATTCAGCCGCACACCATAAATATCTGCCGTGTGCCACCATTGCGGTGTAGGTGGTATTGGTGTAAATTCGTGTGTTGTATGTGAATAGTCCTTCGTGGTTTCCGTAGGTGATGTTTCCAAAGTAATTGCCGCGCAGCACAAATCCATTTTCTTCAACAACCGTTTCATACATTGTGTTGTCCTGCCAGCAAGAACGAAAACATTTTCCATCAAAAAACACCATGGTTTCTGATACTGAATCATGATTCTCAGGAGATAGGTTCGCCAGCAATGCTTTTTTTTTCACAGATAGCCGATTGATGGTTCTGGGGAAATCACGGCTCATGTAGTTTATGGGCTTGTCAATCAATGGGCGGAGCCACTGCATGTGTCGGTTTCGTGTGATGAACAGGTTTCCATTATCGGTTGTCAGGGTGTCAATATTGTCACGACAATCGCCAAATTCCCATCGTCTCGTGACAAAATTAAAGGCGTTCATTGTGGTCATCAGGGACAAGAATGCGAAACAATAAATCTTCATGATTCTTTTAAATCCTTTTTCTGGTTTTCAAAAATCAATTTATTATTTTGAAAAATTACAAGAAATGACGGATTATCTTACAGAAATAAAAAACCTATTAGCATCACCCACATTGAACATTCTTGCTGTCAAGGATCTATATCATGATATGATTCTTGATAATGTTCTCAACAATCCCCATAAAGTGTATAAATATGTAGAAGAATTCCTTGCCAACAGCATATACCTATTAGAACTGGCAGACGAAGCGGATGCTAGGGCCCAATTAAGCGCGGCAACTGAACTCCTTCTTCACATTCATTAATTGCAATTGTTGAGGGTTTCAGCATGAAATCCCTTATGAAGAATGACAAGATGACCATATTGAAAACAACTGTTATACAATTAAACAGCACAATAATAACATCATTGACAAGGATTCCATACGCCACCCATAAACTCACCCCTGTAGAATGAATCAAGAACATATAGATCGATAGGTCCGATACTGATTTTGTCCGGATGACACGGATCATCTGTGGAAAAAATGAAACAGTTGTGCCAATGCCTGCCAAAAACCCAATGGCTTTTGTTATAATAGGATACATTGTTCTTCTATTATAACAACAACAAAATAAATAAATTATTCGTGGTGCTGAGACCATTTTCTAAAATTTTCCAACACGTGTGGGAAATACACATGGTTCGAGTCGGCGTGGAAAAAAGCGGGTGGTTCTTTCCCAAGTGGAAATTTGAACTTCCATTCCCTCTGGGTGTCGTCCCGTTTCCTTCCCTTCCTATGGCAGAACAAGTCCCACGACTGGAAGCGGTAGTGTGCGATAAAACACCGATTGGCAGAAATTGGTTGGACCTCCCTTGTCTGGATGACACTGAAGTTCTTTAATGTTTTAGATGGTGCCAGAACAGTATTTCTGGGCGTATAGGGCTGGCTGTACAAGAACTCGTGTGGGCTGCGCACCCCCGTAATCAATTGGACCCTTGCCATGGGTTTTATGAATTGGTGTGTTTTATTCGCACATTTTGTAAAGGGTTCAAGGCACGATCCTTTTTTGCTCAAAATATTAATATTGTTGGAACCAAAAATCACCCACGGGAACAAGATTGCCATAGTATCGGCATGGGCATTCATCCCCATAAATTCTTTCAAACGCACATCCACCCCCAAATACAGGTATTCATCCCCGTCAATGTGGATGATCCAGTCATACCCATTCCGTTTGGCATATGCGACAGAATCGGTCATGTAATCCACCTTCTTAGAGTGCTGTTTTATAATCTTTACTTTTTCGTTCTGGAATTCGACGGGTGTGCTTGAAAAATCATCCCATATCAATACAGAATCAAACCCCAATAATAAATGGTATTTTATCCATTCGTGGATATTGTGTTCATCCTTTACATTGGTCGATACAAGACATTTCATAATCTTCTTATTCAAAGAGAAGAAGAATTAAATTTATTATATAAATTTTTCAAGGTCCAGAACAATCCTTCCCGTCACATCACCCCTTCTCAATTGATTAATGACATTGTTGATCTCATAAGTATTACACACTGATACATGTGGTTTTACCTTTCCTCTGGCCGCAAAATCCAATGCTTCTTTCAGGTCTTGTCTTGTCCCCACTAATGACCCCTTTAGTGTTATTCCTTTTAACACCATATCCACGATATTAATCGGCATATCCCCCCTAGGCAGACCAATAAGGACAATTGTGCCATTTCTCCTTACCAGTTCCATTGTGGATTTCAATGCTGGTAGGGCTGTCGCAAGGCACAACACAGCATGACTCCCACCTTTTGTATATCCCAAAACTTTTTTTATTGTGTCTGTATTCCTGGCATCCACTGCTATTTCAGCCCCCAGGTGTTTTATCAAATCAAGTTTCTCTTCTCCAATATCGATTCCAATCACACGCATCCCCAACGCATTCGCATACTGGACGGCCAGATGCCCCAATCCACCACCCGCCCCAATAATTGTAATAAATTCGCCAGCTTTAATACCAGTATTTTTGATGCCATTATAAGTTGTCACACCCGCACACAATATAGGTGCGGCCTCAGCATCACCCAATCCATCAGGAATCCTGACTACAAAATCAGCATCTGCTATGACATGAGTGCTAAAACACCCATTGACAGTGTATCCAGTATTTTTCTGTTTCTGGCAGTGTGTTTCTCGTCCAGTGGAACAGTATTCACACACACCACATCCAGAATACAACCAGGCAATGCCCACTCTGTCTCCAATTTTCAAATCATTCTTTACATTTTTCCCCAATTCAATAATTTCTCCCACGCCTTCGTGGCCAGGTATCAATGGCAGGATTGAAGGCACTTGCCAATCACCATCTATCGCATGAACGTCTGTGTGGCACACCCCGCACACATGAATTTTCACCAACACTTCCCCTTCTTTTGGTTTTTCAAGAACCATGTCCTTCACCTTCAACTCTTCCAGATGTTTTTCAATCAAAAGTGCCTTCATTTTATTTCTTATGAATATGTTTTTAGATCAATGTTTGGAAGAACCTTTTCAAAATCTCTACAGAACAATTCATCGGGACCAAATTCTCCAATCACACATGGCACGTGCATCGAGAATGCCAATGCCAGAATACCACTATAACAGGACACGAATCGATGACAAGAATGAAGAATCATACAGAATTCCATAAGGGATTCGGGTTTGTAGTATGGGGGGTGGATGTTTGTCCACTGGCAGAAATCATTATAATCTTTTTTGCTGAAGGAAACAAAAACAATCTTTTCCTTTATGAATCTCGCCCATTGTATGCTGTGTGGAAACCGATAATGGACTGTGTAAATAACAGTATTGTCAGCCCATTCCGTATTGTGCGACACATTACGGATCCATGGGTGTTTGCCCCATTCTATCGAGTAGTAGTGATTCATTGTATATGGGTAGGATCTGGAGATATAATCACAATTTCGCCATTCTGTGAGGTCAATATCGTATTCCTCCCCATTGTGGATCTGGTAAGAATCAATGTATTCTTGTGAAAGGAGGATTTCTTTGGTGTCTTGGTATGTGGTTTCAAGCCCGTATGCGAAATGATCGCCCTTATTGGAAAGATAAATGATACCCTTCTGGTTGGTTTGTTTGTGTTTTTCATTCACAACTGAGAGTGAATGTATAAAATCTCCAAATTTCCCACCCGCTAAATATCTGATCATTTATCTTTAAATCGTGTTTATTTTTAAATAATAATAATTCAATACTCGGGAGAAACAGGGATATTGGCGTCTGGGATGGCGTTCGCATGGACAGGATGGATGATGCCATTGAACGCCTCAATCTGTTTTGCCACAAATTCATTGCCCTTCATGAGATGGTTGTTCCTGGCATCCAGCCACACATGGATCAACCCCATATTATCCACAGCGCTCAATTGAGAATCCATGGATGTCAAAAGATCCATGGTCCGGATTCTGCCGATGATTGTGTTGGATGCGACAATTTCCTTGGCCTTCCCCACATCGAATTCTTCCAATTCTGCCGATGAGAATTGCTCCCAGAAATCAGAAATAAATACGGTAAATTTACCCTGTGGGTCGGCAAAACGCCTGTCAAATTTTGCCTTGATGACAAGCTGGGCAAATCGGGGAAAATTCTGGACAATCACCCCCATCAGTGTGTCCTTGGGATATTCAAAATCACGAATCTCTCTGTTGGGGCATTTGCGCACCTTGAACTGGTCATAGTCAAAAAATTCATAATAGCCATGGCACGATGTCATTTATTATTATATTTTTTTTAATTCTTTAAACGGAATGAAAAGGTGGCGGACACCCGTCGGTCCACCAGTTGGCCCCAGAAATGAAAATTGGCGGTTGCCAGGGTGTTCACCTTCCCATCGATAATGTCCGCCTCATTGATGTCCAGATCAAATTCGTATTTGAGGGTTTCTCCATTGGGGAGGATGACCCTGAAAAAGAAATTATCAGTAGGAGCCCATGATAGCGTCTGGATCTGGGTGGATGACAGAACAATAAGGTAGCTCACAATGAGCGGGTTACGGGGGTTACCCACAGGACAATAGAAAGAAACCTTTTCCGTGTTGGGGTTGTTTGAATACAAGACACCCAGATTAGAACCCACACTTGAAGTATTGTAGAGCTCCACCATGAGGTAAGGGAAGAATGTCGGCAACACATTAAACCCATAAACAGGTTGATTGGGGAGGATAAGGTGGATGAGAGAAACCTCGTAGCACAATGGCTGTTTGTAGGACACCAAGGGCATTGTCAGCCCAGTTGATTTCTGCATATAAAGCATCAATTCGATTGGGTCGTCTATGTTGATGACCGTGCTGGTGTTATTGTCAAAAAAGACAAACTTTCCTTGGATTGATGTGATGGTAAAGAGCGCATCGACAATAGGGTTGATGTACGGAACATAGAGAATAAATTCTTCCGAATCCTGTGGGGGCACATTATTCAGTTCCACCGATTCCTGGATTCTGGTGACCTGGACTGATGCTGTTGTGTTGCCACCAATCTTCAATGACCATATCCCCAGTGTATAATTTTCACCAGGATCCACCAATTGTAATTGGGTGATCCCACCTAGAGAATTTACTGCTGAAACCTTATAATACGCCGAAATTGTAGGGACTGGGAGTGTTGTAGAAAAAACCTCCACAACATCATTCACCGCATACCCACTTCCCCCAGAAAGGATCTTGATGTTCTGGACTGAATCTGGCAGATTTGTTGATGCCGCCTTGAAGACAAAGAGTTGAGAATTGCTGCGGATCTGGAAGAGATCGCCATTCTGGTAGGAGGGCATGTTCTCTTCAAATGTCACCACACGGAAATTATTCAACACCTTATAGATCGGCCTGATCCACCCTGCCGTTACGTTTTCAATAAATAAAGAATTGGTTGGCCCTGATTTCAAGAGAAGCAACGGAATAATATTGTCGCTTGAAAGATTAACAAATAAATTGGTCCCCAGTAATAATAGGTCATTCCCATAATTGTTGCTTGGATTAATGATGCTGTAGCTGGTGTCTGCTGGATTATAGAACCCATCGGCAATAGGATCCTCCAGTGTGATAATGTTTCTCGATGGATCGTAAAAGATAATGACCGAAGAAACCCCACTCCACCCCATCACAAATATACAGCCAATATAGTAATTGAGTTTGTCGGCCTGGTGGGTTGGGTCCAGTGTGATGTATAGGTTTGAAAAATCGGTAAAATTTCCAGTGATGGTGTCATTCGCAATTGTTGTCGTGGCGTTCCCATTCCACTGGAATCTGGCATAAATAATATTATTGACAGAATAAACATTTCCAGCTGAATATTGACCAGGTGTCGAATTCACAATAACCCCAAACTCGGTGCTGAATTGGTATTGTTTCCTATCACGATATGTGGAATCTATGTTCATAATGTATTGCGACATAATTTTCTTTCTCTTTTCCAAGTTTAGATTTAAATAATTTTTATTTTTTTTATTTAAAAATAAAAATGGCACACATCACAAAAGCCATCGAACAGAAAAAAGTTGTTGTTGATTTTGATGATAATAAGAAATGGCCTCGTTTCACGGACGACGAGCGCGTCAAACTGTTCCGTAAGTGTGGCCAGCCGTGTTTTGCCAAATCCATAAAACAGAGTGCCGAAGAAATAATGGTCAACCCCAAAAAGACACTCAAATTTCCTATATGCCGTGTCCCAGCACCCAAAACCAAAAAGTGCAAAATATCTGCGGCCGGTTTGCTGGCTGCCAGTCGTCGGGCCCGTCTCACAAAGAAATACCCAGAAATCCAGAAGGAAACCTCCCAGATCATCAAGAAGCTGGGCACCACAAAGGTTGCTCGTAAAGAAATTGAAATCAAGCGGGTTCGTGTCAATGAAACCCCCCTCCCCAATGGAAAACACACCATCACAATCGTCCATGTTGACGGCGTCAAGAGAGAAGTCCCCTACACCAAAGGGCACATCCTGCGCAAGTATGGGAAATACCTATCCAAGGCCCTTCACAAGCGCCTAAGCGCAAAGTAAGCATTTTACAATTTATTTTGAATCAAAATAAATCATCAGCACGGAACCAGTATTTCTTCTGGGACATTCTGGCGGATCCAATCCAAAGATGCCGAAACCCTCGTATAGACACCCGGGAGATCCTCGTTGCCGCAGGAAATGCCCCACGACACTATCCCTACCAATACTTCTTTGTCAGCTGAAAACAATGGACCACCACTATCACCCACACAGCTGTCCGTGAGTGTGCCATCGGGCGCCTTGTCTTCACCCAGTGCCAAGAGCATCGTCTCTGGGTCAATCTCTATTCGTTTGTATTTTTCTGGATTGACAATGCCCACACTCCCAGTATTCAAGTATAATTCTTCTAGATGATTGCGTCTGAAATCTTCTGGGGACATGGAAGCCACACCATAACCAGCAATCGTCAATTTATTTCCTACGTTTTCTAGTGGTTCATAACAGCTCTTTTGATTGTATATCTTTAGGGTGTTTCGAACATTTGTTTCATGGAATAATTCTACAATTGCGACATCGTGTTTCTTTGAATTCACACTGAACCCAGGGTGGATAAAGACATTTTTAATCTCATAAAATGATTCTGGCTGATCCGCATGCTTGAAAACCACATGGAAATCCTGGAATGGCACAGAAAAACAATGGGCCGCTGTAATGATGAGGTTTTGGCTGATGATGGAACCCGAACATATAATGTTTGTTTCATTCCAACGGGTAAAAAGAATAGTGAGGAATGGAAGGGTCGCACGAACCCCATTGATAATCTTTGAATAAGAAGATTCCATTTATAAAAGTGTATTCAATCTTTTAACGCAAGAATTGTAATAATGGATTGCAATAGCTGCGAACAAATGTTTTCCTGTGGAACTCGTGGATACCATTCTCCTTGATCCCCTGGATGTGTCTTGCTGTCCCATAACCCTTGTTGCTCTTGATGCTGTATTTCTCATCCAATTCAGGGTGCTTCTCGCATAATTCCACAATAAAAAAATCCCTATGGGTCTTGGCAAGGATGGAGGCCATAGCAATCTCTGTGTATTTTGTTTCACCACGAACCACCAATTCGTGTGGAATACCATGATAAGATTCAAACAGGACACCATCCACATTGATTTTTTCAATCTCAAGGTCAGAGTGTTTCTCAAGGAGGTCATCAATCGCACGGTGCATGGACAGGATATTGCACCGGGTGATCCCCAACCCATCAATCTCACACTCATCACAAAACCCCACACCAAATAGGCAGTTTTTAACTAAAAAATCATATGAGAATTGGCGCTGTCTGGGTGTCATTTTTTTTGAATCCCGTATGATAATCTTTTCTTCCCCCGCTCTTGAAACAATCTCTGGATCACAGGCAACAGCCGCACTGTAGATCCGGCCAAAGAATGCTCCTCTCCCTGCTTCATCGACACCAATCACAACTTTTCTTTTTGTCATTATACTTGGTTGTTTGTGAATAAAAAATTTATTGAAAATCAAATTTTCTTTTTTTGTTCCTATAAATAAAATATGAGGATTGTTGTTGTTAATGAAACAGGTGTTCGTTTCCATACAGGCATTTTAAAAGAAGAAAAACTAGAATACTATTGTTCGTGTGCGAAACCCAGATCTCCCCGAAACATTGAATTGAAAGAAGAAGACAATCTTTACATTACTGTTCCAGACAAGGAATATGTCGCTCTGGTCCTTCGAAAAACCGGGACAGACAACAAACCATTACACCAAGAAAACCTAGATGGGGTAAGCATCTACACAACAGAAAAATACATGGCGTGGATTCGTTTTACAAATTCATACGAATCGGCACTCCAGATTGTCCAGAGGAAACATCACCTTCCTTCTGAAGAAGACAAGTACATTATTTCAACCAAAAAAATTGAAAAGATTGAATCTCCTGCCAAGTATGAAGACCCCAGTAAAATTTTTGTTTATGAGAGTTCATTCGGCGACGTCTTTAATATGAAGGAGAATTATACTGGAGAACAGATGAGCGGTGTCCAGCAAATGTACGCAAATCTGAAACGAAGCTCATACAGAACCCTTGATGATTCTTACGATACATGCTGGCTGTAATCCCCTATTTCTACGGCATCTCATTTTTGATGTTTCAAACAAAAAATAAATAATATAACCTTATTGTAGATAAATGGATGAAACAAAATTTTCTTTAGATATTTGTTGTATATGTTTGGAAAACATTTTGATCCCTGTAGAACCAGTGTGTTTTCAATGTAAAGATCAAGATGATGGAAAAATGTCGTGTTTCTCCATGAAGAGATTATGTCTCACTTGTATTGAAAATTACCTTGACTTGCGCAAACATCGCTACGAACGCCCCATGAAGAAGAAATGTTTGTTTTGCCCAAGGATTGCCTACCTTCATCAGACCAGTAAGAACAAACTTTTTAGGGTGGATTACCTGTGGATGGATAAAGATACGTCCATAAGGAAATGCCCGATGCCTGGTTGTGAGTTTGAAGATGTTCATATCAAGGTTGCCAAACATATTTTTTCTGATTGTCCGTTTTATTGTGTGGATTGTGATTGTGGTTTCAGCTGTGCGCGCAAAGACATTAAAGATCACTACAAGATCTGCGAGAAATTTTATTTTTGTTCATTATGTAATGATTTTATCTTGAAATCAGAGCTGGCCCAGCACATGTATTACGAACACGACAAGACCAAATGTTTTACTTGTCATAAATTCGTCAATATGAATGATCTTTCGTGCCACATCATCAGCGAATGCCCAGAACGGCTCATCACTTGTGAAATCTGCAACACTTTTATTCGTTTTAAACTCTTGAAAAACCACCTTCGTCGCCATATTGTAGAAATAAGCAAGAATGTTCAAGTGATTAAGAATAAGCTGCGTGAAGAAGAATCAACATTCCAGCATATCCAGAAACTGATATCCAATATACCAAATGAAGAACAGGAGGTATTTGCTATTCTCTAAATAATATTAAAAATAATTCAATAATTATTTTTAATTTAATAAAATGGCCAATAAAAAAACAAATACAACATGGATTCTTGTAGGTGTCGTCGTTATAATCGTTCTTGTTGTTTGTATACTACTTGGATACTTCTTGACAAAAAAGAATTCAAATCCGAATAAACAAGAAGAATCAACTTCACCGTCTCAAAAATTAGCTTCTTCCATGACAACAACACTTTTCCCTGAAACAACAACACTCCTACCAACGACCACAATGACACCAACTACCACAATGACACCAACTACCACAATGACACCAACTACCACTATGACACCAACTACCACTATGACACCAACTACCACAATGACACCAATAACCACCCCAAAGTTAAATCTGACATATACAGCAACTGGGTCAGTAGCAGTTTCTACTGCGCAAAAAGTAATTGGAGATTATTCGTGTTATTTACCAGGATCTTCAAGTAATAGACTTATCATTAGCAATTTTCCTGGCAGCACTTATTTGTCTAATAATTGGACAATTGAGTTTTTTATTTATTTACCCAATCCAAATGATATGGCGTCTACCGAATTGTCGCCCATTACATTCAGCAGCGCACCAGCATCATCAGGGACAATGCTTATCTATCCTGCGTATTTTAAAAGTCGCAATACATTCGCATGGTTTGTTGGTATTTCAAGTAAACCATGGGAAATCGCAAACAATCAATATAGTTCAACTCCCAGTACGGAAGGATGGAATCACCTTGCTATTTGTTATACTTTAAATACAAATTACCAATTCTTCTGTAATGGAAGTTTAATAGGGACATCGACAAAAACCACCAATGTGGGATCTTTGTTGACAAATATCAATCTCGGGACGTTAGCGATTAATAATGCGAACGTTATGGGTGGTTACAATACGTATGTAGATGGGTTGCGTATTTCTGATACAGTAAGGTACACATCCTCTTACACTGTTCCAACGGCTTATACCGTTGACAGCAACACAATCTACTTGAATAGTTTCGAGGGAAGTTTTGAGTCCTAAAGTAAGATTCACAAGTGTAATACTGGTTGTTGATTGTTTTTGAACACTAATTGCTGATTGAACAAGTGGATAATGTCCATGTCGTGAGAAACGCAAATCACAGTTTTTGAAGCAAACATCCGTTTAATGATTGAAATCGCATACTGGCGGTGTTTCACATCGATACTTGACGTGCACTCGTCCAGGATGACAATCGGGCAATCCTTAAACACACACCTCATCAATAGGATAATTTGACGCATTCCACCTGATAGTTTTTCTCCACCTTTTCCAGCCATTGTCTCGAGTCCATTGGGGGTTCTACCGAACATGTCTGTCAAATTGTTTTCTTGGAGGAATTTTTCAACATCCTTCTTGGTGTAATCTTGTGTTCCGTATAAAATATTTTCCAGTATGGTCCGGTCAAATAATTTCGTGCTCTGGTTGATGTAAGCAATTTTATTCCTCAGGTATCTTCTGCGGCTCCCAGAAACATCCACATTATCAATCTTTACAGAACCCTTTTCAATCACATAAAACCCCAGTATCAATCGCAAAAATGTTGTTTTACCAGACCCAGAATCCCCTATCAGCACCACCCTTGATTTGGGTGGGATCACAATATCCAGATTATCGAAAATATAAGGAGAATCTTTATTATATTTGAAACACACCTTATCAAAATGGATTTCACCACGATCAATAAAATCTGTTTGTTTTCCATCTTGGAATGTATCAACATACAGCTTATTCATAAACTCATTACTGTCCACAAACGACCCAATCGTGATCATCCCTTCAATGATTTTTCTCGATGTGTAGCCCAAGAACCGGCACATGAACAAGAAAAGGGTCACCAACGAAATCAGCGTCTCTTGGGTTATCTTCTTTTTTCTGTAGAGAAAAATGGACACCAGAAACAGGATGACAATGGAACACAGACAGTATATCGATAATCCCAGCTTGATTTTTGTATTAAGGGTCATTTCGTCCTGGTGGATCTTGATGAATTCTTTTTGTTCCTGATCAATGTATTTTTTTTCCTTTTCGACAGTATTGGATGTATAAATGGTTTGCATGTTGGAAAGGGTGTCCTCGATCTTGTTGAACATTCTCATTTCTTGCTTCATTTTGACCTTGGTCATTTTCATCATTTCTTTACAAAAATGGATCATAATAACGCTATAGATGGAAAATAAAATAAAATATGTCATCCCAACCCTGGTGTTCAGATATAAAATATAAACCCCCAAGAAAAACAATGAGGCAATAAAAGGAACAATAAATTTAGTCACCACAACATACGAATACAAGCTGTAAGCGGGTGTCTTCAAGAAACGAACGACAATCTCACCCATTTCCAGATTATCAAACTGGATCTCGTTCTTCTCCATGATAAGGGTGATTACGTGATTCCTAATTTCTCTCTCTAAATGGGGGACAATGTATGAATCATAAATGTCTCTAATCACAATACATAATTCAATCATAAAATAAATAAAAAAGAAACAGATTGTGAATTGGACCACCCTCTTGTAGTTCATCTTCATATTGGACATCATTGAAAAAATTTTTCCAGATAGGTATGAAAGTGCGATAAGTTCTAGTGGGAAATGTATAATCATCAAGAATAAATTTGTGCCCACCCACAATTTCTTCTTGTTTGAGAATTTCATAATAATTTTATTAATATCTGAAGAAGAAGACATTATTTATTTACTAATTGTTTTATTTTTTTCTTCATGTTTCATTCTTAAAAATGATTTTGACAATGTTGAAACAAGAAGAATATGGGCTTTTATACTGACTTTTTTCCATCTATCTACCAGGATGTTTTGCGTTAAAGAATGGACAACAAGCGACAAGAAATTCGAGATATGGAATGAATACCTCTTCAAAGGCCCAACGGTCTCATGGAATATGGAATTCTGGTTCTACTGGATGGCTTATTTCATGGAAAAAGAAATGGTTGGGGTTGTGGGACAATTTGAGAAGAAAAGGACGAATGATGTCCGTTATCTGGACCAGCTCCAGCAGATGAAACAATATTTCTTGGAGATATTGAGCAAGTGTAGAGCAATCTTGATGAAACATAATTTTTTTTCTGGGTTCTACGACTTTCCGTGTGGATGCTATAGTGATAGATATCGTTGCTATACGAAATATCACAAAACAGAAAAGATTTATGACAATTGTCGCATGTGTGGCAACGCAAAGGATGCCATTATGGAAGATGTATATGAGATGATCCGTGGTTTCTTGGTTTTATGGCTGCCCGAATTTTATTATGTGTGGAAACTCTACGAGAGCAATCGTATCCGTTTCCCTATTTATATACCAGAATACGATATGAACATATTACCATTTGACGATATTGGGTTATGGGAGGTTGTTTGTGAGGATGATGAGAAACAGATTTTATCACATCCTCTTCTTCCCCACCCGATGGATTTTCTGGAAAAAAGAGAAATCGTCGGTGATTTATATGTGGATAAGGCCCAATTTCAGTATCAAATACCAAACACACTTTCTTCTTGTATCGTTGTATTTTCAAAGAAAACTCCTTCGCTTATTCCCAAGGTAATACGCGATAATCGCCAAGAAGAAAAAGTGGTTATTGAATACAAACAACCAAAACCCAGCCAGCCGCTTTATATGGAATCCACTATTCATAACCACAAACAAGGCAAACCATCCGTAAAAAGAAAGTTGTCCAAGATATTAAAGGAAGGCCGTAAGAAAAAAAAGTCCAAGTTGATTCGACAGCGTCATCAAGAAAATCAACGTTGTCATTTATTTCCTATTAACGATGATTACGATGAAAATGACTCGTATTGTGATAATAGTTATTGTGACGATTGGTATGAGTAACTAAATTAAACTAATACATTAATATCTTTGTAAATATGATACTCAAATGAGTATCATATATGATATTTTATATAAAAATGTTAGTATGATCTTATCATGAAATCGCACGTCTTCTTTTTGCTAATCTTTCTCTCAATTGCTGTTGCATTGTTTTATCTTGTTGTTCTTTTGATTTTGAACGTGTCACTGGTTTTAATTTAATTCCTTTAGTAATATCGGCAAACAGATCTCTTTTTATAATTGGTGTTGTGGCTTGTTTTTGTTGTCCAGTTGGTTTTTTTAATAGCTGAGTTATTGTTGAAACATCTACAGCACCTCCTATTTGTTGTTGTGGTTTGACACTACTCAAAATAGATGTTTGGGTTTGTGTTTTCTGTTGTTGCTCTTTAGGTGTTGTAGTAGTTCGTTTTAGGAGATCAGCCAATAGGGTTTTTTTATTATCTACTATAGCTTTATTTTGTTGTTGATCTTTTATTTGCGATTTAGCAATCGTATCTTGTTTGTTCTGTTGTTGTTTGACTTGAGCAGGTTTTATTTTGTCCTTTCTATAATTTTGACTTAGGGCCTTCATAACGTTTGGATCAGCTTTATTTTGAATTTTTATCCGATCTTCTATAGCTTTATTCTGTGATATCACAGCTTGTGTTTGTTGTTGTGGTTTGACACTACTCAAAACAGATGTTTGGGTTTGTGTTTTCTGTTGTTGCTCTTTAGGTGTTGTAGTAGTCCGTTTCAGGAGATCAGCCAATAGGGTTTTTTTATTATCTACTATAGCTTTATTTATTTGTTGATCTTTTATTTGCGATTGAGCAATCGTATCTTGTGTTTTCTGTTTTTGTTGCGCAGTATTTACATTGATTTTAGGTGAAAAGTTAATCTGAATTGGGGTGCTTTGATCCGGTTTCTTTAACTTTCTTTTTTCAGCATTTGCTACAACTTGAGCAAGATTCAGGAAACCGGTTCTTGTTGGGAAGGTTTTAACATGTCTCAGTTTGCTTGTGATTTCTGGTGGTTGTTCCTTTCCTTGCATAAGATTCCTAAATGATTGGAACATTTCTTGTTCCGATAGTTTTTGTTGGTATTGTTTAAACAGATTTCGGTAAGATTGGTATAATTCCTGCTCTGATAATTGTTGTTTGCTTTTATCGAACTGTTGCCTGCTCTTTCCCTTGAAGATTGGATTTACAAATTGTTTTTGTTGTTGTTGTTGTTGTTTTTGACCCATTGGATTTACAACGTCGAATTTCTGCTGTTTATGTGGGTGTATAGATTCAAATGATACCTGCTTATGCTGTCGTTGTTTTTGTTGAACAATTCTTGAACTACGTGAAAAGTATCTATAAAGAAAGTATACACAAATGGCCAGAATAAGAATAATGAAAATGACAATCAATACAATTTTCCAGGTGGCCATTGGTTTCTTTTTACTTTTTGTCGTTTTTACAGATGCCTTTGCCACCAAAGGTTTAGGGCTTGTGGTTTCAAAAATTGGTTCGGGTGAAGGTGTTTCGTAAATGGGCATAGTTTCTGGGCTCGAAGTTTCATAGATGGGTGCTGGTGAAGATGTTTCTGGAACAATCTGTTCAACAGGTGTGATGATATCTTCTATTGGTTCTTCAGCGATGGGTGGGATGATGGGTTCAGGAGAAGGTGTTATGTATTCGGCCTCTATGATTGGTTCGGGTGTAATTATTTCAGTAGGGGGCTGTGTTTGAATTGGTTCGGTATATATAAGGTTGGGGTTAAGCGCAACATCAACGGAAGGAATAACAATGGGGGGAGCGTTGCCTTGTTTCTTCTTGATGAATAACTTGATGAGGCCAATGGGTTCTTTATAACCAAAAGTAATCTTGTGAACCCCAGCACCCAGCGGAACGTTTGAGAACATCTGGATGGTGATCTGCTGGAGGACATACTGCCTGGGGCGGCGTGCCAGATCCAGTATCTTCGCTTTCGAATTATCCAGTTTGACGATTGCTGTGTTTGTGCTTGTGGAGGGTGCGATACACCTAACAAAGATATCATAATTTCCATAGACAGACACGTTGAACCTGAAAGTAAGTGATGAACTCTTATTGTTCAAGATGACAACCTTATCTGTCCTGGTCAGGATTTTAGGGTTCTTGGCAAAAAGATTCAACCATTGCTGGCGACCCAGAGGGTTGCTTATTTTAGTTATACTCCTTATATTAGCAGAATTACTGGCTTGTCCATTTAATACAATATACCGGCTCATTTTATTATAAAATATTTTTAAAAATATTTTATAATTATTCAAGATATTATAATCAAAGAATAATGTCTATATCTTAATAATCTTGACATTTTTCAAGCCACAAAAATATTCCACCAGAGGATCATTTTTATAGTCAATTATGTAGTTGATCTCACAGATCCCAGATGCCAACAGTATTCTGGCGCATATTATACACGGGTAATGGGTGATGTAGGCAATACAATCTTTCGTCGAGACACCCCGTTTGGCACAATCGCAAATCGCATTCTGTTCGGCATGGATGGTTGCCTGTTCGTGATCATCACGGATAATCGACTTGTGCTCACAATTGGGGAGGAACCCATTATACCCCATACTGACAACCCGATTGTCCTTTACCAGCACACAACCCACCTGGAGGCGCTCGCATGGTGATCGTGTGCTTGTGGTGGTGGCCAGTTCTTTAAAATATTCTGCCCACGTTAGTCTCATTTTATACCTATAAAAACCAAGTATAAAATCATTTTACATAATAACTGCTGTATGAATGTTTTCTGGAATGTTTTTTATTGATTTTCTCAATCATGAACCCAACAGCACACGCGACCTCTTTCCGGCACAAGGTTAGGATATCATTGCCCAGGTCATTATAGGGCAATTCATAAATATCTGGAGGTGTCATATGTTCCATCAACCTGGATATATTGGAAACCACATAAATCGCCCGATCATAATCGTATTTGGTGAATGAATCGTGTGGAATATCCACCTTTTTAAAAAAAGATTCGTGAAAATGTTCTGGTAAATCTGTCCGTAAAACCTGTTTTATTTTTTTTACATTCATCATTGGTTTCAGTATCTCGATCAAACTATCCATCCTCTCCGAGTACAGGGCACGAATACGAGCATTGGTTTCCCTTTTCTGTTTTTTCTTTAGTTCAATCCTTTCTAGTTTTGCCTTTTTTGTTGCGATCCGTTTCCTCTCGATTTCTTGCTGGTATTCCTCCACATCTTTCGAGTATAAATCATACACGAGGTAATGAGCAGTCCATTCATAAGGCACAATCCCACTTGCTGTATCCTTCCAGATTACAGTGTAGGAATAGGTTCCTCTCCCATAAAACCCCGCCGCAAAACCAGACAATTCACAATGGGGGATGCCCTCGAAATGTCTCCTTGTCAGCCCCAGCTTCTCGAGGTAGTAGGTGTTCAGCAAGTGGTGGCGGATACAGTTGGAGTGTGCCACAACACCAAAATCCTTGTGGATTTTCGCCTTGAATGGTTGCTTGCACCCAACGCATCGCTGGTGGAGGATGCTCCACACCCCCATCGGTCCATAAGAAATCCTCTGGTCTAACGAATCTCGTGTCCTCTTGCTTTTCACGCAGTGATGCCATTCCCCCCCTGTCCTCAGCAGATTCCCCGCATTCTTCTTATAGAATTCTTTTACAAACCCATTCAAGAATTTGGAGGTGAAACCAAGCGAGTATGCACACACGGGGTCGGTGTAAAGGAGAACATTTCCCATTATCTCATCTGGTAATAGTCCCGATATCATCTTTTTCTTTCTTTTTTGCCTTTTTCCAAAATCATTTTTATTCTAAAATGATCTAAAGAAATCAAAAAGTAATAATAAAACCTCCTATAGCTCAGTTGGTAGAGTAGCACACTGTAGTGGTCAGCAGTTATGTGCGTGTCACCTGTTCGAATCAGGTTGGGAGGAAAAATTCTTCTATGGACTTGGAAGTGGATTCATTTTCAGTTAAAAAAAATGAATCCGATGGAACGATGGTTGTAATCATTTTAGGATGGCCATTCTTTTTTGACGATTAATATAGACATCTGGTTTGAATAACGAAGAAATGGTGAATGCTGTTGCGCATGTCAGCGTTGCTCCTATCATCCCAATCAGTGGATACACTTCTTTAGGAACTCTCATTTTACTTTTATGGAATTGTGTTTTTAAATGAAAAAAATGTTAAATTAATTTATATAATAAAAGGTATTTTATGAACAGTGCTCTTGCTTCTAAAAACTGGAGTGATATTGCCTCTTCCAGTGATGGTGTGAATTTAGCGGCTACTGTCAGTAATGGTAATATATACACTTCCGCGGATAGTGGTGCGACTTGGGTGGAACAACTCACGTCAGGGTCGAGAAAATGGACGGGTATTGCTTCCTCCAGCGATGGTGTGAAATTGGCGGCTACTGTAAATGGTGGTTATATCTACACTTCCACAGATAGTGGTGCGACTTGGACGGAACGAACGACTTCGGGTTCGAGATTATGGGTTGGTATTGCTTCTTCAAGCACTGGTGCGAAATTATCAGCTATTGTAAGTGGTGGTAATATTTATACTTCCACTGATAGTGGTGCGACCTGGACTGCGCGAGCCACTTCCAGAGCGTGGAATAGTATTGCTTCTTCCAGTGATGGTGCGAAATTAGCTGCGACTGTCAGCAATGGTTATATCTACACTTCCACTGATAGTGGGGTGACTTGGACGGAAAGAACCGGTTCAGGATCGAGAAATTGGGTTGATATTGCTAGCTCCAGTGATGGGGTGAAATTGGCGGCTACTGTAAATAATGGTTATATCTACACTTCCACTGATAGTGGTTCAACTTGGACGGAACGAACAACTTCTGGTGCGAGATTGTGGGGCAGTATTGCTTCTTCAAGTGATGGTGTGAAACTGGTGGCGGCAATTGGAGCGAATAGTGGTTATATTTACATGTCCACAGACAGTGGCGCAACTTGGAGTTCCGGCACTGGGTCGAGAAATTGGGTCAATATTACTTCTTCGAATGATGGCTCGAAATTGGCGGCTGTTGTGAGTAATGGTTATGTTTATACCTCCGCTGACAGTGGGGAGACCTGGACCGAACAAATAAATTCTGGGGCGAGAGTGTGGACTGCGATTGCTTCTTCCAGTAATGGGAATAAATTGGCTGCTACAATAACGAATGGTTATATTTATACTTCTGCAAACGTTGGGGCGACTTGGACTATTCAAACCAGCGCAGGATCCAGAGCTTGGACGAGTATTGCTTCTTCGAACGATGGGGTTAGATTGGCAGCTACTGTCAGTAATGGATATATTTACACTGCATTGGACTTTTTTGGTTTCAATTGGACGGAACGAACCAGCGCAGGTTCGAGATTGTGGACGAGTATTGCTTCTTCAAGTGATGGTGTGAGATTGGCAGCCACTGTCAGCAATGGCTATATTTACACTTCAGCTGATAGTGGCGCGACCTGGACGGAACGAACCAGCGCAGATTCGAGATTGTGGACGAGTATTGCTTCTTCAAGTGATGGTGTGAAGTTGGCGGCTACTGTCAGCAATGGCTATATTTATACTTCCACAGACAGTGGGGCGACCTGGACGGAACGAGCCACTTCCAGAGCGTGGACGAGTATTACTTCTTCTACGGATGGTGTGAAATTGGCGGCTACTGTCAGTGGTGGTGTTATTTATAATTCATCGGACAGTGGTGTTACTTGGGGTTTGGGTTCGAGAACTTGGAATAGTATTGCGTCTTCTACGGATGGTGTGAAATTGGCAGCAACTGTCAGCAATGGTTATATCTACACTTCCACCAACAGTGGCGCAACTTGGACCCAACGAACCACCTCAGGGTCCAGAGAGTGGAGTTCAATTGCTTCGTCAAGTGACGGGGTGAAATTAGTGGCGACTGTCAATATTGGTCATGTTTATACTTCCACTGACAGTGGTGCGACATGGACTATACGAAGCAGTGCGGGTGCGAGATTGTGGACGGATATTTCTTCTTCTACAGATGGTGTGAAATTGGCGGCTACTGTCAGCAATGGTTATATTTACACTTCTACTGACAGTGGGTCATCCTGGACGGAACAAACAGACGCAGGATCGAGAAATTGGAAGAGTATTGCTTCTTCCAGCGATGGTGTGAAATTGGTTGCTGCTGTCAGCAATGGCTATATCTACACTTCCACTAACAGTGGGGCGACCTGGACGGGACGAACCACTGCGGGCACAAGAATATGGACGAGTATTGCTTCTTCTACAGATGGTGTGAAATTGGCTGCTACTGTCAGTAATGGTTATATTTATACTTCCGCCAACAGTGGTGCGTCTTGGGTGGAACGAGCCACTTCAGGGTCCAGAGTATGGAGTAGTATTGCTTCTTCTACAGATGGTGTGAAATTGGCTGCTACTGTAAATGGTGGTTATATTTATACTTCCACAGACAGTGGTGCGTCTTGGGTGGAACGAGCCACTTCAGGTTCAAGAAATTGGGCTGCGATTGCATCTTCAAGTGATGGAGTGAAATTGGTGGCTAATGTGAGCAGTGGTTATATCTACACATCCACGGACAGTGGTGCGTCTTGGGTTGAAAGGATCGGGTCAGGATCGAGAAATTGGAGCAGTATTGCTTCGTCAAGCAATGGCGCAAAATTGGTGGCTACTGTAAATGGTGGTTATATCTATACTTCCACTGATAGTGGGGCGACCTGGACGGAACAAACAAGCTCGGGATCGAGATCATGGGTTGGTGTTGCTTCTTCGATTGACGCAGCCAATTTAACAGACGGTGTCAATTTAGCAGCTATTGTAACGAATGGTTATATCTACACTTCCGTTGATAGTGGTTCAACTTGGACTGCGCAGGCAAATTCAGGAGTAAGAGCGTGGACTGCGATTGCCTCGTCGAGTGATGGTGTGAAATTGGCGGCTACTATAACGAATGGTTATATCTATACTTCCACGGATAGTGGAACTACTTGGACAGAACAAATTGGTTCAGGATCGAGAAATTGGAATCGTATTGCGTCTTCCAGCGATGGTGTGAATTTGGCTGCTACTGTAAATGGTGGTTATATCTACACTTCGACAGATAGTGGGGTGACTTGGACGGAACAAACGACTTCGGGTTCGAGATTTTGGACGGCAATTGCTTGTTCGAATGATGGCTCGAAATTGGCGGCTACTGTTGTCACTTTTTTCACCACTGGTAATATCTACACTTCCACTGATAGTGGCGCAACTTGGATCGCACGAATTTCAGGGTCGTGGAGGTATATTGCTTCTTCGAGTGACGGTGTGAAATTGGCGGCTGTCGCGAGCAGTGGTAATGTCTATACTTCCACTGATAGCGGAGTGAATTGGACCGCACAAGCTGGGTCAGGGTCCAGATCGTGGGCGGCGATTGCTTCGTCCAGTGATGGCGTGAATTTGGCAGCTGCTGTGAGCAGTGGTTATATCTATACTTCCACGGACAGTGGCGCAACTTGGACTGAACGAGCTTCTTCCAGAGCGTGGAATAGTATTGCTTCTTCCAGTGACGGTGTGAAATTGGCGGCTACTGTCAGCAATGGTAGTATCTACACTTCCACTGATAGTGGTGCGACTTGGGTGGAACAAACCAGCTCAGGATCGAGGACCTGGAAAGGAGGCATTGCCTCTTCCAGTGATGGTGTGAATTTAGCAGCTACTGTTGGTGTGAATGGCAATATTTATACTTCCACAAACAGCGGGGGAACTTGGGCCATTCCGTATGTATATATAACAGAATCTTTTGACCCTGTTTATTATGATCAAACGTCAGCCACATCTTATTATGTGATTTAGTTAGAAATCTACTCTTCAGTGTTAATTCAAGTTTAATATTTAAAAAAAATATTAAACTATAGTATAAGAAGGAAATGCAGATATTCATCAAAACGCTCACAGGCAAAACCATCACATTGGAGGTTGAACCAACAGACACTATTGAAAATGTCAAGCAAAAAATCCAGGATAAGGAAGGTATTCCACCTGATCAACAGCGTTTGATTTTCGCTGGCAAACAACTGGAAGATGGAAGAACCCTCGCTGATTTTAGCGTACAACGCGACAGCACGATCCATCTCGTTTTGAGGCTTCGCGGAGGACATTTTTCGGAGTCGTAATACTAAATGATAAATAATCTCTTTACAAAATTATAACTGGTGTAAAGAGATTGAAATCTAATAATAAAGATGATCTGTTCAAAATGCGAGAAAGATGGTGTAGTGAAAATATTTAGTATTGAAAATGTGATTCTAAAAAAATTAAGAATCTTTTAGAATCATAATGTTTCTTCTGTGGTGCACACTTTTTATCTCAATAGAAAATAAAAATCCATTTTAAGTTTTCAATATTGTAAAAAAAAATGAAACTATCATGGAACGATTTAATGTCGAAGCCATGTTATTTGTTGAATATGGATCAATGTAAGAAAAGATTTTCAGTGTCTATAGAGCGAATACACAATGCTGGGTTTTCAAATACGAAGCGATGGAAAGCTGTTGATGCTTACAACGACGATATTGTTTCACACTGGGCACATCACGGATCTCCCATCTTTGATAAAGATGATAAGGACTTTGTTAAGAAGATCGGAAAACAGGGTTGTGCGCTTGGACACTATAATATATGGGAGGACATCATACGCAATGAATATGACTATGCCATTGTTTTTGAGGACGATATAGATTTCCACACCGATTGGAAAATATTGGCACCTCATTATTGGTCTGAAACACCCGATTACTTTGACATACTTTTTATGGGAACTCAATTCGTAGGGAGTATTCCACAAACAATTGTTTCAGAAGAACCTACCTATTGCACACATGCTTACATCATAACCTTCCATGGCGCATGCATACTATATGATCTTTGTCTAAATGATAAACCAACACGAACCATTGATTGTATGTTGTACGACAATATGCTTTCAGAAGAACCATGTTTTGCATGGGTTTGTTGGAATGGAAAAACTCACCCAGATAAAAAGAAGAAGAAGCATTTACAAAAGTCGGCAAAAAAAAATTGTGGCTTGGTTTTTCAGGATCCAATGTTCCGTTCTCTTATTGAGTAACTCAACACATTAAAAGTTCAGCGTCTGCAACACAAAATTAATTGCCTCCAATTGGAAAATTACAAGTTAAAGTTAAAATTGGCAACAAAACGATATATTAAAATCCTTGAGACCTCATAAAATCATGCATATTTTTGGTACCCATTGATGAATTACATGATTGGCATATAGGTATGAGATTTTCTAATTTAGTAGAACCACCTTTGGCTTCAGCAATAATGTGGCCACAATGAAAATTAAGTTGAGATATTGTTGTCAATTTACAGCATGGACATAAAGCATTCCCACGCAATTCAGTAAATTCTTTATTCCATACAAGTCTCTTCAAAGTGGTTTGAATTATTTTCTTTTTTGAAGGATTTGGATTACCACTTTTATCTAGTAATATTTTTTCACATAACCATACCAGTAAAGGATCTTCACTTTTCTTATAAGAAAATGATAAGTTATAATAAGATGAAATCATATGCTCAGTTCGCACACGACGTCCTAAGAAATTAAATAAAGGTTCTTTTTCATATTGGATTTGTAACGACCATATACTTCTTTTGTTACTAGTTGTTAAAATAAATCGTAAAAGTAGTTCCTCTCGTAGAGGTGAAGGAAATATATAAAATTTTTCAATATTGATGTCAGTTTCAACATTTGATACATCAAAAAAATTTTTTCCAATTATTATACAATGTCCTTGATTCTTTTTTACTTTTGTAATTCCTAAAGACGCAACTGCGTCAGTTAATGACACTTGTTCTTCGTCTTTCAAATGATTACGTATTTGTTCTTCTTCTTTTATGGTGTGAACCTTTGGTGATATTGAATTCACGGCATATTAATACAGTATTATTTTCAGTGTATCCGTCCTTCTCCACATGTGAAGCTGAAGTGTTTCTCTCGTAAGAATTCCTCTTCGGTCGTTTCCACCTTCATTTGAATGGTCTTGAGGCGTTCCACAAAATTATTGTATTGTCCTGACATTATTGGTTTGAATTATTTTGGATTTTTTGTGAATGATTTTTCATTTTTTTAGATGGACGAATTACGACAACATTATTGGAATAAGTGGAGGAGCGCTTGGTTTCCCATGGAAAAAGTTAAGTGTGTTGTTTTCAAATTTTGTAGTAAAATTTGAAATTTGTAGTATGAAAAATATGCTGGAAAACCCCGGTTTACAGGACCGGGAAACCAAGAGCTCCTCCAGAAATTCTGATGATGTTGTTGTTGATGGCGGTGACCAGGAACCTAAAGGTCTGGGCCACAGCTTGGGACTGGGCGGTAGTGGCAGTCACAGCGGCGGAGGCGTTCTGGGCATCCACGCTGGCGTAGGGGTTGATGCTCACGTTGGTCAGCTTGCCGTAATTGGTAGACCCAAGAGGATCCAGGCAGATGAAGTCAAGTGAGTAGGAGTACATGTGGTAGCCGGCATAGACGGGGATAGAGGGGGCGGCGTAGTAGGGTTCCACCAGGGCGAAGTAGTCGCTGCCCATGTTGGCGAGACGCTGGGTGTTCTCGTACACCAGGGAGGTCTCGGCGATGGGGTCGGAGCCGGGGAAGTAGCCGGAGAGGAGGAGGTAAGTGCCATCAGTGGAGGCAGAGCACACAGTGGGGGACTGGGTGGTGTAGTTGGACCAGTAGGACTGGATGGTGGTGTTCTGGACGGCGAAGAACAGAACCTTGATGGCGTGGGAGAAACGGATGTCGTAGCTGGCGGTGTTGGCGGGGTTGTAGGTCTGGGGGGGAGCGGTCTGGACCTGCTCGATGAGGATGTCGCGGGGGGCGCAGGCCATGCGCTTACGCTCGTCGTTGGACACAATGGCGTAGTTGGCCCACACCTGGACATTGGTGAGGTCAGTGCAGCAGGTGTTGCTGACATCAGCGCTGGTGGCAGGGCGACCGGGGAGATAGACAGTGGAACCACCGCCCACGGGGGTCTGCACATCCCAAGCAGTCAGCAGGTCATACAGGCCACGGAAGGTGAAGCAGATGCGCATATCATTGTAAGGAAGGGCAGCGGTGGGGAGAGACACACCACTGTCGCGGCTAAAGAACAGGGGCAGGGGAAGGTTGAGCACCTTGGAGGGGAGCACAAGGGCGGGGTCGATAAGGTCGCTGGTGGTGCCGATCATGTTGGCATAACCCACCTGCTTGCCACCGGGCACGGTGAAGGCAGACCAGAAATCCAGGAGGAAGCTGTCGAAACGGGCAGCCACCAGATCGTTGAAGGTGATGCAGCACTCGCGCACAAGATTGTGGGCAAGGTTGGGGGTCCAGGACAGGAAGGTCTGGAGGGTGTAGTTGGGGTTGGTGGAGTTGGGGGTGGTGCGGGTGGCTGACACAATCTGGGGGAGAGTGAATCGAAGCCAAGTGTAGAGGAGGTAATCACCAGCACGGCTGATCGATACAGACCACTCCTGGTTGAAGCCGGGGGTGCCTGAAGCACGGCTCAGACAGACGGGGACCTGGGTGAACCATGTGGCTTTACGGGTCTGGCGCACGAAGTAGGCAGTGGCGTCGGGGCCACCATACATATACTTCTCGAGCTCATCGTAAGTGGCAAGATCGATGAAACCGGATGTGAGATTTGACGTACAGATGCTGTTCGACATATTCGCTTGTTTTTATTAGTTCCAAGAAAAAAAATTTTCATAATTTTTTTCTTTTTTTACTTAAGGAAATATTTTTGGAAAGAAAGAATATAAGATCAGCATCACCTTTTATAGTGGAAACATTTTATAGAAATATGAAAATTTATTTTATATTTTTTTATTTTTGCCGTTCATCGCCAAACGATGAATGAGGAACTTATATGAACTATCACAGCAAAAGTGTTCACCCTCACTCACAGGGACAACACTTTTTTCATCATATTTCGTAAGAAATAACAATGCCATATAATTTACAATATTTTTCTATTGTGTCATTTTTCTCATACTTTTTTTATAACTAACCTATCTGGAAAAACAACAAAAGAACGAACAAACCGACCCACAAGAAACATCATGAATTATTCTAAATTAATTTATAAAAAATATATTACTTTTTTATAATAAAAATGGATACAACGACATCTCCAGATATCGATACAACAACGACATCTCCAGATATCGATACAACAACATTATTGCCTATTATAAATAAAAACACAAAATGTAATTTTGAAGGAAAATATTATGCAAATGAAAACGATTTATATTTGATTCACAAATTTCCAACAGTTTCTGTAGTGTTTCTTATTCTAGGTTGTTTAGGATTTATATTGTTTTTCTATCTACCTGCACCACTATCCGATGATAGGTGGGAATCATTAGATTCATTTAATCCACTGGTTTTTCTTTTAATTGGTTCAATTATTACCATAGGAGTGTGTTCTAATAATATTAATAAATACCGAAAAACGCTCAATAGAGTTAAAAAGGAAGGAACTGATTGTTTGCCTTGAAAGGGTTTTCAAATGTTGGGTTGCGTTATTTGTTTCCATTTGTCTTTATAAGAAATTGATTTCTTTAGATCAATTTCTTTAATAAAAAAAGAACTCCTTTATGTATGACGAATTCCTCGCCCCCGAGAGGTCTGTCGCATCTCCCCCGTAACCAGATGAAAATTAGACAATGTCCGTATTCGGCTTTGTTGGTCCTGTGGTATAAAGTATTTACAATTCACACACAATGGAAGAGAATACTGGCTATGGGGGGTCATTGGGATTTTATTGTAGGCAGTTGTTGATGATATCACCATCCACATCGTATAAAGCTTGTAAAATAGATACATTTTTGTTTTGCCCGTTAATCCTTTAGATCATTTACAAATTGGATCTTGAAGAGGTCCGTATCCCCCACACGGACCGATATGGGATCTTGGGAAGTATGTAAGCACTTCAATTCACTTACTAATTTTTGGGTGATGGGTGGCTGAAACGATTTACATTCACGTGCGATTGCTGTAGGTGAAATATTATCATTGGCTTGAATATCATCGTTGTAAAAATAAAATGTGGGTATCTCCATTTTATTTACACACGAATCAAATCTTTACACCGTCCGGCATTTAAAATGGAAATAGTTTTTATATGCCTTTTATAAAACAATGCCTCATAAATCTACAGATCTTAAACTTACTGCTGTTCAACATTATCTCAATATCTCTCACAATCTTATTGAAACTTCTCATATCTTCAATTGTCCTGTGACTTCTCTTTATTATTGGGTTCAACGGTATACTCAGTCAGATTCTCTTGCACGGATGAATCGCCCTTCATGTTCTTATAAAGTGCGTAGTGTTCATGTTGCTGAAGCCCTTCATTATCTCTCCTTACACAAGACCATTTCAATTCCTGAGCTCCATGCTTATCTTCAAACCAAGTTTAACGATTATTCTATTACCGATGATCATCTACGAAGGATCATACGAGATAATAACTTTACAAGAAAACGAACACGACACGGACATTATCCTAAGATGAGGCATAAATCTCCTACTGATAGAAAGGCTGATCTTCAAGCTTTTTATTCTGTTGTCTCTTCTTTTCCTATTGATAGGATCATTTCTATTGACGAAACTTCTCTTACTCCATTTATGTTTCGTCCTTATAGTCGTTGTCCTCTGGGTGAGAAGTGTATTGAGACAACTGATGATAATAAGGTCTTTACGAAGCATACTTTTGTAGGTGCTATTTCCTCGTCCAAAATTATGGGTTGGAGGTTATACGAACAAGGCGCAATGAATGCTGACAGGTTTGTGGAGTTTGTAGGGTCAATCATTAAGGAGCATCATCTTGAGAACTACTTATTCTTATTTGATAATGCTGGGGCACACAAAGGGGAGAAAATCAAAAAGTTGATGGAACAGACAAACAACCGATTTCTTTACACGATCCCGTATAACCCATATACAAACATCATAGAGAACTGGTTCTCCCAATTCAAGTTCTACATGGAGACATCAAGGACGAGAGATTTTAATGAACTGAAAAAAGAATGCAGAGGAGCAATAGAGAAAATCCAACCACACCACTATGCGAATTATTTCAAGTATGGATACAAGAAGGAAACTTATCCAAAGAGAAAGAAGCCGTGGAAAAGCACTCATCGTCGTCATCCAAAGAAATATAAGGAATAAGTGTAAGATCAACCTAAAGATTTGAATCCCCTTATCTAAAGACATGCCCACTAAGAAAGTTCTCTATGCTAAAGAACAAGATCAAATTATTCGTTCTTTGATACAAATTTTAGATCTTCCTAATACTTCTTCTCGTATTCGTTATAATATGGACAGAGATAATGTTCTCATCAATCGCATTATGTCTCTTGTGCCTTCCATTCGTTTATATTTTGCTTCTTCTTCGATCTCTGGTATATCTGAACCTCATAAACTTGACCGCCCTTATCTTAGCATTATCAAGTATCTTCTCAAAGATTATTATAGTATTATCAGCAAGAACATTAAATATCGTCTTCCTGATGGTAAGAGAGTTTATACCACCCAATATTTTTTCTCTCCTAAAATGATCTAAAGAGAGCCCTTTTCTATAATAAAAACAAAATGGCTGGATCACTCGGCAAAACAAAACCCGAACGGAAGCCTCCAGACAAGCCCGAGTATCAATCAATCAAGACCTCCTTGAAGTCCGTCGCTCGCAATCCTCTCGTCATCTCCAAACTCAATGATGTCGTCCTCATGTCCCATAAGATTATCGTTCATACGCTCCAATTCATCAAGTTATACCTTATTGATCGGTATGACCGGAAACTTCCCTTTCCAACCATTAATAAACAATTTGTTGTCGCAGTTATGAAGACCTTATGTCAAGAACCACCAACCGGACGACCAGCATCAACACAAGTTCAAACCGTAAAGGACGAGCTCTCTTGGTTTTATCTTGCGTATTACAAGCATCTTCAAATTGATGATCTCAACTATCGACATATGAATACTGTCCTTGACTACCTTGCGATTGATGTTGTCACCATGTATGAGAATAATATCAAGTTGCACTTCTTTGAGTATGTGGAACGATATGTCAATGTCTCATGGAAGAAGAGAGAATTGTCTGATTGGATCAAGCAACACAAAACTTATGACAAGAAGGATAAGTTGATCTCTAAATTAAGTTCTAACCTGAGACAAATTAAGAATGATCTGTTGCTTAAAACACGAACATCTAAATCGTTTTATCACGATTGGATCTCTTCTGTATCAGCTACAATATTTCCTCAACGAAAATATCAAGAAGATAATATCTACTATGACATTCAGTGCACCCCTCAAGATTACCTACCATACATGTTCTACATGATGAGAGAACTTGAATCTCATGAACTCAAACTCAATATTGTATGTCCTCTAAGAACAGATATGATACCAAAACATGTTCGGATTGACACTACAAGTTTGGTTCATATTTGTCTGACCGATGAGCAAGGAACGAAGGACGAATTCCTTACACAAGGGAATCTGGTGAGAAACCAGTCCAAAATCTGGGAGTTCTTCTTCAAAACAAACAAGAAATGTTTCCACTTATCCGACAAACATAAATATACATTCGACCATATGATCTCGACGGATGGCGTGTCGTGTAGTATTATTCTGATTAAGAAGGAGCTAAAGGGACGATCAATATTCAGATTCAAGCCCAAAAAGACACCGATGACGGAGAAATATATAGATGAGTTGGAAGAAGAAGAATACTTGGAACTCCAAAAGAAAAAGGTGGTTGGTATCGATCCTGGTTTGAACAATTTACTGAATTGTGTGAATTGTGTGAATGGTGATCAAAAAGACACCATTTCTAAATTCCGGTATTCTCAAAACCAGAGACGACAAGAGACCAAGTCCAAAAAGTACAGGGATCTTATTCTTTATTGGAAGGAAGAAATCGTTGGTCATCAGGATGTGATCCACTGGGAAACAGAACTAAGTCATTACAATAAGAAATCCCTTGACTTTGGGAAGTTTCAAGATTATATAGAGAAGAAGAATCTTGTCAATTACAACCTCCAAGAATTTTACCAGAAATACATGTTCCGTAAACTCAAGTTGGGAGGATATATGAGACGACAGAAAACGGAATCCATGATGATGAAGAACTTTAAGAAAATATTTGGTTCTCCGGAGGAAGCTATAGTATGTGTTGGCGACTATGAACAGAAACAACATAGACGCTTCAAGGAAGCAACGAAAGGAAAGGGGTTTCGTTCCTTATTCCGACGATACGGCTACAATGTGTTTTTGGTGGATGAGCACAAGACGAGTTGCCGGTGCGCGAATTGCGGACACGAGACCAAAACATTCCGTTGGTGTCATAATCCTAAATACTGGAAAGACAATATCATGAAGAGACATGGGCTACTGCGTTGTAAGAACGGGTGTGGGCTATGGAACAGAGATACAAATGGAGCGATCAACATCTGGAAAATTGCAGTGGAAGCAATAGGAAGGAGAGAAAGACCGTTTTATCTCAGACGAACGAAGCGTTCAATCAGTGGTGTTTCATCGACACCCACGACCCATGATTTACATGAAGATCTGGCGGGAATTTAATTTCCATTTTAAATGCCGGACGGTGTAAATACCGCTCGTGAGAATTTTCGTATTCATTAGAATACATATTCTTCTGTCTTTTTCAATGGATTAATCAGCGTCAAAAATCCATCCAATCGATCAAGAACCTACTTTTCTTTAGATCATTTTTTGAGATAAAAATCCAAATAAAAGAAAAACAAATTACTCAACATTTGAAATCCCTTCAATCATAACAATAACAACCCCTGATCCACCACCACCACCTCCACTATAATTACCATCATTTAAACCAGTTCCACCTCCTCCACCACCTCCACCACCAGAATTTTTAGCACCAGCACCCGACGAAGGATAGAAACTCGAATCATCTGTCGCACCAGTTCCATAAATTCCCCCAGAATTAAGATTTCCACCACAACCCCCTCCACCTTTACCACCTGCGCCCGAAATACCTAAAAAGTTCCTATTTCCACCACCTCCTCCACCAGAAAAGAAAATAGTTCTATTATACCCAGGAAGCGAGCATGCTTTCCCATTTCCGCCACTACCACATGTAGAATTGTCGCTGCCATTTCGCACTTTTCCATTTAAACCTACAGACCCAGCACCACCACCACCACTTCCAACACTTGCAGTAGTTGATACTCCTTTCCCACCTGAATTTCCCTGACCAGATACACCAGAACCCCCTGAACTGGTTGAATTCCTACCAGCACCACCCCCACTCCCACCCGATTTCCCAATGCTTGCTGTAGTGCCCAAAAACAAACCCAATGCCCCACCTCCACCCCCACCAACAGATGTTATATTTTCGCTAGAATGGTTGGTAAAATTTACAGTCGAATTTGTGCCGTTTCCACCACTTGAATCACCACCTTCCCCAACAGAAATCGTTAATATATCCTCTTTATCCAGAATAATTGTTTTTTCTACAAAACCTCCAGCACCACCTCCACCTCCATTATTATAGTGTCCACCACCTCCCCCAGCTACACTTAAAATATGTAAAGTCGCAGAATTACCAACAGAAAGCGTATTATTTGAACCACTCGTAAAGATCCACGCCGTATATCCATCTTCATTAATTCTCTTTTCATTAAGCGAATTTTTAACATAATTTCCACTCGCAACAATATTTATTAATAATGGCATAAATGTAGTATAAGTTGGTGTCATGGTTGTCGTTGGTGTCATTGTTGTCGTTGGTGTCATTGTTGTCGTTGGTGTCATTGTTGTCGTTGGTGTCATTGTGGTCGTTGGTGTCATTGTGGTCGTTGGTATCATTGTGGTTGTTGGTATCATTGTAGTGGTATAAGTTGGTATCATAGTGGTCGTTGGTGTCATGGTGGTCGTTGGTATCATTGTGGTTGTTGGTTTTATTGTAGTGGTATAAGTTGGTGTCATGGTTGTCGTTGGTATAATGGTTGTCGTTGGTGTCATTGTTGTCGTTGGTTTTATTGTAGTGGTATAAGTTGGTATCATGGTTGTCGTTGGTTTTATTGTAGTGGTATAAGTTGGTATCATGGTTGTCGTTGGGTTTATTGTAGTGGTTGTCGTTGGTATCATGGTTGTCGTTGGTGTCATTGTAGTCGTTGGTATCATGGTTGTCGTTGGGTTTATTGTAGTGGTTGTCGTTGGTATCATGGTTGTCGTTGGTGTCATTGTGGTCGTTGGTATCATGGTTGTCGTTGGTGTCATGGTGGTCGTTGGTTTTATTGTAGTGGTATAAGTTGGTATCATGGTTATCGTTGGTGTCATGGTTGTCGTTGGTTTTATTGTAGTGGTATAATGCGGTATCATGGTATGTATCATGTCAATAGGTGGTGAGGGGGTTTCAAAAATTGATGGGTATGAAGTTTCCAGATTTCCATAAGGAAGTTTTGTTGTTTGATAATCTGGTTTAATTGTGGGTTTTATATAAATAGGTGGTGGTGATGTTGGCTGTGAAATGTATGTGATGCTGGCTTTTGGTGGCTGGATAATAATTTTTTTTTTATTCAGCTTTTGAGTAATGTATGAATAAAGTGGTTTGAGGTCTTTATTTTGTATTCTAACTTTTGTGGATTTATTATTCACTATATTCACCACATCGGTTATTTTCACAGAAGAAGAGGACCTTGAGAGTTGTTTGATTTTTAGGGCGACATCTTGTTTATCATTGAGTGTGAGTTTGTTATAAGAAGTAATGATTTGTGATCGGGACATTTATTAAAAATCAAAAATAATTTTTGATTTTAATAAAAATTTTAGTGTTGGTATATTGATTCTAATACCATTTTATAATAAATGAAATTGCATATTACACCACAAGAACTGGAAGAATATTACAATAATAAATTTGATCCAAGAAAGTGAAATATTGAAAACAAATAGTTTCTATTAAAATGGCTCTTCCTTTACAGCAACTCCTTCTCCACATAGTGCCCACAAAACAGATTATAGCTGCCAATCTGGTTCATTTACTGGGAAATAACAATCGTTTCATCCACGATCTTACCAACCACCCCCCACAGCCCATCGATGAATATTTTTTGAGTGCCATTCTGGATACTGGGAATACCTCCTTGTTTTGGCTTCAAGCATTTATTCATAAGCACATCCACCGCCTCCCAATCAATGAGGCAATGCTTGCCTGCTGGCAGGAGTATTACACAGAATGTGAATCCTTATGCGCATTTGCGATGCGCACGGACCGGGACAAGATCGCATTTTTCATCTACACATTCAACTATAAAGAGAACAATCAACAAATAACCGACAATCTATTCAATAAGAAGAGATCCTTTTCATGGTCAAAAGAGGACTGGGATTTTATCTCCAACAATCTGGGATTTGAACGATTCTTCTACATTTCATCTCAAAGTTCAACAACATAATTCAGATTGGGGTTCTTGTTCTCACCTTTATAACCATATGGATTACAGACCATTTCTGTATTGAATAATTTAATATGAGAAAAATCGTGTGTGTGCCCGTAGATCCACATGGGAAGATTGTCTATATTCTTCTGGATCAGGTCATCAAGTGATGAAGCGAACCATTGGTTATACACATTTTCTTTTTCATTTCGGTATTTTTCGTGGATCAATTCCATACTTGGAAGATAATGTGTAATCACGATACATTGTTTTTCATCTGTTATTGTGCTGGAAAGAAAATTAACAGCTTCTTTATGAAACTCATTATATTTTTCAATAGGTAAATTTTTGATACGGAGAACATCATTTGTGAAGCATTTTGCCGTATTTGAAACATTCGACCACAACGTGGTGCCAATCCACCGAAAACCACCATAATCTTCCCAAGATGAACACAAGAACGAGACATTCTCCATGTTTTCACACACTGATTTTATGTGCTGATCTGTATCATCAATTCCATTGCCATAATACTCGTGGTTGCCAGCCACAACAAACACTTTTGTAAATTTTCTGGACATTTCTTCAAGGAACAGTTGGTAGTGTTTTAATTTACCATTACCAATATCCCCAGCCAGAACCAGCACATCCCCGCAAGTTTTAATTTTTCCAACTAGATTGTCAATCTGGGGTGGCGACAAGAATTCAAGGTGTAAGTCGCTGATAATCTGGATTTTCATTTTATATTTTAGAATCAAAATATAAAATCATTTCAATTTATTTTTCAACATCAAATTTATTATTATTGTAATCGTCAATCTCATCTTGTGTCATGGGGCGATTAAACAGGATCAATTCTGACATGTAGCCACTAACATCTTTTCCAATAAGGTTTAGGTTTTCCTTGTCATCCGAGTAGTCGGGATTTTGAATCGATAAGCAAACAGTGTTCCAGGTGCTCAGGTCATAATCTGTCGAATTTTCTTGATTGACGGTGAAATCCTTGTTTCCTTTTCCCACATAATACCAGTCGTATTCACTGTTATTCCCATTGATGTCCCCATTCTGGATGACAACCCCATAATAACGGTCTATGGACGAATCCACATCGGTGGATATGATTTTTGCTGGGTCATTGCTGTCGTGCCAGAACTGAAAGAAGATTGAATAGGGTTTGACTGGATTGATGATTAATCCATTGTCGGTGTATTGTTGGAAACCCAGCACATACTTTGATGAATTCACGGTTGAAATAGTAGGACAATAACTATAACACAGGGCATTATTACCATTCCCACTCTGGTCGTACCAGACCCTGACTTTTCCAACCCCCGAACCCAGCCAATCTGGTAAAGAAAGACCCTGGTTGTTTGGATCGGTCGTCAAATAAGATTGTGTCTCATCAGTATAAATATCTTGCTGGGTGCCATCATTCTTCTCAATCTTGATCACGGGCCCATTATAGGTGGGGACAACAAGGCGCATCGAATAGCACCCGTCCATATTTGCTGGGTTCATGTAAGCGTATTGGTAGGGAGAATTTGTAGGGGATGTTTTATTATTTTTTGGGGGGTTGGTTGTTGTCGTCTGCCGGCTCTGTCGAAACGAAGGATTGGGTTTTGGCTTTTTTTGTTTTATTTTGTATTCTTCCTCCTTGAACAAAAAACGGACAACGAGGATAAGAACAACCATACCGCATATCAGGCCCACAATTTTTATCCATTTTTTATCTGGTTGTTGTAAGATTTTTCTGGTTCTTGAAACCAGTAGTTTTGGTGGCATTTTTATTATAAAGTTTTTTTTTTAACTAAAAAAATGATTTAAATATTGTCGAGACCTTGATTAAAATAAATGGCCTTTCTTACCCCTTTTGTTCCCAAGAGAATTCCTCGTTCCATCATCGCACGGCAACCATTACAGGCATCCCTCCATCCAGTTTATGATGTGGCTGCTGTTTCTACTTATATTGCTTTTTTTTGCACCCAATACTGGACTGGTGAAGAAAGGAGGGATGTTGAATTTTTTGCGATGGTGATGGGTTTGTTCTGGAATTTCACCCACCACCACGACGCAACTATTTTTATTTTCTTATGGTTGATTGGTGGGGTGTCGGAGTTTGTCAGTAAATCATTCTTGGCTGGTGGGAACCAGATGGAATACAATAATTTTCGGGTGGGGATCAAGATGGGGGGGTATATGTCCTTTCTGTTGGTTGTGTTTGATCTTCTGGATGTCCTGGTGGGCTATTAGAGAAAAATTGAAAACCACGAACAAATAATATGTTTTTTATTGATCCAATGAACAAACTTGTCGAAATTTATAATTGTGATTGCAACCCACAATTCACCTACAAAACCAAACAGAGCTTCAAGAACCATTTCAAGAGTGCTC
>Ga0172372_10001345_pt1 | contig 38163 bp, 31 predicted proteins | sample LakKiv5m_2_FD_114544 | JGI IMG/M metagenome (GOLD analysis project Ga0172372, IMG submission 114544) | Freshwater microbial communities from Kabuno Bay, South-Kivu, Congo - kab_092012_9.5m | ecosystem: Environmental > Aquatic > Freshwater > Lake | place: Democratic Republic of the Congo...
CAGGTGGAGATATTTATTTGAATACCAAGCAAGCGGCAAATTTTGCGGGTTCAGCTCAGACCAACGTGGGTGATTACAGAGCTCCTTATGATGATCAACTGAACGAGAAATGGACATTGACCATGGGTGCAACAGACACCACATTGACTGTTTCTGGTAAATCATACATTGGTTATGTTACTGGCGTACAAACCTATAAGATTGTGCGTATTTCTGAGAATGAATTGTTCTTGCGTTACGAAGATGCTGCTGACCCAGCATTGGCTTGGTACATCAGATTGGTTCCGGATGATTATCCAATCAATTCTGGAGGCGGTGGAGGAACCGATCCTACATTCGCATTGCCTTTGGATTTTGAAAGTACAGAACCTACATTCACTACTTTTGGTGGAAGTTCGGTGGCGTTTATTGCCAATCCATCTAAAACTGGGATCAATACTTCCAATAAAGTTTTAGAAACCGTTCACGGAAATGAAACTTGGGCTGGATTTTTTGTGAATATTTCAAGTAAGTTCAATTTCTCAACTAAGAAAACCATCACTCTAAAAGTGTGGGCACCAGCAACTGGTGATTTCAGAATCAAACTGGAAAATAGTGCTGCTACCACTCAGTTTGTGGAAAAAGACGTAACAGTGACCAAAGCCAATGAATGGGTTGAAATCAGCATTGATTTCAGCGATGCCACTGCAGATCTATATGACCGATTGGTATTATTCCCAGGTTGGGGAGTAGCCAATGCAGGCACTTTCTATTTGGATGATATTTCACAGCAATAATGAGAACGGTGAGTTTAGCCTTTTTGAGTATTTTGGGTATGATGATTTCCAGTTGCACTGGTAATGAGGAGCAACCTAAAACTCAATTGCCTGAGAATTTGATGGTAGAAACAACTTTGTCAAGCTCTGTCAGAGGTAAGGTAGATGTAAAAGCAACAGCTCAAAAGGTAAATTACTTTACGTTCTTGTTTGGTAGTGGTGTAACTGGTGTATCTGTAGAATCTTCAACAGGAAACGCCAGTCACACTTTTGACAAACCGGGTAAATATCCCATCAGAGTTCGTGCACATGTAACACCTACAGCATTTATTGAAAAAATAGATAGTGTGGTTATAGATGAGGCCGGGTTACAAGATGGTTACAATACACCTAATTCCTATACAGGATATAATTTGGTTTGGGCCGATGAGTTTAACGGTACCGAATTGGATTTGGCTAGTTGGTCTTACAATGTAGGTCGTGGCAATGGCGGTTGGGGCAATAATGAATCTCAATATTACACTGAAGGTACGAGCAATTGTGTGGTGAAAGATGGTAGACTAATCATCACAGCAAAGAAGGAAAGCGTGGCTAACGATGAGTATTCTTCTGCAAGAATTGTCACTCAAGGAAAACGAGAATTTCAATTTGGTAGAATTGATATTAGAGCAAAACTTCCTAAGGGACAAGGCATTTGGCCGGCACTTTGGATGTTGGGTTCAAATATTACATCGGCTGGTTGGCCTGCTTGCGGTGAGATTGATATCATGGAACTTTTAGGACATTTACCTAGTACTGTTTATGGTACGGCTCATTGGGGAACAAGTTTTCCATCTACGCATAAATCTGGACAAATTTCCTTGCCTGCTGGTGAATTTGATGATCAATACCATGTTTTCAGTATAGTTTGGGAACAAAATCAGATTAAATGGTATATGGACGACAAAGCTTTTCATACCATCACACCATCTAATACTGGAAGTATTTATCCCTTTAACAATAAATTCTTCTTTATTTTCAATGTAGCTGTGGGTGGAAATTGGCCTGGTTACCCTGATGGAACCACGGTTTTCCCTCAAACTATGGAAGTGGATTTTGTGAGGGTGTTCCAAAAGAACTAGAAGTTCAAGATTTGTGAGAATAAATTGTGTTAGGGGGTGCTGTAAGAGGCGCCCCTTTTTTTATGCGTCATTTTTCGGTGAGGAAAGACTTAAATTTGAATATTATTAGTTAGTTTGCGTCAAATTGACACTTATTCAGTCGTTATGAATTATTTCCGTACCCTATTTTTAATTGGTTTGAGTATATCCAATACCGCATTTTCTCAAGTGGTATCCACAGAACCAGTTTTTCCTAAAGAAACCGATACAGTAACCATCATCTATGACGCAACCAAAGGAAACGGTGCTTTAAAAGGCGCAACTCAGGTTTATGCCCATGCAGGTGTTATTACGAATTTGTCCACTTCTGGTGCCGATTGGAAATACGTTATTGGAAATTGGGGAACGGCTGATAATAAGGTTAAAATGACTTCTTTAGGAAACGACAAATGGCAAATGCGTTATCACATGAAGTCGTTTTATCAGCAGGCGGGTACTTTTAAAGCCGGCGAATTCATCAAGCAAATGTCGTTTGTGTTCAGAGATGCAGCAGGAAACACCGTAGGAAGAGCGACCAATGGAGGAGATATTTTTGTGGATGTTTATTCGGCATCGTCATCACTTCTAGCGCGCATCGTATCCCCAGAAACAGAAACGGTTTTAGGAAATAACTCCACTCAATTTAAACTTAAAGGATATACATCTAAAAGTTGCAATATTGACGTTTATCTTGATGGTTCAATTTACAGATCTGTGACTTCTAAAGACAGCGTTCAGGCTGAATTTCAAGGCATTGGTGTGGGAAATCATACCGTTGTGATGAAAGCAACATCGGGCAGCGAGATGGCGTCAGATACTTTGACCATCGTGATAAATCCGTCTGTGGTGAATGCTTCGGTTCCTTCAGGGTTGGAACAGGGCATTAATTACGTTGATGATTCTACGGTTTATTTGGTTTTATTCGCGCCTTTCAAGAATTATGTTTACTTGTTGGGGGACTTTAATGATTGGAAGCCTAACGTAAATTATTTCATGAATTACGATGCCAATAAGTTTTTATATTGGATTAAACTAAGTGGACTAACTCCTGGAAAAGAAGTGGCTTATCAATATTTGGTGAATGGTGATACCCGCGTGGCTGATCCGTTTTCTCCAAAAATGTTGAATGAATGGGATGATAGTTATATTCCAACAAGTAGATATCCCGGATTGAAACTATATCCAAAGAATAAAACTAATGGTTGGGTAACTGTTATGCAGCCCGCGGCTCCAAAATACAATTGGAAAACAACTGACTTTAAACGGCCTTCAAAGTCACAATTGGTGATTTATGAGTGCTTAATACGTGATTTTACAGCTGCTCAAACTTTTAAAAGCGTTATGGACACGCTGCCTTATTTGAAGCGATTGGGTATCACTGCTCTGCAGTTGATGCCCATCACAGAGTTTGAAGGGAACATCAGTTGGGGATATAATCCTGCGTCACACATGGCTTTGGACAAATATTATGGCACGCGAGAGGCATTTAAAGCCTTGGTAGATGCTTGTCATGAACAAGGGATTGCAGTTATTTTAGATGTCGTTTATAATCATGCTTTTAGCTCTGCACCCATTTGTCAGCTTTATTGGGATGCAGCGAATTTTCGTCCCACGGCAAACTCACCCTATGCTTATCAAACAGCAAAACATCCGTTCAATGTGGGTTATGATTTGAACCACAGTACCACTCAGATGCAGTATTACACCAAGAGAACATTGAAGTATTTGTTGGAGGAATACCACATTGATGGATTCAGATTTGACTTGAGCAAAGGCATTTCACAGACTGATTATGGCACTGATGTTGCTGCTTGGGGACGTTATGACGCTTGGAGAATCAATCGTTTAGATGATTATCACAAGCACATACAATCGGTTTCTCCTGGTGCTTACACCATCCTGGAACATTTTGCTGATACAGACGAAGAAAAAGAGTTGGGCAATCGCGGAATGATGGTTTGGGGAAATGCCGTTCATCAAGCTACCGAAGCTGCGATGGGATTTGTAAATACATCTGATTTCGGATGGGGTGTAGATTACATTAAGCGAGGAATGCCCGCCAATTCTGTTATTGCTTACGCCAGTTCTCACGATGAAGAACGCATGGGTTATAAATCCAAAATGTATGGTAACGCTTTTGGTGGATATAACATTAAATCTGAAAGTACTTATTTAAAAAGAAATGCCTTGACCTATGCCTTTGTGCATTTAGTTCCAGGTCCCAAGATGATTTGGCAATTTGATGAGTTGGGATACGATTACAGCATCAATTGGTGCAAAGACGGCACCGTGAGTGATGCATGTCGATTGGTCGAAAAACCGGTGAGGTGGGATTATTGGACGGGTATTTCTGACCGTCCTGATTTGTATTACCAACACGCCATGTTCAATCAGTTGAAAATTAATCATGCTTCAGTACATTCTCCAACGGCGCATTATTTTACCAGCAACGGCGGATTCAAACGCTTGCAGTTGAACGGAGCAGATTTTAACACCATTGTGGTGGGTAATTTTGATGTGGTAAGTGCGAGTAAAAGTCCATCGTTCACACAAACGGGGTGGTGGTATGACTATCTAACGGGTGATTCAGTGAATGTATCGGATGTGAATATGACGATGAATTTTGCCGCAGGAGCTTATAAAATTTATACAAATAAGAAAGTAGAAAATAAAATTTTGACAGATTTAAATCGGGTTTCTACTTATGGCTTGAGTGGTGGATTGAGAGAGCTGAAGGTTCGCCCTGTTCCGGCTAGCAATATTTTGTTTGTGGATGGTCTGCCAGAAGCAGGTGAATTCGTAGTTTTGAATTCAATGGGTCAAAAATTGATGGAGGGCACCTATCAAGACGGTATTGATGTATCAACTTTGAGTAACGGTGTTTATTATTTGAAGACTTTGCAAGGTTTATCACAAGTTTTTTTGATACAGCATTAATCAATTATCTTTGACGGGTGCTGTTTAACTCGCTCGAGTTTTGGATTTTTCTACCGGTAGTTTGGCTGTTGTATTTCGCCCTGCCTCAACGTATTCGTTGGGTCTGGATGTTGTTGGCTAGCTATTTTTTCTACGGATTTTGGAAGATTGAATTCGCAGGACTGATGCTCTTCACCAGTTTATTAGATTGGTTTTCAGCGCAGCAGTTGTATAGAAGTTCGGTCAAATCGGTTCGGTTGTTTTGGATGTGGTTTGCCATAGGTACTGATTTGTTTCTACTTTTCATGTTCAAGTATTTCAATTTTGCGTTGGGAAAATCTTGGATAGCAGATTCCATGTATCACAACAACAGTACTGCTTGGATCATTGAATTAGGAAAATACACCATTCCAGCGGGAATTTCATTTTATACCTTTCAGAGTATCAGCTATGTGGTAGATGTTTACCGCGGCGAAGAGACTCCTGAGAAAAATCCCGTGAAATTCATGCTTTTTGTGTCATTCTTTCCTCAGTTGGTGGCGGGTCCTATTGAGCGTTTTGGGAAATTACATTCACAGTTATTTGCTAAATACTCTCCCAAGTTGGAAGATTTGAAGAACGGCGGTAGACTGTTGTTGTATGGTTTGTTTTTAAAAGTAGCTGTTGCCGATAACCTAGCTGGTGTGGTTGATCAATTTTACGGCAATCATTTACAGTACACATGGGCTTCATCCTGGTTGGCGACATTCATGTTCACCTTTCAGGTGTATTATGATTTCTTTGGATATTCTTTGATGGCCCAAGGTTCGGCGCTTCTTTTTGGAATTGATCTTATGGATAATTTCAACAAGCCCTTTTTGGCCGGAAGTGTGCCTGAATTTTGGCATCGATGGCATATCAGTTTAAGCACTTGGTTTAGAGATTATATCTTTATTCCTGTAGGCGGAAATCGAAGCGGAAAATGGATCTTGTCGTTTTCGGTTTTGTTGGTGTTTTTTACCAGTGGATTGTGGCATGGAGCAAATTCAACCATGATTTACTTTGGATTGAGCCAAGGCCTGTTGTATTTATTTGACCGGTTTATTGTGGGAAGAAGAGGTTCAGAACACCCAATAGGACTGTTGTTAAGAAGGCTAAAAACAGGGTTCTTTTTTATGATGACCTTGGTCTTTTTCAGATCACAGTCATTGGATCAGAGCTTTGATGTTTATCGAATTCTTTTTCAAGGAGTTCAAATTAGCAACGCAAATCCGGCGGAGTTGTTGAAGTTATCGGCTGAGAGTCAGGTATGGTTGTTTTTGATAGTGGGATTTGTATCTGACCATTTCATCATGAAGGTTAGAGCCGATAAATGGTTTGGCAGCCAGAGTCTGGTGCTGCGGTGGTTTGTGTATTTGTTTATGCTCACTGCCGTTTTGTTGTTTGGTGGAGCAGTGAATCATCCTTTTGTTTATTTCCAATTTTAAAATGATGGCAAAGAAAATAGGGGTTTGGTTTTTTACGCGGTTGGTGGTTGTGGTGGCCTTTTTATTTGTTCTCAACGAGATTTATAAATCCACTTTATACCCTCAAGATGTTCAAAAGTACAGCAGAGTGAAGAACCGAATTGATTCGGCTTTTGCTTTGGGCGATATCATTTACTTAGGAGAAAGCAGCAATACCAGTTTCAATCCATGGACAGACACCCTGAATCAGAGCATTGGTGATTTTCTGCAATTGTACATTCAGGACGGGCGTAAGGTTGAGCAAATTACCCACGAAGGGTATCATCCCGGGCTGTTTTTAAAAATGCTGAACTTAATCCCTGAGAATGTGCAATCTGGAAAAACAGTCGTTTTGGGTGTAAATATGCGCACCTGCGGTCCTACTGCCATGTTTTCGGGTAATGAGGCGAGCAATCAGCGAGAAGCCTTGTTCTACAGTAAAAGACCACCTTTGTTAACTAGAATTTTTATGGGACTCCATTTCTACGACAATAGAAACGAGTTGGAGCGCGAGAGTTTAAAAGTTCAATGGTGGAGAACTCAAAAATTACCCGTACCTGAAGAAACGGTGATGCTTTGGAACGAAAAAATTGCCCAAAATTATCACAGTGAATTGTCCCCCGAAATAAAAGCCATGGCGGGAGCTTACATCAAAGAATTTGGTTTTCTATTGGATGATGAAAATCAGCGGGTAAGGGACTTAAAGGAAATTGTAAAGGTTTGTAAAGCCAAGGGAATCAATCTTATTTTTCACGTACTTCCACCGAATAGATACCATGCAAAACGACTGTTCGGAGAGATGTTGATTCATATCATGGATGCTAACCATGATTTTCTGATAAAGAGATTTAAAGAGTGGGGAGTGGAGACGGTAGATAATTATTACCTTAAAGAGGCCAATGAGCTAAATGCAGTTAATAAGGGCTCATATTACACGGATCAATGGTATCCAACAGAGCATTTTAATGCGCAAATTCGCCGGGCAATAGCTGAGAATATTGCTGCTAGAATTCAAAAAAAATCGCCCGAATCTCATGAAATTCAGGCGATTAGAACTACTGTTTCTGCTCAGTTGAAGCAAAATAATTATCCTAATTGGAGCATCATAATGCCCTTGAGTGATTCCTTAATTAGAACAGATATCCTAAACTCAAAGTAACGTTTCTGATAGCGGTAGGAAAGACAAAAACTTCTTGAATGACGTCTCTGCTGCCGTACATATATCCCCAAGTGTAACCGTTATTAGCAAAGTAGTTGTTTAGAGCGTTCGATACTTGAAGCTTGAATTGCAGTTGACTTTTATTTTTTAAAGTGTGATTGTAATTAACGAAGACTTCTGTGAAATTGTAAGCGTCAAGGCTTCGGGTGATATCGCCGGTGTTGTCTAAAAACTGTCTACTTACAAATTTTTCTAATACTTGAATGTCTAGGTTCTTGTAAGAGTATTTGAGTCCTGCCGCAGCAACTCTATTGGGCGAATAAGCAATAGGAGTATTGTTGAACTGAGAATCTATTTGTTCGTATGTGGCGTAATCTAGCCAAGATGCGGTAAACTGTTTGATTTGATTTTGACTCAGGGCTAAGTTTCCTGAAAAGCTCAAGCGATGCTGTCCTATGGACCATAAATTTTGTAGGAGTGTCAATTCAATTCCCGCGCGGTAACTTCTATCTACGTTCTTTCTCAAGGAGGTTCCAACGTCGTTTACGGCTCCTGTAAGAACCAATTGATTGAAGTAATCCATGTAGTAAAGATTGGTGGCCAATTGCGTGTTTTTCAAGAACAGGGTGTGCTGTATTTCATAGTCAATGAGTCGTTCAGGTTTAGGGATTTCTTGGAATTTATTGTCGGTAAAGTCACTTCTTGCGGGCTCTCTATTCGATACAGCTACCGAGGCGGTGAATGTTTGTTTTAATGATTGGTAATTTATTCCTGCTTTGGGATTGAAGAAGTGGAAGGTTTGGTTGAAATCAATATTCTGGAGATCATTGTCGGTTCCTTTTCCAAGGTGATGAACAAAACGGTATTGAAGGTCAGCAAAGGCATTCCATTTATTCGTTTTGTTGGATGATAAGGGAGTCAGAACCTTTATGAAAGTACTTACATCGGTTTTGTTTCCAGAAGATCTGTAGTATTCCTTGGGAAGGTTTTGAACGCCAAGGGCTTCTACACTTACCACATCACCAAAATGTTGCCCAAAGTATTGACTTCCGCCTAAACCAAGATGGATGCTGGTTTTATTCCACCATGTGAAAAGGTTCAAATTAGTACCAATAAGGTGATTTTGAAGCCAGCGTTGGCGCACTAAGGGTGCTGAATCGGTTGTATCGGTGCCATCTATAATATTGGGTATGTCATAATAAGATAGTTCGTCTGAGAGTCTGTATTGCTCAAAATATCCCGCTCCGTATGTGTAATAGGTGGTGGCAGTGAAACGGGTGAGGTTGTTTAATTTCTTGTCTGCGTAAAAATGGAGGTGGTGTTGCTGGTAATTATCGGTTTCACCTTTGTAGGTGTAATAGTTGTATCTGTTTGATGCAGATGAAAATAGATTTACCGAATCTTGAGCATTTCTATAGGTATAGGGAATGTTTCTGTAGTAGTGGTCAATGAGAGGTTGCTCGCTGGTTTCTGAATTCCTGGGATTACCCAAGTTGAATTTCTCAATGGGTATTCCCCACCATGCCTGGTAAGTTCTTTCTAATCCACCGAAAGCCAATAATTTTAGATTCCAATTTTTAGTGATTTTGTCATCTAATTGGGCTGAAAATAAATAACCCCACATATGGGTGCTGGCGCGATCAATGAATCCATCAGATGAAATACTAGAAACTCTAGCACTCATTTTTAAGGTTTTATCTTTATTGATTTTAAATGGAGCAGAGTTCCATTTTCCGGTAAATTTTTGAGTATTGAAACTACCATAGCTTACGTTTATTTGTCCGCTTTGCTTGTCGGGTGATTCGGTTTGAATGAATACAGCACCGCCAAAGGCGCCGGGTCCAAATACGCTGGAGCCCACTCCTCGTTGGATGGATATATTTTGTGCGGAACTAACGAGATCGGGCATATTTACCCAAAATGTTCCTTGGCTTTCTGCATCGTTGATGGGTACTCCGTTGATGTTGACTTGGGTTCGGGTGGCATCACTGCCTCGCACTCTGATGCCAGTGTAACCTATGCCGTTTCCAGCATCGGAGGTGGAAATTACCCCGGTTTGATGTTGCAGAATCATGGGAATGTCTTGTCCCAAGTTTTTATTTTGCAGTTCTTTGGAATACACCACTTGAGTGGTGCCCAGTGAGATGTTTGAAATTTGAGCAGATGTTCGAACTAGCACAGCCTCAATGCTGTTTTCATTGGCAACCGTGTCTGTTGATTGTGCGTTTGAGTGGTTAGGGAGAATCAATATCCCCAGAAAAAACCCGAATAAGTAAGTTGCTTTTTTCATATCTCGATGGTTTACGCACTCGAGATGTTCGCAGGAATTCCTGTTCATTTCCCTCCGCAGGCATTATCCTGAGCAGGTTAGCGGGTATAATCTCAGCGCTCCATAGAGGCACCCCGAATGCGATGCGAATATACAATCTTTTTTAAAACTACCTTTGCAGAAGATTTTTATGTGGCAAGTTAACCGACATACCGAAATTCAAAAAATCGAGGTAACTTTTCGTGGCAAGAAGTATGCCTTTAGAATTCAGCGCGATGATTTGATTGATCCTTACGTGTCGGGAAATAAACTTCGGAAACTTTTAGGTTGGGAACATTTGATGGCTTGGCAAACTTCCGATTCCATAATAACCTTTGGTGGTGCATACAGCAATCATTTGGTAGCAACCGCTGCTTTTTTTCAAGATCGAACCAAGCCTGTGATTGGCATTGTTAGAGGAAATGAAGGATTTGACAATCACTACCTTCAAAAGTGCCGAGAGTTTGGGATGCGCTTGTATTTTATTTCGAGGGAAGATTACCGCCGTAAATATGCTTGGATTCAAGAGCACTTATCGGAGATTTCAAAATTCCCCTTTATCATTCCTGAAGGGGGAAGGGGTTTTAGAGGAACCAACGGCTTTCATCCGGTGGTGGATTCATGGAGAGATTTTCAGCCAGAAACCGTGGTTCATGCCTCGGCCACAGGTACTACTTTGTCGGGATTTGCTTATTTCCGGAAATATAAAAAGTTGAACTTCAACATTGAGGCGGTAGTAGTTCTGAAAAACCTTGAAGAGCAAATTTCTAATGCCATTGATATCATTAATGAGAAAGGTGAAGGTGGGAGTTGTAGTATTGAAGGCTTGGTTGAACATGAACGCAAGAATTTAGAACGAATGAACGATCGTTTTTATGAATTTGAACAACAGCATAGAAATGAGTTTGTGGATAGTGAATGGAAGCGTTGGTTCAGCAAATTCACTCATTTGAATGATCAATTTATTTTCGGGGGATATGCTAAAACCACCCCAGAACTTTTAGAACTCGTTCATTCCGCTCGAAAAGAAACGGGAATTATCTTCGATCAGGTGTATACGGGGAAAGCTCTTTTTGCCATGCTGTCAGCCTTCGAAGAAGGACGCTTATATCCAGAAACTACGCTTTTTTATCACACCGGCGGACAAATGGGAGTTGAGACGTTGCCTCAAATAAGTTGAGGTTTTATTTAGTGGTTAGGGTTTCATCATGGCATCTACGTTACCAGTTAGTATCAGGTGATAGCCATTCGGGTTTTTATCAAAATACACATCGATGTGTTTTCTGAATCTTCCAAAGGTATTGGAAGTTTTATAATCGGCCGTAACCCAACCCGTATCTTTAGGTTGAACGGGGGTTTTAGTGAACTCGGTAGCAGTGCAACTACATCCTGGGTGTAATGCAGTAATGGTAACGGGTTTGTTGGATGTATTGATAAAGTAGAACTTGGTTCTAGCTGGTGGTCCTGATGGTACGTCTTTGAAATCGTGAATCATTTCATTCCAAATGAGGGAATCTGGCATTGGAGATTTAGCAACTGGTGTTAGATTGTTGCTGTTGTTCTGGATGATGGTGGTGTTTGTAGTTGTAGTTATGGTAGTATTGCTGGTAGATGTATTTACTTCCTTATTTGAATATGAAAGCTGCGTATTACAAGCAAAAAGTGAGAAAAAACTTAGTATAAGTATTGAGGGTCTCATTGTTGATTCACCTTTCTGATTTGGGTGGGTTGGTAAATTATGGGTTTTTCTCCTTGTTTGTATTTTGGACGTATCACGGTGATATCACCTTCCAATTGAAGTTCAAATGAGCCTTCTGTGTAATCTACAAAAGCTCTTTTAAAGAAAGGACCTGGCGGAACATTTTTCGATTGCAAGAACAGAACAATACTATCCGTAGCGCCAGCTTCAATTCCTTTTTCTGGAAATGCAAATTGAGTGCAAACACAATCGGGAGCTACTTGTGCAATATATTGGGTTTCTGTAGAATTATTTCTGATGTGAAACACAGCCTCAAAAATATCTCCTGAGTTTAACTTGGATGATAATTTATTGCTTCCTATTACTTGAAGCGGGCCTTCAGATGTTGAAGTTAGCTGTGCATTGGCAGTGCCGAATCTTAGAGATAGTAAAAGTACTAGGAGTAGTTTGGTGGTATTCATTTTTATTTAATTCCAAACTGAAGTTTGACAGTGATGCTGGCCTTCTTATTTATATCAGTAGTGTTGTAAACACCTCCCCAAGAGAATTCTTCCGATGAATTTTTACCAGTAATTTGAAAAACTCCCATACTTGCCTGTCTGAGTGCACCTAGGGTACTGTTACTTTTCTCAGCGATGTTTTTAGCTCTGTTTGTTGCGTTAGATGTAGCATCGGCAATTAAAGCAATTTTTAAATCTTCTAGTTTGGAATAGAAATAAGATGGCGTAGATGAATTGATTTCAATTTCTTCATTAATCAATTCTGTAATTTCTCGAGAAGTTTGTTCTACTAATTCAATGTTGGATGTTTCAATGTCTATAGACTGACTCAAATTATACCCATCAAATACTTGGGTATAACTGTAATTCCCGTATTTATTTTCTTCTCGTTTTTCTAGATAGGATTTGTCTGCTTCAATGGATGAAAAAATGAGTTCTTCAGTTTTAAATCCTTTTGAAATTAAATATTCCTTTACCCTTTGAGCATCCTTTTTGAGTTGTGTAAATCCTTCTGTTCTTGACATGGCCTTTCTTCGAAATGAAACACTCCAATTGGCTAAGTCTGAACGAAATTCTTTTTCCGCTAGCCCTGTAGTTGCTATGGTTTCTTGTGATGTGTATTTGTATTTGTAACCATCAGATAAAATGGCTGAAGATATGATTATTGCAAGAGAAATTAATGCAACTGCAAGGATGTTTAGTGATTTTTGATTCATAGGATGTTTAACGATGAAAATTACGAATTATTTTAATCAAAAAAGGCTGCTTTTGGGCAGCCTTTTTTGATTTACTTAATAATGATTGGAGAAACGGGTTTTTCTGGTTCTTTAATCACATTCCCAGAAATGGTCAAAGTAGATTGACCGGCATTGCTGGTTACAAAAATGTTCTTGTTGAACGTTCCGGGTCTACCACTAGAATTGTATTCTGCTCTAATAACATTTGTTTGTCCAGGTTGAATTAATTCACGGGGCCACTTTGGTGTGGTGCAACCACAACTAGCTCTAACGTTTGTAAGTTCTAGAGGTTCAGTACCGGTGTTTGTGAATTTAAATTCGTATGTGGCAATTTGTCCTTCGATGATATTCCCAAAGCTGTGGCTAGAGGTTTCAAATACTAGATTTGCATTGCTGGTTTTTTCAGCGGGTGCTTCTTGTGTTTGAGCAAATGCTCCAACGGCAAAAAACAGACTTGACAATGATAAAAGGAACTTTTTCATAGTTGCTTATTTAATGTCGCTTTTCTTATTTTCTGGCTCAGTAGTTACAGTGCCGCTGATGGTTAAATCAGTAGTATTACCGTTGTCAAACTCTACTTTTACCGATTTTTGGAAATAACCTGCACGGCCATCTGTTCCATAACTTGCTTTTACTTCACCTGATTCACCTGGCATAATGGGTGTTTTTGTCCAAGAAGGAGTGGTACAACCGCAAGATGCTTGTGCGTTTTTAATGACAACAGGTGCGTTTGATGTATTTGTGAATTTGAAAACGATATCAGCTGGAGGGCCCATTTTAATGTTACCAAAATCATGTGATTTGTGTTCCCATTTGATGGCAGGTTCTGGTTGAACAGCTGTTTTTTGAGCGAAAGCTGAGGTCATAGTAGTGAGAGCTACAGCTAAGAATGATAATGCCTTTTTCATATTCTGATGTTTTAATTTTCGTGTTGCAAGTTTTATACCAAATTAGACGATTCAAATGTGTTTTTCGTTGCAGTGTCGTTAAAAATTTAATTTTTTCGGATGAAATTACAATTTACGTTTAACTTCCTCTTCAATGTAAACCTCTAAATAATCACCTTCCTCAATATCGTTGTAGTTGGAAATTTGTAGTCCACATTCGTATCCTTTGGTTACTTCTTTAACATCGTCTTTGAAACGCTTTAAAGATGCTAGGTTGCCTTCATGCTTCACTACACCGTCTCTAATAACACGAATTTTGCTGCCGCGTTCCACTTTACCATCCGTAACATAAGAACCTGCAATAGTTCCCACTTTGGTGATTTTGAAGACTTCGCGAATTTCAACGTGTCCAATAACTTTTTCAACGATTTCAGGTGACAACATACCTTCCATAGCCGATTTAATTTCTTCAATGGCTTGGTAGATGATGCTGTAGGTTCTGATATCGATTTGTTCATTTTCTGCGATCATTCGGGCTTTAGCAGAAGGTCTCACTTGGAAACCAACAATGATGGCATCAGATGCAGAAGCCAACAACACGTCACTTTCGGTGATTTGACCTACACCGCTATGTATAACATTAACAGCAATTTCATCGCTGGTTAATTTCATCAACGCATCGGTCAGAGCTTCAGAAGAACCGTCAACATCGGCTTTAACAATAACTTTCAATTCTTTGAAGTTACCTATTGCCAAACGTCTTCCAATTTCATCAAGGGTAATGTGTCGTTTAGTTCTAATTCCTTGCTCACGAACCAATTGTTGACGTTTGTTAGCCAAGGTTTTGGCTTCGTCTTCATTTGCCATTATAGCGAAAATATCACCTGAGGTAGGGGCATCTGAAAAACCTAAGATCTTAACTGGGGTTGATGGTGGTGCCTCTTCAATTCTTTGTCCGCGTTCGTTAAACAATGCACGAACTTTGGCATATTGAGCTCCAGCAACCATATGATCGCCCACTCTTAGGGTACCAGTTTGAATCAATAGCGTACAAACGATACCTCGTCCTTTCTCTTGGGTTGCTTCAATTACAGTTCCTTTAGCTCTTCTGTCTGGGTTAGCGGTTAACTGCATCATTTCAGCCTCCAAAAGAACTTTTTCTAATAACAAATCAATGTTAAGTCCTTTCTTGGCACTGATTTCTTGAGCTTGGAATTTTCCACCCCAATCTTCAACCAAGATATTCATGGATGCTAATTGTTCACGGATTTTATCCGCGTTAGCACCGTCTTTATCAATTTTGTTAAATGCAAAAATCATCGGAACACCAGCGGCTTGTGCGTGTGCAATAGCCTCTCGAGTTTGCGGCATCACGCTATCGTCTGCCGCAATTACGATGATTGCCATATCGGTAACCTTGGCACCACGAGCACGCATAGCGGTAAACGCTTCGTGACCTGGTGTGTCTAAGAAGGTGATTTTCTTGCCATCTTTAAGGGTAACCTCATAAGCACCAATGTGTTGAGTAATACCACCTGCTTCTCCAGCAATTACATTTTCCTGACGAATATAGTCAAGCAACGAAGTTTTACCGTGGTCAACGTGTCCCATAACGGTAACAATTGGAGCTCTTGTTTTAAGATCTTCTGGGTTATCGATTTCTTCATCAACTGCTTCAACTTGAGATTCAGCATCTACAAATTGTACTTCGAAATTAAAATCATCTGCAACCAGTTGGATAGTTTCCGCATCCAATCTCTGATTGATAGATACCATGATGCCTAAGGCAAAACACTTAGATATTACCTGAGTAACAGGCACGCTCATCAGTGAGGCCAATTCGTTGGCAGTCAAAAACTCAGTGACCTTTAGTACTTTGCTTTCTTCATCTTTACGGCGTCTTTCAGCCTCAAAACGGCGGTTGCGTTCTTCTTTATTGTCGTAACGTTTTTTATCTCGGTTGTTTTTCTTTCCACCCATACGATTGAAAGTGGAACGAACATTGGTATTAACTTGAGCCGTAGAAACTTCTTGTTTTGGCGCAGTTACTGGCTTGTTTGGTCTGTTGTTTTGGTTGTCGCGTTGAACGGTCTCTTGAACAGCCACTTTCACTTCAGTGCCTTTTTCTTTGCGTTTGCGTTTCTTACGGATTTCTTGCATGTCCTTACGGGCTTCTTGTGCAAGCGATGAGTTTCCACTTTTCGCAAGAGGAAGTTGGATTTTTCCTAGGACTTTAGGACCTGAAAGTACTTCTCTGCGGGTTTCATGTTTCTCAGGTTCGTCTGTAGAAGATTCGTCAGACTCATGTTTATCTTCTTCAACTGCAGTAACTACTTCTTTAGACTCTACTTTAGTTGAAGCTGCAGTTTCAGTTATTGCCTCCACAGCGGGAGTAGTTTCAACTGCTGGAATTGGCGCTGGAGTTGGATCAACAGTAGGTGTAGAGACTGTTTTTTCAACTTTAACTTCTTCAACTGTTTTCTTACTTTTTGTAGTAAGGTCAATTTTACCAACTACTTTTAATCGTGAAGCAGTTTGATCTTCAGCAGATTCTTTACTTGTTTCTTCTTTGGGTTCTAGAGTTGTAACTACGGGTGCTGGATCAATTACAGCAACCTTTTCTACAATTGGTTCTGGTGTTGGAACCACAACAGGTTCTGATGCGGTGGTTGTATCTACCGTCTCTACCTTTTCGCGAGTAGGAATTGGGCGAGCGGGTTGATTCGCTTTTAGTTTGTCAGCTTCTTCTTTTGCAGCTCTGTCTGCAGAAAACTCTTTTAGACAAGCTTGATACATTTCCTCAGTAATTTTGGTTGTAGGACGTGCATCAACACTAAAGCCTTTCGAATTTAAAAAATCGGCTATAGCAGTGGAACTGCGATTGATGTCTTTGGCAACTTTTGCTAAACGGTATTCCGCCATAATTTCATTCAAATTTAATGGTATCCTTTATAACTCCCAAGGATTTATCGGGGAAACTACTAAAGCAATTTCCCCGAACGGCTCCAAAGGAAGGCCGTTTTTTGAATTTCTATTATTCTTCGTCGAATTCTTCTCGAAGAATTTTCTGAACTTGGAGAATGGTTTCTTCTTCAAGGTCAGTACGTTGTAGAAGATCTTGAACAGAAGTTCTCAATACGTCTTTTGCTGAGTCTAATCCAATTTTCTTGAATTCTTCGATGATCCAAGAATCAATTTCGTCTAAGAATTCATCTAAATCTACGTCGTCTTCAGAATCTGCATTTACACGGTAAACTTCAATTTGATAACCGGTTAATTTAGAGGCTAGTTTGATGTTATGTCCGCCACGTCCAATAGCCAAAGAAACCTGGTCACTTTCAAGATAAACATTTGCTGTGCCATTTTGAATGTCCATTTTACTGATTGTTGCTGGTTGCAACGCACGTTGAATGAACAGGGTGTCGTTGGTTGTGAAATTGATCACATCAATATTTTCATTGCGTAATTCTCTCACAATACCGTGAATACGGGCGCCTTTCACACCAACACAAGCACCAACTGGGTCAATTCTATCGTCATAACTTTCAACGGCAACTTTTGCTCTTTCTCCTGGTTCACGAACTACCTTTTTAATGGTGATTAAACCATCTAAGATTTCGGGAACTTCAAGTTCAAACAAGCGCTCTAAAAACTCAGGTGAAGTGCGTGAAAGTATGATTTTTGGGCTACCTTTATCCATTTCAACGTCTTTGATGACTGCACGGATGGCATCGCCTTTCTTGTACATATCACGAGGTATCATTTGATCTTTCGGAAGAGTCAATTCATTTCCTTCATCGTCAAGTACCATGATTTCACGTTTCCAAACATTGTAAACCTCCCCAGTGATGATTTCGCCGCGTCTATCTCCGTATTTACGGAACAATTCATCTTTTTCAAGCTCAATGATTCTAGACATTAATGCTTGGCGAGCGTTTAACACGTTTCTACGTCCGAAATCTTCTAAACCAATCTGCTGAATACAGTCTTCACCTACTTGATAGTCAGCTTCAAGTTGTTGAGCATCAGAGAGGGAAATTTGGAGATGTTCATCTTCAACTTCGCCTTCTTCAACAATAAGTCGAAGGTGATACATCTCAATATCACCAGTTTCGGTGTTGATAATAATGTCAAAGTTGGCTTCTTGACCGTACTTCTTTTTAAGGATGTTTCTAAATACATCTTCAAGCACGCGCATCATGGTTGCGCGGTCGATGTTCTTGAATTCTTTGAATTCTGAGAAACTCTCCACCAGGTTTATACCTAGCTCTTTGGACTTTGCTTTCATACTATTTAAAACTTATGATAATTTTTGCTTCTTTAATATCAGAAAAAGGTACATCTACCGGTTGGATATCTATTTTTTTCTTTCCTTTTTCTTTGAATTCGTTTAAAATCTTGAGGGTTTCACCTTCAATTCCTTCCAGTTTTCCTGAATATGTAGTTTGTTCTGTGTGGATTTCAAACGATCTACCCACGTGTTTATGGTATTGTCTAAAATCTTTCAGTGGGGAATCTGCACCGGGTGATGAAATTTCAAAAGTGAAGGGATGTTCACCAAAATCACCCTCATCTATGATATTAGATACTTGTTTGGTGAAATCGGCCAGAACTTTCATTGACAAAACTTCTTGGGAGTCAACATAAAAGCGAAACAGACCCGTTGGGCTAACAGTATGATGAACAACGAACAGATCGAAGGCTTTCGCTTCATGATCAACTATTGCTTTTAATTTTTCTCCTAACTTTTTCATATCCAATAAAAAAGGGGACTGCTTTTCGCCTGCCCCCTTCCTAACTTTTAACTTTTGGAAAAGTCTTGCAAATATAGTAAAAATTTAGAAATTCCCACTACAATTGCGCTCGATCTTTGCAATTATTCGTTGAATACTATTATTTCTTCTTGTTCAAAGTATTCGATTATATGTTGTCTAAGCAAATTTTCTTGTTCCAATAGTGTGAGGTTGGGTATGGGTTGATCTTTTTCCCAAACGGGCCATCCATTTTTATCTTGCCCAATGAGTTTGTAATACCCAGAATAACTTAAAACTCTGCAATTAGCAATGTGCATGAGGTGAGTTTTTTCCTCTTTGGTGAACGCTTTTTCGTTGATTTGTCCTAGTTCTCTAATACCTATTAGAAAAAGTACGGCATTAAGATCTGGCTTCTTTTGGAAGTTTTTCTCTATAAACTCCACCACTTGGAGCCATTTGGATTTTATTTCTTTTTGGAGGGACATATTGTTAGGTTTACGGCTGACGGCTGACCGCTGATCGCTGACCGCTGTATACTGTTTTACAAAACTAATCATTGCAATGCAGAACATTGGACGGGTGTGAGTAAATTTGTTGGAGAATGAATACAGAAAGTACCTCTAGGCATGATCATTTGGAACAAAAAGATACTTTTCAGTTGTTGCAGGGTATCAATGCAGAAGATCAAACCATTGCTGGAATAGTGGAGAAAGCTATTCCACAAATTGCAGACTTGGTAGATGCTGTGCATGATAAAATGAAAACGGGAGGTAGACTTTTTTATTTGGGAGCCGGTACCTCAGGCAGGCTAGGTATTGTAGACGCCTCTGAATGTCCGCCAACCTTTGGAGTCGATTTTGACCGTGTAATTGGATTGATTGCTGGTGGTGATAAAGCTATAAGAAGGGCAGTAGAGAATGCAGAAGATAATGAAAATCAAGGATTCGAAGATTTAAAGGAATGGAATTTAAGTGCTGATGATTTTGTGATTGGAATAGCTGCATCTGGTAGAACCCCTTATGTGGCAGGGGCGTTGAGTGCTTGCAATGAATTGGGTGCGGGAACAGGTTGTGTGGTATGCAATGCAGATTCACGAGTGGCCAAAATTGCTCAGTACCCTGTTGAAATTATCACTGGGCCAGAGTTTGTGACTGGCTCAACTAGAATGAAAGCAGGTACCGCGACTAAAATGGCTTTGAACATGATAACTACTTCTGTAATGATCAAATTGGGACATGTCAAGGGCAATAAAATGGTAGACATGCAATTGACCAATGAGAAGTTGGTTGAACGAGGTACCAAAATGATTGTTGAGGAAACCGGACTTTCATCAGTGGAGGCTCGTGAATTATTATTGAAAATGGGAAGTGTGCGCAAGGCTGTTGATATCCACCGAAAGGAAAATATCCGCTGAAGGGAAATATCCTTTAAAAGAAAACATCCCCCGAAAGGAAAACGTCCCCCGAAAGAAAAAAATTAAGCGAGAATCTCCCAAGTTTTGTCTGGTAGCAGACGAACGGTGTTGATGAACTGCTCGAAGGGCATGGTCTTTCCCCATTCGTAAGGAGCGATCATGGTTAGAACCTGGCTACCGTCAGACTTTTGGTAGAGGTGATAAATGCCGTGAATAATGGGTTCGAAGTTGATTTCTGCCTGATAGATGGAGTGGGAAAGCGCGAGTCGGTCTTCGATGGCCTTGGCCTGTTTGATGAGCAATTCAGCCTGTTTTTTAAGCATTTGGATTTGTTGCTCAGCTTGATGCTGCATCGCTTCATGAGCGTTTGCCTTTAATAAACGTTTATCAACGGGCTCAATTTTCGGAGAACTGACCGTCAAGGCGTAAGGTGCCGCATGAAGTTCGCCTTGATAGATGGCGTCTTTTAGGAACAGTGGTCTTTTATCTTCTTCGGTAGGATTTGATTGAGCTTCGTTGTCTTCAGACATGATTAACTAACCATTTAAACTCTGTTTTGGTTTTTCAATAGTTCAGCAATTTGGACTGCGTTTGTTGCGGCCCCTTTGCGCAGGTTGTCAGAAACTACCCATAAATTCAATGTGTTAGGTTGCGATTCATCCATCCTAATTCTACCTACAAACACTTCATCGCGATCATGTGCAGTTAATGGCATTGGATAGGATAGATTTTGAGGGTCATCTTGAAGAATGATTCCAGGGAAATTGCTCAATAGTTGACGGGTTTCTGGAAGTGAAGGCTGCTCTGCAAACTCAGCATTGATGCTCTCTGAATGTCCACCCATAGTGGGTATTCTGACCGTCGTAGCCGTAATTTTTAAGTTGGGTAGAGACATGATTTTTCGGGTTTCGAGAATCATTTTCATTTCCTCTTTGGTATACCCATTTTCTTGAAAAACATCAATGTGGGGTAGAACATTCAGGTCAATGGTATATGGGTATACTTTTGGAGCTTCTATTCCTGCTCTTTCATTCATGAGTTGTTCTACCGCTTTTTGTCCGGTACCTGTGACAGATTGGTAGGTGCTCACAATTACTCTTTTGAGGGTGTATTTTTGGTGAAGAGGTTTTAAGGCTACCACCATCTGAATGGTACTGCAATTGGGATTTGCAATGATTTTAGATTCATTGATGGCTTCTGGATTTACTTCAGGTACAACCAATGGAACTGCAGGGTCCATGCGCCATGCACTGGAATTATCAATGACATAACATCCAATTTCGGCAAATTTTGGAGCCCATTCCAAAGAAGTGCTACCCCCAGCTGAAAAAAGTGCTATTTGAGGTTTTAATGAAAGTGCCTGCATCATGGATACCACAGAATAAGATTTTCCGTTGAATTGAATTTGTTTACCTACGCTGCTTTGCGAGGCTACTGGAATCAATTCAGTTACAGGGAAATTTCGTTCTTGCAGAACTTGCAACATTTTTGTTCCCACCAATCCGGTGGCACCAACTACGGCTACTTTCATTATTTTACTTCTTGAGTATTGTTTGTGTCGTTACTGCTCGTATCGTTCAAAAGTTCATCAAAAGCGGCATCTTGGCTAGCTTGATCTGTGCTGTCTTGTGTGGTTTTTTGTTCTTCGGTGAATGCACCTTCATTGCTAGTGCAAGCTGTGAATGATAAAATTGCGGTAATTGCAATTGCGGGTATAATGATTTTTTTCATAAAGTTATTCGTTGATTAGGTCAAAAAAGTCGTTCCAATTTCCGTAGTCTTTTTTCCCGAGGGATGTTTCTTTTTCGCAGTCAATGTGAATTCCAAAAACGGGTGAACCGTTCAATAATTCATAGGCAGTTTCTTGAGATGGAATTACAGAAATTAATTCTTGTTCTCGATCAAATAAGCTTCCATTTTGGCCCATCAATAGCCAATCTTTGATTTCTGGGAAATGGGATTTTAATTCAAATACGAGATCTTCACTGCATTGAATGCCATCAACCGGGAGTACATTCATCCAAGCATTGATTTTATCGATGTTTGGATGAACTATTTCCAATATAATTTTTGGACCAGAGCACCAACCAATGATTTCTTGAACTTGTTGAACAGGAATGGATTTTTCTCCATCAATACTAAATCCCATCCATTCAGCCATAGCAGCTGAAGCGTAGCGCGCATCGCCAAGGTCTTGAATGCTATTGAATTTTATTTTCACTTTATATGATTCATAAAAAAGGCCACCTTCTGGCAGCCTTTAATTTTGTTTATACTAACAATTTTACAGGCTCTTCGAGGTAGTCTTTGAGGGTTTGCAGGAAAGCTGCTCCCATAGTACCGTCAACAACTCTATGGTCACAGCTTAGGGTGACCTTCATGGTTTTGACAGGTTTTATTTCACCATTCACAACACCTACACTGTCTTTCACTGTTCCAACTGCCAAGATGCAAGCATCTGGAGGATTGATAATTGCCGTGAATTCATCAATTCCAAACATGCCTAAGTTGCTGATAGTAAATGTATTGCCAGCCCAATCTTGTGGTTGTAGTTTCTTTTCTTTTGCTTTTGCACCGTATGTTTTTACCTCGCTAGAGATTTGGCTGAGTGATTTATGGTCTGCAAAACGCACAACAGGTACTAATAATCCATCTTCAACTGCCATTGCAACACCAATGTGAATGTGATTATTGTAACGAATTTTAGTGCCTAACCAGCTAGAATTAATGTTAGGGTGTTTTCTAAGTGCAGAAGCTGCAGCTTTAACCACAATATCATTCATAGAAATTTTCACAGAACTGATGGCGTTCATTTGTTCGCGTGCTTTCACTGCATTATCCATGTTGATTTCAATGGTTAAATAGAAGTGAGGTGCGGTAAACTTCGACTCACCCAAACGGGCTGCGATGGTTTTGCGCATTTGCGAAACAGGAACTTCGGTATAACTTTCTTCACCCATTACCGCGGTGCTAGTAGCAACCGTGGCGGTAGGTGCTTGAATATTTTCTAAATCTCTTTTAACAATGCGACCATTTTCGCCACTTCCAGCAACCGCTTTTAGGTCTATACCTTTGTCTTCTGCGATTTTTCTTGCTAAAGGACTTGCCTTCAAGCGAGAATCATCGGAAGTGGTGGTAGGAGCTGCAACAGGAGCAGGAGCACTTGTTGGAGAACTTTGAACTTCTGTTTTTGAAGAAGTTTCTGGGGTTGCATTGGCTGTTTTGGGTGCTGAACCTCCTGCTAGGAGTGCTTGAAAATCTTCACCAGCAGCGCCAACAATTGCAACTGGAGCATCAATTGCAGCTGCTTCTCCTTCAGGAACCATGATATGTAAAATGGTACCTTTGGAGTATACTTCCATATCCATGGTTGCTTTGTCGGTTTCAACCTCAGCAATAATGTCACCACTTTTAACCGTATCACCCACTTTTACTGTCCAACGAACAATAACTCCTTCGGTCATTGTATCGCTCATTTTGGGCATAGTAATCAGTTCAGCCATATTTTATCTTATAAGAGACGGCAAAAATAGTAATTTTTTGGGCTTAACAACCCGCATACCAATAGGGAATTCGTAAATTTGTTTGAAATTGCACCTTAAAATGTATAATCAATACGAAACATTCTTAAAACACGTGCTAGAAAATGGGGCACAAAAAACCGATAGAACGGGCACCGGGACAGTAAGTGTATTTGGTGGTCAAATCAGGTTTGATCTGTTAGAAGGATTTCCATTGATTACTACAAAAAAGGTACATTTAAAGAGCATCATTCACGAGTTGCTTTGGTTCATCAAAGGTGAAACTAATATTGCTTATTTGAAAGAAAACGGGGTGAGTATTTGGGATGAATGGGCAGATGAAAACGGTGAATTAGGCCCTGTTTACGGCAAGCAATGGCGCTCTTGGGAAGCCAAAGACGGTCGAATCATTGATCAAATTTCGGAAGCCATCAACATGATCAAAAACAACCCTGATTCCCGTAGAATTTTAGTGAATGCTTGGAATGTGGGTGAAATTGATCAAATGGCGTTAATGCCGTGTCATACCATGTTTCAATTTTACGTGGCCAACGGAAAACTCAGTTGCCAACTTTATCAAAGAAGTGCCGACTTATTCCTTGGTGTACCTTTCAATATTGCGAGTTATGCCTTATTAACCATGATGATGGCTCAAGTTTGTAACCTTGAACCTGGTGATTTTGTGCATACTTTCGGTGACGCCCATATCTATTCAAATCATTTGGATCAGGTAAATCTTCAGTTATCTAGAGAACCACGCCCTTATCCAACAATGAAAATCAATCCAGACGTAAAGTCGCTGTTTGATTTTGTTTACAATGATTTTCAAATTGAGGGTTATGATCCTCATCCAGCCATTAAAGGTGCTGTTGCAGTGTGACTTTTTTTGGGGATAAACGTAGTTTAAGTGTTACATTAATGGTTGTCAATTATCTATATGCAATTTAAAAATACTTTCCAGCGTTTGCTGTTGTTTTTCTTGGGATGTTTTTTCGCTACTACCGTTCAAGCTCAATCCAAATTTACAGTATCTGGATTCGTGCGCGATGCTTCATCGGGTGAACGATTTGGAGGGATTAGTATATCAGCTGTTGAAACCATAGAAGCTTTTCCTAAATCGCTGCAAACCTTTACCAATAGCTACGGATTTTACTCTTTGACGGTTGAATCTGGAAAACAACAAATGGTGTTGGTAAACATGACCGGTTATGAGCCTAAGGCTTTTATTTGGTCTGGAACCAAAGATACAACCGTGAATTTGGAGATATTACCCCTGGAAGATGTAGATAAAATTGAGACGGTGAACATTGTCAGTAAGAAAAACACAGTGGCCGACAAGGTAGAGATGAGTAAGGTTGATATTCCAGTCAATCAAATTAAAGATATTCCGGCATTGTTAGGGGAAAAAGACGTGCTGAAAGTCATTCAACTCATGCCTGGGGTTCAAAAAGGGGGAGAGGGACAAAGCGGTATTTATGTCCGCGGTGGCGGCCCAGACCAAAACCTTCTCATTCTTGATGAAGCGATTGTTTATAATGCCACCCATTTGTTTGGCTTCTTTTCGGTATTCAACGGAGACGCTCTTAAATCAGTAGAATTAGTTAAAGGAGGATTCCCCTCTAGATACGGTGGAAGACTCTCTAGTGTCATTGATTTAACCATGAAAGAAGGCAACAACCAAAAATATTCTGGTGAAGTAGGTATTGGAATGATTGGCTCTAGGTTTACGTTTGAAGGGCCCATTAAAAAAGGCAAGAGTTCGTTCATGATTTCTGGCAGAAGGACCTACTTAGATGTGTTGATGCAACCCTTCATAATGCTCGCGAGCAACGGCGGTAATCTTGGATATTATTTCTATGATTTCAATGCCAAAGCCAACTACGAGTTGTCTGATAAAGACAAATTATATGTGAGTGGATATTTCGGGCAAGATAAATTCTACGCCACCATCAAAGATGGTGACTACAAGGTTTCATCTGATTTTGGATGGGGAAATAGAACATTGACAACCCGCTGGAACCACGTTTTTACCCCTAGATTATTTTCCAATGCATCTTTGATTTACAGTCACTACAAACTGGGAATTAGTGTAGAAGATAAAAGTCCGTTTGATACCTTTAGTTTGAAATATCAGAGTTTAATTAATGATATTGGTATTAAATATGATTTTGATTGGCGCCCTGCACCTAATCATCAAGTAAGATTTGGTATCAGCAGCATCAGACATCAGTTTTCTCCAGGTGCAGTTGTGGTGAAGGGTGGTGTTGATTTCAACATCAACAGAGCCATTAAAAAGATTATCACTGTTGAATCTGGAATTTATATCGAAGATCAATGGAAGTTGGGTAAGCTTCAACTATATCCAGGATTTAGATTGAGCCACTATCAAGTTGATAAAACGCAGTATATTTTCCCAGAACCGCGTCTTTCTGTGGCTTATAATTTGAATTCAACGCTTAGTTTGAAAGCCTCTTATGCTAGAATGAACCAGTACATTCATTTACTAAGCAACTCGGGAATTTCCTTGCCAACAGATTTATGGGTTCCTGCTACCGCAAATATTGCTCCCATGAGCAGCGAACAGACTGCCGCGGGTGTTGCCAAAGATTTGAAAGGTGGTTACAGCATTACATTAGAAGGATACTACAAGCACATGAACAACGTGATTCAGTATAAAGAAGGTGCTTCTTTCTTATTGGGATCGGATGATTTGTTTGATATGCAAGCCCCCACAGATTCCAGAAATTGGGAGAATGCCATCACTGCTGGACAAGGTTGGAGTTATGGTGCGGAGTTGTTTTTACAAAAGAAAATTGGAAAACTTTCGGGTTGGGTGGGATACACTCTCAGTTGGACCCAGTTGAAGTTTCCTGAATTGAATCAAGGCAAGGTTTTTTGGGCTAAATATGATAGAAGACATGATATTTCGATTGTAGGAATCTATAAATTGGCAAAAAATTTCACCTTGTCTGCCACTTGGGTTTATGGAACAGGAAATGCAATCACAGCTCCTCAGGGATTGATTCCAGGAAACGGACACAGCATGAGTAAGTATCCCATAATTTGGAGTCCCCAGTTTCAAAATCAAGGCAATTGGCTTACAGATTATGGATCTCGAAATTCATTCAGAATGGAGGCTTACCACCGCTTAGACGTAGGTATGCAGTTTCACCGCGAAAAACGGAGAGGTCGTGAAACTTGGGAATTGAGTTTTTACAATGCATATAATAGATTCAATCCGTTTTTTTACTACGGCAGCACAACTTATAATTGGCAAACCGGCGAAGAATACTGGGGTTTGAAGAAAGTGACCTTATTTCCCATCATTCCTTCAATTTCTTGGTCCTTTAAATTTAGATAATCAACACAATGAAGAATTTTAAAACAATCGCATTTTTATGGATGTTTGTCGGTTTGTTAACATCTTGCGAGCGGGATGCTGAGGTTGCGCCGCCAAAGTTTGAGCGTAAACCGGTAATTATGTGTCTGATGACCCCTCAAATGCCTTATGCCGAAGTACAAGTAACCTACACTAAGCCATATTACGGAAAACGCAAATGGGATGATACCGCTGAAACTGTAAACGGTTGTACGGTAGTAATGACTGATTTATCAGCGAAACTTTCTGATACATTTTATTCAACAGGTGCTGGTACTTATAAACTCGACTTCAATAGAATTATACTTGTTCCAAAGGTAACCTACGAGTTATCTGTAATTATGCCTGACGGCAAGGTTTTCAAAGCTCAGTCAACAGTGCCACCGAAAGCAGATTTCACCAAGGCAAGAATTTCATTCTTCGAAATGCGTGAGCCGGAAAACCAGGGTGGCATGGGTTGGGATTACACCACCATTCCTTATACCTTAGAGTTTGAGTATAAAGGTTTAGACGAACGATTCTATGTTTCACCCCAATTAGATGCAAATTTCTTGGATTCTGCCAAGAATTTCTTTCCTGTAGAATTGTATTTTACAGATATTATGAAACAAGGAAACAACAGTGATTTAATCGTTAAAATGTTGACAAGAAGCAGTTTTTATGCTGGTTGGGGCAATGAGCCTCCTTTTACTTTACAGCAATTTGAAGGGGCCATTTACACCATGGATAAAGCTTATAGAAACTACTATTTGAGTCAGTTACAATTTGATGCAACTCCATTTAATGAGCCTACTTTGTTTATGTCAAATTTCTCTGAGGGTTCTTTGGGAGTTTTTGGGTGTTACGATTTTGCCCAAGGCACGTTGAGATATTGATTAGTTAGGGTATTAGGTGCTTTCAGAGAATTTAGATGAGTCTCTGGTAAGCTCTCCACCAGCGGTCTGGCATTTCACCATCACATACCAATTGGTAGTCTTTGTATGAGCAACCAATAAAGAACGTTTGATTCTCATAAGGATGTGGGATTTCCATCCACCAACGGTTGCTTTTTCTACTTTTGTAGAAATTGATTTCGTGTCCGGTACTCTCCAATTTATTTCTGTAAATCAAATAATCAGCGTCTTCTTTATCGGGATGGTCATTATACCGTGTGATATAACCGTCTAAAAAATACCAAATCATTTGTGCGACAAGATTGTCAGTAATTGTGCAAGGTGATTGGCTGAAACCGTAAAACTGTGCAGAAGACAGTTTATTTGATAAGCCTGCATATCGAGCAATTTGACAAGCTTCCTCAGCATAAAATCCGTTTGGATTGGGCTGAGATACCCCTGGAGCATCTGAATATCTGATGGAATTCAAATCAAATGACATTAAATGGGAACTTCTGAGTACGGGTTCAGTTTCTTCCATTTGGTTTCTAAGCATTCCCAATCGGTAATTTTCAAAATACAGTTTTTCTAAGTTGTTGGAAGTTTCTTGTGTGATCAAATAGGATTGGGTTCCCAAGAAGTCAATATTGAACAGATGTTTGTTTTTATTGGTAGATACGATGCGGTTTAGGTCTGAATCTTTTTCAAAATTGAGGGTAGAACTTACATGTACCAGTTCAATGGCTTCATCAAAATTTCTGTAAGCATTGAAATGGGCATATAGTTGAGGTTCAGTTTCACCAATCAAAACAACTGTAATGTTCAGACCAATTAACTCTCCAATGGCTTCTGAAATGGCAAATTCTTGTTGGTTTTTATCAGTGATTTGGACAATATTCCCTAAGTCAACTATTTGCAGTTTTTCAAAGCGCCAAGCCAATGAATACAACAGTTTTCTAACGTTGTTGGCCCTTTCACCCACACCAATAATGGCTATTTTGGCTTTTTGCAATTTAGGAAAGCTCAGGTAATGTGCTTGTAAATTGCCTCCTATTTGGGCTTTTTTGCCTTTAAATGGCTGAACTATTTCTTCGGGTATGGGGGTAAAAAAAGCGTCAATCATTGATGTTGCAATTTGTTGAATATTCGTGAGTAGTCTTTTGAAACTAATGCACACATTACTATTTGTACATAAAAACATACTTAAAAGGCAGTAATTTTGTAAAATAATGAGCGAAGGATTTTATCAATTAAAAGTTGCCAGAGTGGTTCCTGAAACCGCCGATGCGACTACATTTTATTTTGATGTACCTGCTGAATTGAAGGACGTATTTTCTTATTCAGCTGGGCAATATTTAACTTTTGAAGCAGAAATTAACGGTGAAAAGGTTAGAAGAAGTTATTCTCTGTGCACCTATTTAGGAGTTGATAGTTTACCAGCGGTAACAGTAAAGCGCGTTGATGGAGGGAAAATGAGTAATTATTTTAACTCAAACATAAAAGAAGGCGCTGTGATGAATGTAATGCCACCTATGGGTAAGTTTACAGTGACTCCTTCGTCAACTGAGGCCCGTAATTTCGTGCTTTTTGCTGGCGGAAGCGGTATTACCCCTGTTTTAGGTATCGCTAAAGCCATTCTCAATGACGAGCCCAACAGCAAGGTGAGTTTGGTTTATGCCAATCGCGATCCTGAATCTGTTATTTTTAAAACACTGTTGAAAGAAATGGAATCAAAATTCAGCAGCCGTTTTCAGGTTTTGTTGAGTTACGATAAGGCGCCACTAACTTGGTTTGGATTGAAGGGACAATTGACCGAAGATAAAGTACAAAATATTGTAAAAGGTAAGATTGGCGGTTCTTTTGATCAATATCATTATTTCATTTGCGGACCAGGTCCGATGATGGAAGTTATTAAATCTGGGTTGTTGGGAATTTCTGTGCCATCTGATAGAATTAATATTGAGTATTTTTCAGCTCCAACGTCCAAAACAGAACAAAAAGAAGAAGCCGTATCTGATTCAACATTTACGGGCCAAGCGGAGGTGACCATTGAGGTTTATGGAAAAACACATACCATTACTTGCGATAAAAATACAACCATTTTAAACGCTGCAATGAAGCAAGGTATAGATCCACCGTACAGCTGTACCGTAGGTGTTTGTACCACTTGCAGAGCTAAGGTTAGGGTAGGAAGTTTGCATATGTTGGAAAGGGAAGGGTTGTCTGATAAGGAAATTCAGGATGGCTTTGTATTGACTTGTCAAGCAGTGCCAAGAAGTAATAAGATTGAATTAAAATACGAGTAATAGCAGTTTTATTACTCGTATTTTCCATTCTCTGTTGGGAGTTTTATTCCTAACAGCATATAAAAAAAGGGGCCCTAAAGCCCCTTTTTTAGTTCATCTTCAATTAAAGAAATTTGACATCTCTTCAAGCAATGTTCTAAAATCCAAGGGTAATTCACTTTCCAAATACAATTCTTCTTTTGTGGTTGGATGAATAAACCCAATTTCTTTTGCGTGAAGAGCTTGTCTTGGCATCAATTGCATCTGTTGGCTGATGAATCTGTTAAATTTGGGTATTCCTGCACCTTTAATGATGCTAGCACCACCGTACATTTCATCACTGAATAGTGGATGGCCAATGTGAGAGAAATGTGCCCTAATTTGATGAGTTCTACCGGTTTCTAGGGTGCATTCTACCAATGTCAAATAATGAAAACGTTGAATTACTTTGAAATGAGTAATGGCAATTTTCCCGTCTTCTGGATTGTCAAAGTGTTTCGATTTTCTTCTGTCTTTTGGGTCTCTTGCCAGATAACCCTTTATGGTGCCCTCGTCTTTATCTAAATCACCCCAAACCAATGCCCAATACTTTCTATGGATGCTGTGATCAAAAAATTGCTTCCCTAAAAAACTCAGTGCGTAGTCGTTTTTCCCAATGACCAAAAGCCCAGATGTGTCTTTATCTATTCGGTGAACCAGTCCCGGGCGGTGATTTTCGGCTTTCACAGGCAATTGTCCGAAATAATAAACCAAAGCATTGACTAAGGTGCCAGATGGATTTCCTGCACCTGGGTGAACCACCATTCCAGCAGGCTTGTTGATGATGGCTAAATCTTGGTCTTCATAAACTATATCTAAAGGAATGTTTTCGGGATAAACTTCGGTATCTCGAGGTTCTTCAGGAAGTAATATGCGAATGAGGTCTTTGGGTTTGACCTTGTAATTACTCTTGGTTGACTTTTCATTAACTACAACACTGCCAGCCTCTATGGCAGCTTGAATTCTAGTTCTTGATGCGTGGGCAATTCTGTGCATCAACCACCGATCTATTCTCATAGGCTCTTGCCCTGGATCAACGGTGAATGAAAAATGTTCAAAAAGGGCTTCTGGATCCTCGTTGTCTGGAATTTGCTGATTAATCATGAAATAGTTTATATGTTAAAATGAAGTTTACCTAGTTTCAAGCCCGCCCAACCGGCTTGGTTAACTAAAGTCTCTTTCCCTTTTTTATTTTTAATTTTTACGGGGTTTTCTAAGAATGTATGGGTGTGTCCACCTAGAATGGCATCAATGCCGTATGTTTTTTGTGCTAGTTTAAGATCATCAATTTTATCTGATTCATACTTGTAACCTAGGTGCGACAAAACAATTACAAAATCACAGTGATGAACTTTTCGAAGTTCATTTACGGTTTTTTGAAGCGGATCTACAGGGTCTAGATATGTGATTCCTTGGTATGATTTCTGGGGAAGCAAATCTTGAAAATCTATGGCAACTCCCGTAATTCCAATTTTGATTTTTCCCGAGTTAATGATTTTGTAGGGTTGAACAATTTCTTGGAACCCACTGTGATTGATCTGGTAATTGCATAAAACCGTTGGGGTTTCATGTTTTTTTCTCAATTCACTGAGATGATCTATGCCTAAATCGAAGTCGTGATTGCCAATGGTAGTAGCTTGATAGTTTACGGTTTTCATCCATTCCAACTCTGGATGTCCTTTGAAAACATTGAAATACGCGGTGCCCTGCCACACATCTCCGCTGTCCAGTAAAATAACATTTTTATGTTGTTTTCTTGTCTGCTCAATCAGCGTTTTTAATTGAGAAATTCCGCCTTGATTTGCCCAATTTTTGTGGGAGCCCGGAAAGGGTTCAAACCGACTGTGAAAATCATTAGTATGCAGAATAACTAATTCTTCTTTCCCAAAAATTCCAGAGCCGTCAAGTTCTTTTGCATTAAGTAAATTTCCGGCAACGAATGCAGAAGATAATTGGATGAATTTTTTGCGGTTCATGACTATGGATTTTCTGTGAAAATAAATCTGTCTTCCTTTCTGGGATTGATATCGCCTGTTTCCTCAAATTCCCTGGTAAATCCGGTGATTAGCGACTCTCTCACTAAGATTCCTGTTTGAATTTTTTTCTTGGGATATTTGAGCGCGGTAAATCCGTCTCCTCCTTGTTGCATAAAGTCATTGGTTGCCACCCAGTAATTTCTTCGGCTATCGAAGGCGTTTCCATTGATTGTTGCGTTTAACCATTGATTTTTTCCGAGCGTTATTTGTGCATTGGCTATGGGACAACCTCCTTTTTCAGCTATCTGATTTAAAAGTGTATCCATTTGTTGCCCAGTCAACTGAACCAATACAATTTCATTGTCAAAAGGAGACAATTCATACATTTGCCCTAAGGTAATATTCCCTGCAAAAATCGACACTCTAAATCCACCGTAATTTGAAATAGTAAAGTCTACTTTGGTAGTTGAATTGTTAGATGTCCATTTTTGAGCAGCTTGATGCATAAAATCAGCGCATACCCTTGCAATATTTGCTTCATTGGAACGACTTTGATCTATTTTTCCTTTGTATCTGATATTCAATAAGTCTGAATTGGTTTTTGAAATAACTTTACTCATTTTGAGCTCAACGGAATCTTTGTATGGATTTAGCCAAAAAACGATGGAAGAATCGGGTGCAATGTTTTGATTCACGGTTAAATTTCCTGACGACTCTTCAATGAATTTTGGCGCTGAACATCCCCAGAAAAAGATAAAGTAAACGGTAAAAATGAATGAATTTCGGATGAGCATAGGGTTAAAGTTTGTTAACCTGCTGTAAAATAAGTTCATTTTGTTTGAGGTGCGGATATTTTTTGGGAAATTTGCACATAATTATGAGAAAATTAATCTTGTTTTCCGCAATTTCTGTTTTACAGATTTTCAATTCAACACTAAAATCACAAGGTGTTGTTCCTTGCCAAGAGTTGTTCATGAGCGAATATATTGAGGGCTCAAGAAACAATAAAGCCATCGAAGTCTACAATCCAACCAATCAAGCCATTGATTTATCTCAATACCGATTGACTCGTTGGCAAAATGGATCAGCTACTTGGGATAAGCAATATAGCGATGTTTTGTCGGGTACCATTCAACCTCATGATGTTGTGGTTCTGGTTCTTGACAGGAGAGATACTACTCAAACAGGTCAAGATACCCCAGTTGTTGAAGAGTTGAGACTAAAAGCAGATTTGTTTTTAAGCAAAGATTACAACACTTCTTATTCAATGTCTTTTAATGGAGATGACGCCATGTCTTTAGATAAATGGAACGAGCAATACAGTACTTGGTTGTTGGTAGACATTATGGGTAAAATTGGTGAAAGACCGGCTTCAGTGGGTTGGAGTGATTCTTTTCCTTACAGCAAAGGTTTGGGTACTTGGTACACTGCTAACAGAACATTGATTAGAAAGTATCAAGTGCTGACTGGTTGTGATACCATCGCGCCAATTAAAAGAGGTTTAACAGCAACTGCTGCACAAGCTTGGAATCCTCAATATTTTAATCCTGCAGCTGAATGGGATGTTTACCCTCGCGATATGTTCGATTCTTTGGGCGTGCATGAGTCTGGTTGTAAATCATTAAGTGCAGAAAAAATTACAGTTATTCCTAGTGTGAAATTATATCCAAATCCTGTAGATGGTCAATTGTACTTGGAAACTGCTGTTCCAGTTACCCACTTTCAAGTATTGAATTCTTTAGGACAAATAGTTTCTGAAGGTTTGTTCCAAGGAATGATCGAAACACAAAGTTTAAACTCTGGAGTTTACTTTTTGAATTTGACTTTGAAAAACGGTCAAATGTCCCAAGAAAGATTCATTAAAAATTGATTTTAAATGCTTTCAAGAAGGGTAGTTCTAACTTTAATTGGATTTTTAGCACTTTTTAATCTCAGAGCTCAATCTGTGATTAAGGGCCGTGTGGTTGATGAGTTATCGGGCGAGCTTCTTGAAGGAGCAATAGTTAAGGCAAAATCAGTCAGTGCTCAGGTTTCCAAGAACGGAACCTACACATTGAATTTACCCATGGGTGAATATCAGGTTGTGGCCTCCTTGGAAGGGTACAATTCAGACACCATATACATACAAGCAGATCGAAATTTAATTACCGACGTAAATTTTGCTCTTGAGAACTTGAGTGCAAGTATACAAGCGGTTCAAATTGTTGCATCAGTTGCAAAAGATCGCAAAACTCCCATCGCCTATAGTAATTTGAGTGGTAAGGAAATTAGCGAACGTTTAGGAAGTGCTGATATGCCCATGCTTTTGAATAACACCCCAGGTGTTTATGCTACTCAGCAAGGGGGTGGTTCAGGGGATGCTCGAATTACCATTAGAGGGTTCAACCAAAGAAATATAGCCGTGATGATTGATGGTATTCCTGTCAATGATATGGAAAATGGTTGGGTATATTGGAGCAACTGGTTTGGTTTGAGTGGAGTTACCGCGCTTACCCAAGTTCAGCGCGGATTGGGAAGCAGCAGAATTGCCAATCCTGCTGTGGGCGGAACCATGAATATCATCACTAAAGGGATCACCCGTAAAGCGTCACTTGCGGCAAATGTTGAAGTTGGAGATTCTCGATATCAGAAATTCAGTTTAGATTTTAGCAGCGGAAGACTCAAAGGTGATTGGGGATTGGTTGCCTCTTTAACTAAACGAACATCTACCGGTTATGTAGACGGTCTGTTTGACGACATGTATGCCTACTTTTTCAAAGTGGAAAAAGAATGGGGTAAGAAACATTCTTTGTCTTTCACTGCAGTGGGAGCGCCTCAATCTCATGGACAGCGTTCCTTCAAAGCACGCTTAAGTTTATACGACGATGGGTTAGCCAGGAAACTAGGTATGGATACCGTAGTAGCTGGAATGCCCGTTAATAAGGGGAATAGGTACAATCAACATTGGGGTTACCTTGATACAGGTGTTGTACTCAATCAAAACAACGGACAACTTGAGTATTCAGGCAATAAATTCATCGTGAATGAACGGGTTAACCAATTTCACAAACCTCAGATTTATTTGAAATACGATTTTAAGCCCAATGCGAAATGGTTTTCCAATACCATTGTTTACATGTCTCAAGGAAATGGTGGTGGTGTTGCTGGGGAAAGATTAAAGCAAGCGCCAAACCCCTATGGTCAATATAACTTTCAATCAGTTTATGAGCAGAATATTGACTTGGGATTTACTTCGGCTTATGATCCAAAATATTCCAACGACCTAAGAAAGTCATCCGGAATATTATTGAGAGGTGTAAATAATCACCGTTGGTATGGTTTATTAAATACAACACAGTACAAAATAACCAAACGAACTAATTTAACAGGAGGAATAGACTTAAGAACTTACAGGGCTGAGCATTTTAGAGAAGTCTATGATTTATTAGGAGGAGATTATTTCATTCCTGATGCAAATGAAATGAATCCCAATTATGACAAAAACCACATGTATAAGAAAGGTGATATTTTCAATTATCACAACGATGGGTTAGTGCGTTGGGCAGGAGCTTATTTGGAGGCAGAATATACTAAAAATCAGCTTTCGGCGTTTTTTAATGTCAGCGGAAGTCAAACAGCGTATCAGCGAATTGACTATTTCAAAAAAGATTCATCTGGAAATGCTCAAAAAACTCCTTGGGTGAATTTTGCTGGTTACACGGTTAAAACGGGGGCCAACTACAATTTTACGAGGAAATTTAACACGTTCGTGAATGTGGGCTATTTAAATAGACCCACTCGATTCAATAACGTTTTTGATAACAGAAACACCCAAATTCAAGATGCGAAGAACGAATTGGTATATGCTTTAGAAGGAGGTGCTGGTTACAAGAATAAAAGAGTAGCCTTGAACTTAAATGCTTATTATACATTGTGGGAAAATAGACCCGTTGATTTTCAACCAACATTCAGAGATGCAGATGATAATCCGATGACCTATAACATAAATGGCTTAAAGGCTAGACACATGGGTGCGGAGTTGCAAGCAGCTGTGAAGGCTGGAGATGGTATTACATTGGAGTTTTCTTTGGCAGCTGGTGATTGGATTTGGAGATCTGGAAGCAATGCTACAGTAAGGAACGATGCCGGTGATTCTATCGGTCAGTTCAGTTTTGATGCCACAGGTGTGCATGTAGGAGATGCAGCACAAAACCAGGTGGCAGGTTTGATTAGATGGGAGCCAACCTATTTGAAAGGGGCTTATTTCTCCCTTCAATATGTGTATTTCGGGAAGCATTTTGCAGATTTTGAGCCCATTGCTTTGAGAGGAGATATGGCAGGTAAAGAATCGTTTAAAATTCCAAATTATTGGTACATGAATTTTAACGGGGGTTATGCCTTTGATTTAAAGAATAGTGTAAAAGTTCGTTTGTACTTTAACATTTCAAACATGACCAATAATCTCTATGTAAGTGACGCCCAACACAGAAGCACTGCTGGTGATATTGGTGATCCTTCGGCCGCTAGAAATGTATTTAATCCGCGGAATCTAGAAGTCTTTGTATCTCAAGGATTGAGATATACTACGGGAATTAGGGTTTCGTTTTAATTTTAGAAAATTATGAAAAAAAATATAATCATTGCTTTGTTTGGGTATTTCATTGCAAATGTGAATGCACAAGGCACTTTGCCCATGAAATGGGATTTTGATGCTGCGACAACTCCAACAGGTTTTTCTGCGGATTTGGGTCCTGCGGGCGGAAAAACGGTTTACACCAGTTCTAATTTGGTGTATAGCACTCCAAATGCTTGCAGATTGGATTATAATGGCGAATACGTAATGGCTCATTGGGCAGGCAAAGCAGATACTGTATCGTTTTATTTGGCTGGAACAAATAATCCTCCGTCTTACCCCGGTTGGAAGGGTACCGTTACATGTGATGAAAGTGCAGATGGAACCAATTGGACCAACGTAAAAGAATTCGTTGATAATGTTAACAATAATGCAACTAAACATATAGTTAGAGTAAGTTCCAAGGCAAGATATTTCAGAATTTTTTACAAGTCGAAAGCCTCAAATTACAATTTAGCGGTAGATCACTTTGAAGTATTTCCTGCGCCTGCGGGAATTACACCTGAAATCAAAGTTTCTTACAGTGGTCAGCTGCAAATTGATGGTGGAAAAGTACAAACTGGCAATGATACTTTAATCACATTGAATGTTGCAAACAACAGTAAAATGGAAGATTTGGTGATTTCTGATTTGAAACTTTCAGGTGTTCAAGCTTCAAGTTTTGAGTTGCAAAGTTCTGCACCCATTACCATTAAACCTTTAGAAAGTGCCAATGTATTGGTTCATTTATTAGCTTCTACTGCAGGTACGCATGAAGCTACCATTCATATCGCTTCGAATGACCCTGATATTGATACTTTCGATTTAACCTTTCAAACAATCAAAGGAACTACCGCAACAGAACCTTTAAATGGCGCATCAAACTTATCTGTTGACGCAAAAGCATTCAGAATAGCAGCTTCTTTTACAAAAAGTGATGCTGAGCAATATTTGGTTTTGGTAACCATTGGAGCTGCACCCAATACACCCCCAACGGATGGCCAATATTACGATGTTGGGTCATATCTTGGAAATTCTAGGGTGGTCTCAAACAACAACCAAAATGTAAATATTGACATTGATAATATTGTAGCCAATACAGAATATACCATTACTGTTTATGGATACAATGGTTACGGTACGTTTACCAATTATAATCAAACTAAAACTTTATCAACCAAGGCAACAACTCCAGGGTTACAACCAGCAACCTATTACAATGGTATTGATCCAAAATCAAACAGTTTCTTGACAGACTTACAAACCTTATTAAAAAACCATAGACAAGTTTTTTACAGCAATTATTCATCTACGGTGGTTGACAATTTCGAAGCTCGTGATACCACCAATGGAGATAGAGTAGTAGATTGCTTTTACACGGGTTATAACTACGTTTATACACCTCCATTCTCTCATGCAGTTATGTCAAGAGAACACAGTTATCCTTTCAGTTATATGGGTACTTCTAATCAAGATGGCCCTCACTACAGTGATTTACATGTGTTGCGCACTGTTCATCAGAATAAGGCAAACGCTGTTAGATCAAACTATCCATTGAATGATTTGAAAGATGTGACTTCTACTTTTGTTGGAGGAAAATTTGGAAAAGACAGCGCAGGTAATTTTGCCTATGAACCTCGTGATTTTGCAAAAGGTTCAGCTGCCCGTGCCAACTTGTATGAATGTGTAACTTACCACACTTCATCTACGCCATTTACTTTGCCTACTAGCAATCAGTTTATTTATGA